>PDWI01015883.1_pt1 | contig 12690 bp, 14 predicted proteins | sample 1430891 | NCBI WGS metagenome assembly PDWI01 (sample SAMN01162508, study PRJNA174530) | Oral metagenome, whole genome shotgun sequencing project. | biome: Marine environment; feature: Marine mammal; material: Swab sample of the gingival sulcus; isolation source: swab sample of gingival sulcus... | reverse complement strand
TTATGCCCTTCCAGTTGTGAGATATCTGCAAGAGGTCTTTTCTGTTTGCACAGCTCCACCCGGGCATCCGGCGCAAGCTGATACAGTTTCTCTTCTGCCTCCAGATAGTATGTCCCGGACTCTTCAGTAACCTTATTGATAACAACCTCCTTCGTCAGCTGGTCGGGCTGAGATGCGGCATAACCCATTGCCGGTATCAGCAGGCAGCCAAGCAGAGCAATAGTAAGGCCATGTTTATGATGCATATGGAACTCTCCTTTCTGTTGTTATAATTGTCTTATCCGAAACACGGTCTGCACGCAGACGTCAGTATCCCGGAGTTTCGTGTTTCATCGTTTGTTATGGCTGAGGACTATCTGGTCCAGCCATGCTGGCTTATCTGTCAATATGCAGCCATCTTGTATGCAGAAACACTCTCCGCGTTAAAAATACCGTTATTTCTGGTCCAGATATCAAATGTTGCCTCCGGTTTTGAACCGCTGCTGCCGGCAGAACGTCCGGTCTCCGTTGGCCCGCCCACGGGTTTTTTTCCCCGTTTTCCCGCTATAATCTGGGTTAGAGGCTGGTTCTTGGCGATCATGTATTTACCTTTTGAGTTATCAACACTATCCTTTGGCATAAAAACATCGGCATAGAGACTGGCGCTGTCGGCGGGATCTGCCCATTTCGGCTCTGTATCCTCAGGCTGGCCCAGATCAAAATCAAGATCTGTGATCAGCACCTCGCCATAGGTAAAATCTTTCAGGCTGGTCTTGGCGCCGCCGACCTTGCCGGAGGAGAGATCCTCCAGCAGCCGGGTCACCGTATCGTTGCCGCTTTCACTCCGGTAAAAGCTGTCTGTTGCCCATTTCTCATTTCCCGCAATCTGCAGCTCTACCCGCGAGGAGCGGAGCGCAGTAATTCCCATCAGGGAGAGGACAACAAGAAATATCATTGTCAGCACCAGAGCGATCCCCTGTTCGTTGTTGAGTGTGGTCAATGGTTTCATGTTTCTATGGATGGTATGGTTTGACATATTCATAAACAATCTCATTGGCGATATTGTTATCGGGACGGACAATAACCTGTATCTTCTTGGTATGACGGATGGGCGAATGCTCAACCACACTCCAGAACGTCTGCATGGAGTCGCTCTTTGTACAGTAGTCAACTTTCGCAGGCGGTGTATCACCCGCTCCGCAAGCTCCTATCTCGTCACCCAGTTTATTATCATTGTCACTATCGGTGACAAGGCTGTTATCGCTGTTCAGATCCTTCAGCTTGCTGTATCTGGTTGCCATGATCTCTTCAATCTGCGTTGCCGCACGGTTGGTCTGCCTTGTTACGGACTGGGCCTTAACAGTGCCTCTCATGCCGGAGGTATAGAGCATCATCAGGGAGAGAATACCAAAAGCAAGAACCGCCAGAGCAATAACAGTTTCAACAAGGGTAACCCCGTGGTCATTAAAATTTTTCATATCATATACCTATGTTCCTGCATTGAATGGTTGATGTGAAAAGCTGCCGCCGATGATTTTTTTTGGCTGCAGTCCAGCTTGCCCCCGAGGCAGATGTATACGTTTTATTATCAACAAACTTTCCGCCGGGATCTTTTGACCGGGCGAGAAGGGAGATCGTTACCGAACGGATATCCTCCAGCTTGCCGGGGGTGGTGGTCTGTGTCTCATCCTCCATGGTATAGTAAAATTCAAGCTGCTCCACATTATCGATAAGCGGCTGCCCGTTCCTTTTCAGGGTTGTACCGTTAAGGGAATACGTTACTGTTTCATCACTGCCGGCATCAATCTTTTTATTGGCATTACTGTCCATGGTAAAGGTTAGCGCGGTGGCTGTTGCTGCGGTAAATCCGGCCTTGCTGGAGCTCTCCGGATCATAGCCGGCCATACGAATCTCCTGGTTAATGGCATACAGCGCCGCCCTGAGAGACTGCTGCACCTCCAGCTCCTGGTCCTGCCTGCTGTTTGCCCGCTGCTGAACACTGTTGGCGGAGTAGACCGCCGCAATGATAATACCGGTCATCGCGAGGGTGATCATCAACTCCACCAGTGTGAATCCTCTGTTGTTAAGCTTCATTGGCTCTCCTTGTCAATCTAGTGCGACGGATACATTTCCGGTTGTACTGACGGTGATTGTATATTGTGGATGTCCGCCTCCGGCTTCATAGCGGCTGGAAATTTTCATCTTCTGATCTGCAGTAAGCAGATTGCCACTGCTGTCCACCGGAAAACCCCTGCTGTTAAACCGTAAATTCGAAGCGGCGCAGAGAGCTGTTCCCGCCTTCATCGTATATTTGGTACGATCGGCAGCGCTCTTTTCAGTGCCAAAAAGAACGATCCTGGGGTCGGTGGTTTCAACCCCATCCTTGTCTTCATCAATCACCAGCTCATACCAGCCTGAGTCGGTATACGGCCCGGAGCAGCTTCCGGGAGTGAACCGGGCATACACAGAACGGTTCCGTTTGGCCGCCTCCATTCGTGCCAGCTCCAGATTTGATTTGAGATCCCGCACGGCGGACTTCATCTTTGCTTTTGGCCCAATATCGATGGTTGACGGAATCGCTCCCATTGCAAGGACAGCGACAACCGCGACAACAATCATAAGCTCAATAAGAGAGACCCCTCTGGTGTTCAGCAGCTTTATGTGATTTTGAGTAAAGAAATTCATCTTTTTCTGTTAATCCTTTTTGCTTGAAGAGTAAAAAATAGCAATTCCCTGTAGTCGTATAAGCAAAAAATACGCCAGGCTGATTTTCTTCCAGAATTTTTTCTCTGAGCACGAGTAACGTCCCTGTTTGCCGCTTGTTCTGATTCCGCTTTATGGTGAAGAGGTGTGAGGCGACAAGGACAACGAATAAATATTTTTAACAATGGTGACATATTTTGTCAGCAGTGCGGCGGCAGCCTCTCTGCCGCTACTGCCACTATCGGCCGCAGAGGGCAACCGGGAGAAGCAGCACCCGGCAAAATCCCTCCCCAATTCGATGATACGGAAATGCCGGGCGCCATCAAGAAAAGTTGTAACAAGGTTACGTCACGTCAGTTTTTCTCTTTCTCCCAGAAGATCCTGCCGCTTTTATGCGGTCCTGGAGTTTCAACAGGAAGCTTCTCCACTGCTCCGTCTCCCTTCTGCACTGTCTGTGTTAACTCTCCCTCACCGCTATGAAAGCTTGAGGAGGAGAGGTAACTGTCAACAGCCTTACCCGGAACAGCGAGAAACTGGTCGGTGTCACTCTCGCCACCAGGAGACGTTAAGCGGTCTGTTTTGTCAATGCCCATAATCGGTCTCCAGAACGCGGTCCCCGTCTTATAAAAAAAGTTATAGAGATAACCCTTGTTGCCTGTGTCGCAGATATCCGTTGACGGAATAAGGGTATTAACGTTGACCATCTGATTACGGATTACAGGGTTGACAATAACCCGTTCACCTGTCTGGCCAAGGGTGATCACCCAGCCCTGTCTATGGGAAATCAACTCCTCCAGCTGGGCAAAGGTTGTTGCTGGCGTTGCTCCGACAACCCTGGATTTGTCAGCTGTTGCTCCCGCATAGATCTTTAGCGCGGTAGTATCAACCAGCTCTTTCTCCTCAACGGCGGCCACGGTTTGATCGCCATTATAGACGGGAACTGTTCCCAGCTGCGGGTTGTTGGTCATTGGTTCCCTTACACCATAAAACTTCATCGCCGGGGTGGTATCTTCCTTGTCATACAGGGCATGGAAGAAGCGACCTGTACCAAAAAAGACCCAGGTATTTTCCAGCTCATCAAGAGATACCTGCGGCTTTATCGAGACTGGAGCCTTTGTATCAAAGAGAACCTTATCTTCCCAGCTCTGAGTATCGGCGGCGCTGCCGCTGCCGTTGTCGATGACAAGGCGATGCAGCTTCCCGGTCCACTGGTTCTTGTCCACCGTATTGGACTCATCATATTTGCCGGCAACAGTGCCAAAATAGACCGCATCCGTGGTGAAGGCGCCCTTGCCTGTGCCTATCTGAAAATCCGCGCCATAAAATTGACCGATAAAGGAGTTTTCCTCCTTGATTTCAAAGAGATGAAATTCTCCCGCGGCAAGAGACTCTTTTTTTGTCCAGCTCCCCGGTTTCCGATATTTCTGTGTCGATTCTGTCTGCCCTGCGCCAACAGGCAGCGCTGCCAGTTTGCGCACAAAGACTCTCGCCCTGTTTGCGCTCTCCCCCTGCAGCGTTTCCGGGCCACTACCAAAGAACAGATACCAGTCACGCGTCTCCTCTTTGGCGTTGACTGTTACATACTCAAGGCTTGGTTGAACGGTGGTAAAACTTGCCCGGTCATCTGTGTCAATGGTGAACTCATCAAGCAACACGGGAGGGAGTTCAGGGTTGGTGATATCCATGACAAAGTAGGCAGAGCGCATAATGCGCTTCTTCTTTTCTGTTGAACCGTCTGTTTTCCAGACATTGGCTGTAACCTCAATCGGTCCGCCGCCAAATCTCATGCCGCCCACCAGTAATGTTCCCCAGCCGCCGACATGAACCGGGTCGTTTTTGTCCCAGAGCTGCGCTTCGAGGATGGTTGATGGCAGATCATTATAAAAGATATGGTGATAATCTTTTTGCGGCAGCCACTGCAGGTGGGGCAGCAGATTTTGCGGGATATAGGCCCACAGCTCCTGGCCAAGGGCAGGGGCGCTCGCCTTGTCCGAACAGGTAAGTTCGCCTGTCAGATCATCCTTTTCACAGTGTTTCCAGAACTTGTTATAGACCCTGCCCCCACCGCTGCCATACTCCTTCTGATAAAATCCTCCATTAAACGCGTGGAATATCCCATCATTTGAACCGGTATAAACCACTGTTCTTCTTGCGGAATATTTTCTCTTGAATTTTCTGTAACTCTTGCTGTTATAGAGGGTGTCATATCCGGCAAAAGGTGCCTGTACGGCAATGGGAGAGGAGGAGACAATATCTCCCAGTCGCCATACGGCATTCTCGTCCACCCCATGTGTACCCGGTATTTTCTGTGACGCATATCTGCGTGAGCGGAGCTGTGGATAATCTGTCTGCCCATACTCCTTGCCGCGGATATAGTTAATGAGTATCTGTAAATCCTTTTCGTCAATAGCTGTGTCATTGTTAAAATCGCGGCCATCCCCCGATTCTGTTCCCAGAAAATAGCCAAGATAGGCATTATTTGCCGCGAGGGATTCTGTGGTAAATGGCAGATATTCCCCATTGTCAACCATGCCGTTATTGTTTTTGTCGATATAGGTGAAGATATAACGCCGCTTCATCTTTGAGAGGTAATTTGTCCGCTGCGTCTCGATCTCGTCATTATCGATATGGGAGAGCTTGTTCCCGCCCGACCAGAGCCAGGCGATATCATCCAGGGAAAGCCCCTTTCTCACCGCAACGGTCTCGTCAACTGTCAGTGTTGTCACATTGCCGGCCGGATCCACCTCTTCGACGAGGGTGTTTTTCTCCAGCAAACCATCGCCGTTACGATCCTTATACATGGAGACGGAAATAGTGCCGGTCTCCTTATCGGTAATGGTTTCGATAATCAGATCATCCACCATATCCAGTTGCTGGTTATGGTTGCTGTCTTCGCGAAGGTTGCCCTGGGTATCAATAAGCAGGGCAAGGACATCGCCTGTCCAGGCGACGCCATGGCCGTTATCATCCTTTAGCAACGGATGGTAGACAGATTGAAATGTCGCACCGGAACCGTCAACGGAACTGTTAAGAATGGCAACAGATGTTCCTGAGGAACTGTCATTTTTAATTTTGCCAAGGGTGTCCCGCAAGGCATTGGTAAGCTCCTTGCCGTTTCTGGCATTAAAGAGATTTTCCGGCAGGCCTCTTTTTTCATCATGGATCACTTCACCGTCATCCACCTTGCCATTGTCGTTCTTGTCAGTAAAGCCACCGTTTATTGCGGCGTCAATCAATACCTGCGGCGGTGTTGGTTCATTGCCGAAAACGAAGATTGGATAAATTGTCAGATTCTGTACTCCTTCCAGATCGCTCCGTAAATCCGTTGTATGGGCATAGAGCGCAACATCATCAAGGTACTCGGTTTCATATCGATGATCGCTTCCGGCTTTTGGATATGTTTTTCCCGGCAGGGGGTCATTGTCATCACCATCAAGATCACGATATCTTTGCGGGATGCTCATATCTCTTGTTGGCAGGCCGTCTGTAAGCATGATAACAAAAGATTTTGAACAGAATTTCTTTTCCTTTTTATCATTAAAATAGAACGGATCCCACTCATCGCTTACTTGATAGGAACCTGTCCCCTTATAGCGGGGGCCGACTTTGGTTCTTGCCTTGTGCAGATTTTTATCACTGTCAAGAAACTGAATCTCCTCTTCTTCATTTATGTCCTGCTGGCCAAAATAGCCCGTTATCGTGTAAAGGGTCTCCGCGAGAGGGGTATAGCCACTTGGATCACTTGTATTAATGGCCTCGACAATCTCTTCAGTAGCTGCTCCCACATATTGCCTGACAACTCCTCCTTCCGCATCCTCTCTTCGGTGTGATGTGCCTTTGTCATACTCTTCGCTTTGGGAGAAGATTGTTAAGCCATAACGTATATCCGCGCTTGTTTCCTGAATGATTCCCTGTACGGGCAGATCTTCAGTATTGACCTTTATCCTGATGCGGCAGCGGCCCAACTCGCTGTTCCCTGAATCGGAATCGGACAATATGATTCCGGTGGCGCCTTGCTCCTTAAATGTTGTGATCGCCAGGCCTTTTCCATCGTATGGTGTCATATAACGAAAGTTACCATTCACATCATTGCGTTTATTATCCTTATAGGTAACAGTTTTATCATCACCTCTTGTTACCGGTTCGGCAAGGAGGAGGGTGTTGCCGCTTTTCTTAACAGTTTTTCCTCCGGTAAGAACTTTCTTGGCAATATCAATACGGCGCATCGTCAACCAGTTGAGAAAATTGCCGCTCCAGGAACATGCAGCCCCGCCTGCAGCTGTACACTGTTCGAAGTACTTTCCTGTCGTACTGTACGTATAGTACGATTTGGCCTTAAACAGCCCCATATACTCCACTTCTGAGTCAAAGCTCTCATCTTTTGGCCTGTAGGCACGCCTTCTCATACTCCATGAGGTGTCCAGCATCAGCATTACGGATGGCTTTGCGCCACTGGCGAGCAGGGCGGGAACCTTGCTGTACATGCTCATCACCGGGTGCTGCGGATTTATCCCTTCCGCAGCAAGAGACTGTGCCGGCAGGAAGCAGCAGAGCAGAAAGACTGCGAAACAGGTTATTGATCGATAATTCATGGTTCTCCTGAATAAAAACAGTTGTCGGGATATACGGTAAGATATCCCTGGTTAGTAAAAAAACAATAGCTCTCCGAGCGTTAAGCAAAATTTGCGCCATTTTGGTTTTCGCGCGGTTTTTATGCCTTGCGCCAATGCTTATTGCCCTTATCGGTATTATCTGTTTTTTTTCTTATGCAAAAAACAGGGGGGGATAAAAAAGAGGAGTAAATATTTTTTACTGGTTGACAAATTATGTCTGTTGGATGTGGCGTGATATTGCCTGACAGGCGATGTGGGGTTCAGGACAGGAAGAGTGGAGAGACCATTCCAGCGTTATTGAAAATTATAACCAGGCGCGTTCGATAAACCAGCATGGCTGGAGGCTGTCTGATCCAGCCTGCTGGTCTGCCAGAAGCCAGACAAGACTATATCAGATAGCCCCGTTTTCTGCGATTGCGCAGGGAGGGGATCTTTCCCAGCAAGAATCCGATAAGCAGGACAACGGCACCGGTTATAAACCAGTCGAGATTTTTTTCCTTTTTCAGTACCGCGTTTTCATCTTTGATGGAGTTTATCTGGGTGCTGAGCTCTGCGTTGAGCCGCGCTGTCTCTTCCTGGCTCTTTTTCAACTGCATGACATTGGCGGTATCTCTTTGCAGCTGTTGATAATTCTCAAGCAGAGTGTTTCTTTCCGCCAGAACACTTTTCAGCTGCGCCTGTGTCTCTTCAAGGGAGGCCGTCGCTTCGGCAGCCGGTTCTGGTCAAGAAAACGTTTTAGCAGCCAGCCCTGTTTGCCATTTTGCAGGCGGATTTTCGCATAGTCGTTGGTCTGTTCCAGAACCTGCACACTTGTACCAGCTTCAACCAGGGCAATAATTTTATATTTTATTCCCCGTCCCCGGCGCACCGCAAGCTCCTGAACCGGTTTTATATACATTGTTTTTGCCCAGCTCTGCTGAGGCAGTGTAATCGTCAGTACTTCAAAACAAAGAAAGGTTGAAAACAGGATAAAAAGGGAACTGTTCTTTAGGAAAAACATGAAAACTCCATAAAATAATCGTTAATAGCGTGCTCTGTTTATGCGGTGCAGAGTGAGTGACGACAAAAAAGCCCCCAGCACCAGATCTTGTTCAGACAGGGTGAGCATACATGAAATCTGTAATTATTTAAAAATATTTGTTGAGTAAATTTTTCCGGATAAACCAGCATGGCTGAACCATATAGCCTCCAGCCATAACAACGAATGAAATACGGGACTCCGGGATATTAACACCTATCTTTAAACCGTGTTGCGGATAAAATTGCGAGGAGCTTTTGACATTTTATAAAACTCTGACTATAATAGCAGGGTTTTGCTCCACTTCCACCCCATAGACTACCATAGAATCACTCTCTATAGCAAAACTTCTTCAAAAAATAAAGGATAACAGATGCTTTGTTCCGGTCTTGATAATTTCCTTCAGCAAAAGGAAAATTACCCCGAAATAGCACGAACCGAAAGGTTTGGCTATCTCTCCAACCAGGCATCAACCACGTCGAAGCTGATACAGGGGAGGATCCCCCTCCAGGAGAAGCTGGGAAAACAGCTGACGGCTCTTTTCTCTCCGCAGCACGGGTTTTTTTCCGAGAAACAGGATAATATGGTCGAATCTGATCATAGTCGTGATGAGGTGACAGGTCTGCCTGTTTTCAGCCTCTATGGTGAGCAGCGCAAACCAACTGTGGAGATGTTTTCCCATATTGATACCCTGCTGGTTGACCTGATAGATGTAGGAACGAGCAGCAGAAACGGGTTATTGTTCTTGACCGTCCCAACCCGATTGGTGGAGTGCAGGTGGAAGGTAATATTCTGCGTGCTGACTGTACCTCCTTTGTCGGGCTCTATCCTGTCCCGATGCGGCATGGGATGACCATTGGTGAGCTGGCATTGATGTTTAACAGTGAATTTGGTATCGGTGCGCAGCTCGATGTTATCAGGATAAGTGGCTGGCACAGGAGTATGCTGGCAACAGGAACCGGTCTGCCATGGATTGCGCCTTCTCCCAATATGCCCACTGCTGAAACGGCGCTGGTCTATCCCGGTCAGGTGATCTGGGAGGGGACTCAGGTTTCAGAGGGGCGGGGCACCACCCAGCCCTTTGAATTTGTCGGTGCGCCCTACTGGCAGCATCAGCAGCTGCTTGATTTTCTGCAGACAACTGAGCTGCCCGGATGTCTGCTGCGGCCAATCGCCTTTGAACCGACTTCAGGCAAATATATGCGGCAGAGATGTATTGGTTTCCAGATCCATGTAACCGATTCTGCCGCATTTCGCCCCTATCGCACATCCCTTGCCCTGCTGCAGGCGGCGATGCGGCTCTATCCAGATCACTTCTCCTATAAGCCGCCGCCCTATGAGTATGAGTTTACGCGGCTGCCACTGGATCTTATCCTGGGGGACACGACCCTGCGCAGGCAGCTTGAGACGGGGGTTCCGGTTATGGAGCTTGAGGCGGGATGGCAGCAGGAGCTGGCAGATTTTATCAGTATCAGGGAAAAGTATCTTTTATATCGATCATAAAAAGGAACGGTTATGGAAAAGCAGAGTTCTGTTGCCGAGCTGGCAGCAATGACGCAGGCGGTGGTCGTTGGCGATAGGAACAGGGTGATAAAAAATTTTGCGCCGCTGGAGACTGCCGGCAAAGAGGAGATCAGTTTTCTGGTTTCCCCGAAAAAAATGCCCGCAAACTGTGATGCGGGGGCAATCCTTGTGCCACAAAATATTGATCAACTGCCCGGTATCTCCGCGGTACTGCTGCAGGTTGCCGATCCATATCTGGCATCCGCCATCGTCCATAATTTCTTTCTGGACGAACCCTTTATTGCCAAAGGTGTCCATGCCACCGCCTTTATCGGTGATAACAGTGTGCTTGGCACGAAGGTAACTGTCGGCCCCCATGCTGTGATTGGTGAGCGGGTAACCATTGGTGAGCGGGTAACGATTGAGCCGGGGGTGGTGATCGGTGATGATGTGCAGATTGGTGATGACTGTATAATCAAGGCGAATGTGACCATCTATAAGGAGTGTATCCTTGGCAGCAGGGTCGCGATCCACTCCGGTACGGTTATTGGCAGTGACGGCTATGGCTATGCCACCGATGAAAAGGGCTGTCATCTGAAAAGACCGCAGGTGGGTATTGTCCGTATTGAAGATGATGTCGAGATTGGCGCCAACTGCACAGTTGACCGTGCAGCCTACGGAGAGACGCTTATAAAAAGAGGCACAAAAATTGATAATCTGGTGCAGGTCGGGCATAATGCGGTTATTGGTGAAAACGTGCTGCTGGTCTCCCAGGTGGCGATTGCCGGCTCCACTACCCTTGGTCGTAATGTGGTGATGGGCGGGCAGTCGGCCGTAGCGGGACATCTCACCATCGGTGATCAGGTGATGGTCGCGGCCCGTGGCGGGGTGACCGGTAATCTTCCGGCAAAATCGGTTGTTGGCGGTGTCCCCGCTATTCCGATAAAACAGTGGGCAAAATCCTGCGCGGTCTATAACAGGCTGCCGGAGCTGCAGGCCAGTGTACGTAATAACAGTAAAATGTTAAAAAAGATAATGGAGAGTAGGTAATGAGTGATCCTGTAAGCCCCGAATCTATTGATATCCGGGAGATAATGAAGCTGCTGCCCCATCGCTACCCGTTTTTGCTGGTGGACAAGATTCTGTCCATGGAGATGGGAAAGGAGATTGTTGGCCTGAAAAATGTGACCATTAATGAACCGTTCTTTCAGGGGCATTTCCCGGAGCAGCCGATTATGCCGGGGGTGTTGATCCTTGAAGGTATGGCGCAGGTGGGAGGGGTTATGGCCTTTTGTGATCAACCGGAGAACGTCGGCAGGAAGGTGCTCTTTTTTGCCGGTATAGACAAGGCGAGGTTTCGCCGGCCGGTAGTGCCGGGCGATCAGATCATCTATACATTGACACTTAAAAAAAGAAAGCGTTCCGTTTCCATAATGGAGGGTGTTGCCACGGTGAATGGGGAGGTGGCAGCCCAGGCGGAGCTGATGTCCTCCTTTGCCTAAGTAATTCTGACTATCATATGGAGAGAAATGACAAACAGTAAAATACATAAAACCGCTGTTATCGCAGAGAGCGCGGAGATCCATCCTTCTGTTGAAATTGGTGCCTACAGTGTGATCGAGGATGGAGTGAAGATTGGCGCCGATACCAAAATTGGCGCGCATGTGGTGATTGAAGGGCCGACCACCATCGGCGAGCGCAACACCATCTATTCCTATGCCGCCGTGGGCGGCGCCCCGCAGCGAGTATGCCACCATCAACCGCGGTACGGAAAAGGGCGGTGGCAAAACGGTTATTGGTAATCACTGTCTGTTGATGGCCTATACCCATGTGGCGCATGATTGCCAGCTTGGTGATTATGTGATTATGGCCAATGTGGCGACCCTTGCCGGTCATGTCACTGTGCATGATCATGCCTCTATCGGCGGGTTGGTGGCAATTCATCAATTCTGCCGGATCGGGCCGTACAGTTATATCGGCGGCATGTCGGGTATCAGCAAGGATGTCCCGCATCGGCGGCATGTCGGGTATCAGCAAGGATGTCCCGCCCTATATGCTTATTGCCGGAATCAGAAATAAGGCGAAGATATCGAAAATCAATAAGGTGGGGTTGCGCCGTAACAATTTCTCCAGAGAGGTTATCCAGAATCTTGATCTGGCATTTCGTACTATCTTTAAAAAGGATGAACTGTTGAAAAAGGATGCCTTTGAGCAGGTAAAAAAGGATTTTCCTGATTGCCAGGAGGTCCTGTATCTGGTCAAATTCCTGGAGGATTCGACCAGAGGTTTTATTCAGCGAACAAGTGATGACTAGGGATGGAAATGGATGTTCGACCTGAAAATATAGGGATTATTGCTGGTGGCGGGCAGTTCCCGTTGCTGTTTGCCAAAGCCGCGCGGGAGGCGGGGCGACGGGTTGTGGTGGTCGCCTTTCGTGGTGAGACTGATGAGGCGGTTACCGCTGGCGCCGATGCCGTCTGCTGGACAAAGCTTGGCCAGCTTGGCAAGGTGGTCAATTTTTTTAAAAAGGAGCGGGTGGGGGAGACTGTTTTTCTGGGGACCATTACCAAAACCCGTATTTTTCGTGACGTTCTGCCCGATTTTAAAGCGCTTTCCCTGTGGAACAAGATTGATCGCAGACAGGATGACGCAATCCTGCGCGCCATTGCCGCCCATCTGGAAGAGGAGGGGATCAGGGTGGTGGCGTCAACCCTTTATCTGCGCCATCTGCTCTTTCCCTGTGGGGTACTGAGCAAAAAGAAACCGGGCAAGGCGCAGTGGCAGGATATTGAGTTTGGCTGGCGTAACGCCAAGGCTATTGGTGAGCTTGATATCGGCCAATGTGTTGTGGTACGCGATTCTACCGTACTTGCG
>PDWI01008268.1_pt1 | contig 12690 bp, 14 predicted proteins | sample 1430891 | NCBI WGS metagenome assembly PDWI01 (sample SAMN01162508, study PRJNA174530) | Oral metagenome, whole genome shotgun sequencing project. | biome: Marine environment; feature: Marine mammal; material: Swab sample of the gingival sulcus; isolation source: swab sample of gingival sulcus... | reverse complement strand
TGGCATTAGAGCCGGATATGATTCTCAGCTGGTATTCATACTTTGGCGACAAGAAGATGGGCGATGTAGATTTCTGGCACAAGCGCAATGTCGGTACGTATATGATGCGCAACTCAGGTGCAGACAAGCGTTCTTTGGAAAACGAGTACAAGGATATCTTATTAATCGGTCAAATCTTTGACGTACAAGATAAAGCCGAAGCAATCGTCAACAACATGAAAGCTGAAGTAGAAAAAGTTTTAGCGGTCGCCAATAAAATGGCCAAAAAGCCGACTGTTTTAGTTATGGAATTCGACAAAAAAGGCGTTCGCGTCTATGGCGAAAACACATTGGCAGGCGATATGGTTAAGGCCATTGGGGCAGACCTCGTGACTGCAAGACTTAATCGTCAAGAACCCGGATGTTATCTTTAACGTTTACTTTGGCAGCTCGTCTAAGCAAGAAGACGCCAATGCGGCAATCGCCAAGTTAAAAGACGATCCTAAATATGCGAGCCTCAGTGCCGTTAAGAACAATCGCGTTTATGCAATTTCGCTCAGCGAAACTTATTGTAGTGGTACGCGTACTTTAGACGGTATTATGAAACTCGCTAAAGGCATTTATCCGGACTTTAAAGAATAATGATTAGCGAACAAAAAAAGAAGACGGACGGCGCTGCGGCGCCGTCCAAAAACACTTTGTTGGGAACGACGGTTTATTTAGGCGTTTCCCTGTTATTATTGGCGGCTGTTTTAGTTTCAATAGTCGTGGCAGTGGCGTTTGGTACGACCAGTATTGTGACAGCTGACGTCTATGGCGTCATCGCGCATAAACTGCTTAAATGGCCTCAATTTGGCGAGTACGCTGAAGGTGCAATTCACGACATCATTTGGTTGATTAGATTGCCTCGGGTCGTCCTTGCGGTTGCAGTCGGCGCCGGTTTGGCGGTTTGTGGTGCAGTTATGCAGGCAGTGGTCAAAAACCCGATGGCAGGCCCCTACACACTGGGGATTTCGTCTGGCGCCTCGCTCGGTGCGACGATGGCGATACTACTTGGCGTCGGCGTTTCGTGGGGTGAAAACTACGTCGGTGCGGTGGCCTTTATCGGCGCATTTGGTGCAGCGCTCTTGGTGATGTTTATCGCCGAATTTGGTTCGCGCGCCAACACCGTTAAATTGCTTTTGGCAGGTATTGCAATCAGTTCGGTTTTTTCGGCCTTTTCCAGTTTTATCGTCTATTTGGCAAATGATAAAGAGGGCATACAGACGATTACTTATTGGTTAATGGGTAGCTTGGCCGGCGCCAATTGGGAGACGATGAGTGCAATCTATATTGTCGTATTTGGCGGCAGTTTATTTTTTATGACGCAGTATCGCACGCTTAATATGATGCTTTTAGGAGATGAAATCAGCATTACGCTGGGTACCAATTTACACGTTTATCGCCGCATTTATATGCTGGTATCGGCGATGATGATAGGCTTTGTGGTGTTTTCATCCGGCATCATTGGTTTCGTCGGCTTAATCGTACCGCACTTTGTGCGCATTTTCTTTGGTTCCGATCATCGCAAGGTGCTGCCGGTGGCGATGTTAGTGGGTTCGCTGTTTATGATTTGGGCAGATGTCGCGTCGCGCGTTGTGATACCCCACGTCGAACTTCCAATTGGCATATTGGTGTCGATGATTGGCGCGCCGACATTTATTTACCTGTTGCTTAAAAAGACCTACGGATTTGGAGGCTAACCATGTATATTAAATGTGAACAGTTAGCCGTCGAATTAGGTGGCAAATTAATCATCAAGCAGATTGACGCAGATTTTGAAAAGAATAAATTTATCGGTATTATCGGACCGAATGGCAGCGGCAAATCGACATTGTTGCGTTCGGTTTATCGCGTATTGACGCCGAAGTCGGGCGAGATTTATTTAGAAGACAAGCCGTTAAAAGAATACGGTTATAAGCAATCTGCCCGCAAGATGGCCGTCGTTTCGCAACACAATTATTACAACTTTGAATTTAGCGTCAAAGAAGTCGTCTTAATGGGGCGTTCGCCGCATAAAAAGAATATGGAACGCGACAATGCCGAGGACTATCGCATTGTCAATGAGTCACTCGAACAAGTCGATATGAGCAACTACCACGAGCGCAGTTTTTCGACGCTTTCTGGCGGCGAGCAACAGCGCATTATATTGGCACGCGCATTGGCGCAGAGGACTGACTGCTTGATTTTAGACGAGCCGACCAACCACCTCGACATTAGACACCAGCTACACATTTTGGATTTGGTCAAAAAGATGAACGTGACGGTCATTGCGGCTTTGCACGACCTCAATACGGCGCTGGCCTATTGCGATTATCTTTACGTTCTAAAAGACGGTCACATCTTTGCCGCCGGTCATCCCGAAGAAATTATCACACCAAAGCTAATAAAAGACGTCTATCAAGTAGAAAGCAATATTTTAGTCGATGGCAAGACTGGTAAAAAGATGATCAGTTATTATTAATTGGTGAATTGGTTTCACTGACTGGCTAAACAAGGGGGCGTAAACGTGAAAAAATTGCCATTTTAACTTGTTTAAAGGCCACTAAAATTTGTAGTGGCGCGTCCTGTTTTGTCGCCTTAAACGACAGAGCTGCGCATTTTGAAATGTATGGAGATGAAGACGTTAAACTGGTGGCGTTTTTTCACTGCAACGGCTGCAAGGCAGACTATCAAAATGACTTACAGTACTTAGAAAAAATCGAAAGGGTCTGCCAGGAGCAGCCCGATTTTATTCACGTCGGCAAGTGTACCTATTATGAAGGCGATTTATGTCCGGTGATAGAAGATATGCTGAAGTATTTTGAGTCGCACGGTATCAAGACGGTTATCGGCACGCATTGAGTTAGTCGTTCGAGCGCCATTTAAGTGATAGGCTGTTTAAGCCGATTAGTCCGACTAATATTAATGAATGGGCAAATACGGTATTGTAATGATAAGTGTTTACCGACGTCGACAGTTCGACGTAAAAGATGCTTTCCAGTAGATTAAATGGAAGCATGCGACTCAGTTCGTGGATGTTCTTTGGCAATAAATCGCTATCGAAGAAGACGCCGCCCAACAGGGCGGGAACGACGAGTACTAAAAGTGCAGCTAAACTGGCTGTACTTTTACTTTTTAATTGATTGAAGAGCAATTTAAAGGCCTCAAAATAGCCGATAATTACTATGCTGCCGGCGAATAGCAGCAAGCTATCTGTGTTTTTTACGGTGTTGACCAGCGACGCGCAGACGATTAGCCAGGGCAACAGTAAGTAGGGATAGCTTATTATGCGTTCGCTCAGCGCATATGCGCCTATGCCGCGCGGGCTGATGGCAATTCGGCGCAGTGTTGCCGCGTTTGTCGTCAGTGATGTCGACAGTGGTAGTGCCATGCAGAGTGCGATGATAAAAATTGAAAAAAGCAAGTGTTTTCTGGCGTTGTTGACGACGATTAAGGCCTGTTCTCGATAGGAACTGTTGCGATTGCCGATTGGCAAAACGGCGACGTCGAGTTGTTCTCTGACAGTTTTTTGGTATTTATCAAAATGGCTCAGGGCGCTTTTGCGGTCGCCGACGCCGTAACGCTCTGCCGCTTTGACGAGGCGATACTTGGCGATTTCGGGCATTAAGTTGACTGCCAATAAATCAATTATAGCGGGAGCTATCACATTGGTTTGAAGGTGATAGTAGCCAATGCGAGTGCCCCTTTGATTGGGATTATAGCTTTTCGGTATAATCATGATGGCGTCGACGACTTCGCGTCGTAGCAAGTCGTTGGCGTCGTCTTGGTCGGTTTTATAGAGCGTCAAAATTTGATAGCTATTTAGACTTTCAATATAGTGGCGACTGACTGCGTTATCGGCGTAGTCGACGATTGCGATGTCGACGGCTAGGGCGGACAATTGGTCGCGGTTGAGCAGTGTGCCGGATATCAAAAAATAGGTGATCAATACTGCGTAAAGCAGGTAGCTGACGGGACGATTAAAATGTCGTTTTAGCTGATGGATAATCATTTTTTTACTCCGTATTGCCGCGTTGCAATTAGATAGTATTGCTGCATTAGTAAAGTGGTTACAACTGCCAACCAGCTAAATGCACTTTGCGAGCTGGTCGTTAAGCCCAAACTCAATTTGGTCAGCGCCAGTATTGGCGAATAATGGGATAGTAGTTTTAGTTGCAAGGGCATAATGGTATAGGGGGTTAAACTGCCGCCCAATACGGCGGCAATAAAGCCGATGATCAAACTGCTGATGAAAAACAGTTGACGATTTTTAAGTGACATAATCAGGCTTAGCCACAGGATTGACCAAAATAGCGCCGCGCCGCTGAAACCGATGGTTATCAACAGCGGATTTAGTCCGCTGTAAATTGCCCAAATGATGGCGAATAGGGCCGTTTGAACCAAAGTGGCTAGTAGATTACCACCGTGCAATCCGGTCAAGTACACTGTGATTGGCATGCCGCTGGCAATTAAACGCGCGCTAACAGCGTTGTTCATGTCGTCATAATTGGCCATTGCTACGGGAATAGCGGCAAATCCAATGAGTGCAAAGCTCAGCGCGATGATGAAGTAATGATTGGTTGAAATGCCATTCAGTTCATTGCGCACCTGTACGTCGAATAAATCGTTGCGGCCAATTGTCGTACTGATAATTTCTAAAGAAAACTGGTTGTTGGCACTTTGAATCGCATCGTCATTCAGCTTTGATGCCGACAAGAGGTCATAAAAGCTGAGCGTGGTTATATTGGCAGTTTGCACGTAGTTGCTATAAGCGGCAAAGAGCGATTTTAAAATTTTAGTTTTGGTTGGAAAGCCAAAGTGAGTATATATGTCAATGGCATTTGCGCGATAGTACAGTAGATTTTCGGTAAATGCGTCGGGAATTACGACGTAGGCGTCTAAGGCGTTGGCTTTGAAGGCATTTTCTATTGCTGTGCGATCGTCAGCGACGATGTCGAATAGCGCCGTAAAGTCTGCGTTACTCGTAAAATTGTTTAAGAGCAAGTTTATGTAGCGGTGCTCATCTTCGACGATTAGGCCCAGTTTTATCTTTTGTCGGGCATTGTAATCTTCTACGTAGTTGGCAAAGAGCTGGCTGAGTAGCAAGATTAACAACACGCCGATCAATTGCAAGAACAGCGCGCGTCTTAAATTGAAATTTTTCTTTATTGTCAATTTTAACAATTGTAGATGGTTGATAATGTACACCTCGTTTTTGGAATAGGCCGTTACGACAGCTAGCATTTATATACCCAAAAAAATTGACATTATCGGGCATTTTTAGCAACTATTTTTGACTAACTATAAACAATTAAGTGTATATGCCGATATTGTACTCGAATGGTAGATTGATTACCAATATGTACTCGTTCCTAATTCCTTATATAAGTATACATTATCTCGTTATTATAGAGTACAAAATGGGGTATAAAAAATAATATGAAGAATACGGTTTTAGTAATTGACAGTTTAGAAAAAAAATTAATAGATGTAGTTGCTACGCTCCGTCGACAGTCCCATATTGTTCACTATATTATGATGGATAATTTAGATAATGTCGATTTAAAACACATGTTATTCGATGTCACAGTGCTGTACTTTAACGCTGGCGATTCAGCTGCGGTCAAGTTTCTCGAAAACAATAAAAATCGCGCTTGCGGTGGCGTTAAAATCGTACTGTGTAGTTATGATGAAAGCGAATACTGCAAACGGCTTATCTTTGAAGAAACTTCTAAAATTATGCTCTATAGTAAGTGGAATCAAGATGCAGTGTTAGATGCGATTCATCGCGTCTTTAGTTACAAAGAACTGGTCGGCAAGGAAAATTTGGGGCGCTTGTTAGACAAGGTTAAGCAAGTGCCGACATTGCCGGATATTTATTTTGACGTCAACGAGATGATTCTTGAAAAAGTCGACATGGATTTGATAGCGAAGCGCATCGAAAGCGATGTCGCCATTGCCTCGCGCGTTTTGAGGATTGCCAACTCGGCCTATTACGGTGCGCGCACCGGGTCCATTCATCAAGCTTTAATGTTTTTGGGAACCGAAAACGTAAAGAATATTATTATCAGCATGGTCATCTTCGATCACAAGTCGAATGTTTGTGATGTTAAAGTACTTTGGCAGCACGCCGAGTTGACAAATAAACTGGCAAATTATATTTATTACATTAAGCACATGCGCTCAATGCCGGCCAGTTATTCATCGGTTGGCTTGTTGCATTCAATTGGTTTAGTTTTGCTGCTGACCGTTTTTTCGAATTATTATTTGCCGGTATTAGAAATGTTGGGTAAGACTTCGGAAACGCTCGATCAACTGGAAAGGCGACTTATCGACTTCAGACACGCCGATTTAGGTGGCGTATTGTTGGATTGGTGGAATTTACCGCCCGGGTTGATTTACGGCGCGCTGCATTATCGCAGACCACTGGAGGCGGATTCCGCCTATCTGGAAATTGCCTGTATCGTTCATTTGGCAAGTCATATCAGCTGGAAGATATTGGGCGATACGACATTTATGTGTCAACTCGATCGCGAAGTGCTCGATTATTTAAAGATTAGCGATCGCGAAGTCGAGCAGATTATGAAGAATTATCAAGCCAGCTAGCTTTGTCAATTGGGCTTTACATATGGCTTTTCCTCTGGTAAGATAAACCCAGGTCATTCATTGTTGAGATGAATATCCGGGTTTTTTATTTTAGTCGAAAATTTGAAAAGAAGAGGTAATTATGGAGAATAAGGTTATTGCCGTCGTCGACGGCAGAGAGATTACAGAGCAGCATATGGCGCATTTAATCAATACCATTGGTCCGGAGCGAATGGCTCAATTTCAAGGCGAGCAGGGCAAATCACAGCTCGTTCAAGAGTTGATTAACCAAGAATTATTTTACTCGCACGCAATGGCTAAGGGGTATCAAGAAGAAAGCGATTATTTAAACGAAGTTGAAATCGTGCGCGCGAATTTGTTGAAGTCGTATGCGATTAGAAAATTTTTAGGTGAAGTCAAGTTTGATCAGACCGATGTCGAAAAGTATTACGCTGCTAATAAAGCACAGTTTGTCGAGCCGGAAAAGGTCAAAGCGAGTCATATATTAGTTGCCGACGAACAAAAAATGGCCGAGGTCAAGGCAGCGTTAGACGGCGGCGAATCGTTTGAAGACGTCGCCAAGGCGCATTCGACTTGTCCGTCAAAAGAACGCGGTGGCGATTTGGGCTTTTTCGGTAAGGGACAAATGGTACCGGAGTTTGAACAAGTGGCATTTGAGATGAATGTCGGCGATGTTTCCGAGCCGGTTAAAACGCAATTTGGCTATCACATTATTAAATTGGACGACAAAAAGCCTGAATCTGAATTGGCGCTCGATGCCGTCAGGCCACAAATTGAGCAACACTTGCTGCATCAGGCACAGAATCAGGCTTATTTTGACAAAATAGCTGAGTTAAAAGAAACTTATAAAGTAGAGGTTAAATAGTTATATCAGTTAGCGCTGCGGGGCACTTCGAAAATGGCGAAGAATCGTCAATGTCGAAGTGCTTTTGCCATTCTTTAAACTTTGTAATTCTAACAGACAGGCCATTGGTCTGCTGGTCCTGCGATAGGACGAGGGTGATTGCAATATTCTTATCGCCATTTTCATTTGTCACGTTTAGCGTTATCTCAGAGGGGTTACCGTCTGCACTGCGCGCAATATCGTGCTCACTACAGCTGTCGGAGAGCATTTGATCAATTGTTGCAAAGCCGCTTGTGCGGTCTGTTTTTTTATTATTGATGTCTTCGATAACGGTTATAATGTCGCCGATTATTCGGTTTGACTTACTCTCTAATTGATAGTATTCATTTTTCCAAGCTATTTTTTTATCGGCCAACCGCATATTGGACAGGGCGGTACTGAAAATTGCCAGACCGAAGACAATTAATACGACCATCATGACGACGATTAATACAGAACTAGATCCTTCTTCATTGCGCAATAATTTTACCATACGAACACCTCGCCGTGACGATTGAGCGTTGTCAATTCGTGTCTTAAAATAATGGCGCCGTCTTTATCGCGCGCCTCTGCTATAAAGTCTATCAGGTTTTTATTGTGCTCTGAAGGCGTCATCTTGAGGACGATGCTATAATGTGCCTGCGCAGCATCGTCGATTTCGAGCCAATCGCGATTGTAGTAATAGCGGTGGGTGACGTCTGTACTGAGGTCGTCCGACTTGTGCGATTCTATGGCATTACTACAGTAGATGCCGGCAAAACTCTTGTCTTTGGCGCGTTTATTGATGCCATCTGCGCTGATAAACAGTTTGAGAATAATCGCGCTGACAAAGCTGAGGATCACAATCGATATTATTATTTCGACCAGAGTAAAACCGTTTTTTTTCATTAGTTACCTCGTTTTCAGTGCGACGATTTCCTGAATTTGTTCCGATTGGTTGCGGTAGTTATAGTTGTAATTGACGACGATGGCGTGTTTCATTGCGTCGTAGTCAAATGTTACGGCGTCGGCGGGGACGATTTTCATTGCCATTGCTGGGTCGGGGACTTCGCCTTTCGCAGCGTACAGTTCCCATAAAAACTTATCGTCACAGTAAATATAGGTGATGAAGCCATCTTCTTCGTCGCTGTGTTTTATCACCAGCGCCGAGTATTTATCGAGAAACGAAGGCTCTACGGCAATGCTGTTCAAACAGTCGTTTTGGGCGACGATCATATTTATGTAAGACGTCGCAATGCGCAAGTCTTCAATTGTGTTTTTGTCCCGTATAATTTGTTTAAACGTTTGACTGCCCTGTAAAATCATAATGGCAATGGCACAGGAAAAAATCGTCAAGAGCAAAACGACTAAAAATGATTCGACGGCATTGTGTCTACTGCGCTTAAACATTACTCACTCTCCGTTTTGAGCAAATCTTCGTCAACTTCCAGTTTGGGTATGACGGTGATAATCGGTGCGATATTGATGGCGAAGAGTTCGTACATATAGTCAAACTCTTTGCGATTGAGCATCAGCTGATAGTGATCTTCCAAGTATTTTAAACTGGGCGGGTAACTGCCCTCTGTGGCATAGCACTGGACGGCGTATTTTCTTATTGTGTCGATCTCGCGTTGTCGCGAGCGGATTTCGTCCTTTTCTAAAAAAGCGGTCGTCCCGTCTAGCAGTATGCTGGCGGCGACGATAATAAAAAGGGCGACGATTAGCGTTGTAATAATTGGACTGGAATGACGTTTGCGATACATACTGCACCTACCCGATGGCGTTCATAATATCGATGATCGGCAGAATAACTGAAATTAGAATGGCGCCGACTATGATTGATAATATGACGATTAATAGTGGTTCAATAACTGTAGTCAGTCGCTCCAATCGATAGTTTAGTTCCTTTTCCATGGTGACGGCTGCCTTGTCTAGCATGTCGTCCATATGTCCGGTTTCGGTTGCCACCGAAAACAATTTAATGAGTACCCATGGGAATAAATTGAGTTTTTCAATGGCCGCCTCAATAGGCGTATCGCCGTCAATTGACTGAGCGGCCGCAGCTATTTTCCGTTTGACGTAAAGGTTGTCAAAAATCGAGGCAATTAAATGCATGCTGCGATGGATTGAAATATCACTCTTTATCAGCAGCGCCAAATTTCTGGCGAATTTAACGGCTGTTGCGGCCGATATTAGGGGGCCGACAACCGGCATATTAAAGATCAGTTTATCAAATCTTTGTCTATTGCCACTCGCCCTAAAATATAATACTATTGCCAATATTAGCGCGCAAATAACTGCTATGATAGGCAGTATATTGTAGCTAATCGCCTGACTCGTATTCATTACAAAGCGCGTCATCGGCGGCATTTCACCGCCGAGCTCGTCGAGTATTTCATTGAACATCGGCAGAACTTTTAATATTAATACAAATATGACGCCCAACATCAATACAGCTAAAATTGTCGGATAGGTGATTGCCGAACGGATTTTAGCAGCTGTATCTAGTTCTCGTTCGTAATTTTCGGCAATCTGGTTGAGCACATTGGCCAGCTCGCCGCTCTCTTCGCCAATTTCAATCATGGCGCGGACGACTTTCGGAAAGTACTCACCTTGGCCGTTAATGGCATCGCTCAGAGAGGCGCCCTGCGCAATTTCATTCTGCAATTTTTCGATAATTGCCTTTAACGATTGATCGTCTGATTTTTCGCATATAATGTCCAGTCCACGATAGGTAGAAATATCGGAATCTATAACGAGTGCCAATTGGCGCGCGAAGATAATCATATTCTCTTTAGCGATTGTCGTCTTTTGATCCATTTTTCCCCCTAGACTTTGCAGTAGGTTTCTAATAACTGTTGATCGTTGGCGCGTATCTTAGCTTCTTCGTATTCGATAACGCCATCCTTATACAATTGTGAGAGGCAGCGTTCAATTGACTGCATGCCGCTGCTGGCGCCGTTTTGAATCAGGTTTTTAATTTGATAGTGTTTGCCCTCGCGAATTAAATTGCGCACGGCCGGCGTTACAATTAGCAGCTCGCTGGCCAAGACGAGGCCGCTGCCATCTTTTTTGGGCACCAATTGCTGTGATATAATGCCCTCCAGAACGCTGGCGAGTTGACTTCTGGTCTGCGTGTGCTGTTCAGTTGGAAAGCTATCTAGTATTCTGTCAATTGCCTTAACGGCGCCGTTAGTGTGAATGGTAGATAGCACTAAGTGACCGGTTTCCGCAGCTGTCAAGGCAATCGAAATCGATTCGTAGTCGCGCATTTCACCGAGCATGATAACGTCGGGGTCTTCGCGCAGCGAGGCGCGCAGAGCACTTGCAAAGTTAAGGGCATCTGGACCGATTTCCTTTTGCGTTACCAGACTCTTGTCGTGTCGATGTAAAAATTCGACGGGGTCTTCAATTGTAGTTATATGATAGGAATAGTTATTGTTCAACAGCTTAATCATACTGGCCAACGTGGTCGATTTACCACTGCCCGTCGCGCCGGCCACGAGAATCAACCCCTTTGACTTATTTAGTAGCGAGCTACAGTTTTCGGGCAATCCCAAAGTGTTAATATCGGGGATTTCCAGTGGCAGCGAACGAATTGCACAGGCGATTGAGCCGCGTTGCAGGTAAAAGTTGCATCTAAAGCGTCCAAAATGTTGCTTGCTATACGATAAATCAACCGATTTATACTTAATTAAGTGATCGTACTTAGAATCGTCTAAATAATGGTGAGCTATTTTTTTTAAGAGTATCGGATCCAATCGTTCTGCATCTTCAATTGGAACCAGTTTCGAACTAATGCGCATAATCGGCTTGCTGCCGGCACAGAGGTGCAAATCAGTCGCGTTGTTCGACATCGTCGTACTGAGTAGTGAATTCATATATTCAGCTATATCCATGCTCATTCCTCCTTTTATCACTATAAATCACATATGATAAAATTTTTTTGGACACATTATGTTTTTATGCTAAAATAGACAAGAGAGGTGAATTATGTTTAAAAAAATTGTTCAGTTTGAAATAGGCGAAGATATTCAAGGCTTTTATTTGATAAGGCGCGCCGAGCTGCGCACTACGCAGGCCGGCAAAAAATACATCGATGCGACATTAATCGATAAAAGCGGTGAAATCAACGCAAAACTATGGGGAGCCGAAGAGCCAGATATCAAAATTTTTGGCGAAGGCGATATCGTAAAGATATCTGCCAAAGTAAATGAATGGAATGGCCAGCGGCAACTCTCTATAAAGAAGTATCGGCCGATTAGTGCAAATGATGAAGTAAATATTGAAAATTTTGTGCCATCTGCACCGCAAAAAGGCGAACTTTATTTTGAGCTGATTGGCGAGCACGTCGACGGCATGAAAAATCAAGATATCAAGCGCCTATGCAAGGCGATTATGCTCGACCGAAGAGAAGATATGATCGTATATCCGGCGGCCAAGAGTAATCACCACGCGATTCGTGCTGGATTAGTTTACCACGTCTATCGCATGCTCGAAGTGGCCGATAGATTGTGCGACGTCTACGAGAGTGCCAATCGCGATTTGCTGAAGGCCGGCGTCATCTTGCACGACTTTTGCAAGATGGAAGAAATGAACCTGAACAGTATGGGACTGGTGTCGGAGTACTCGGTTAAGGGCAATTTGCTCGGACACATTAGCATGGGCGTAAACTTAATCGAGAAAAAGGGTGAAGAATTACACGTCGACCCCGAAATTATCATGTTATTACAGCATATGATACTGTCACATCACTATTATCCGGAATACGGTAGCCCCAAAAAGCCGCTCTTTATCGAGGCCGAATTATTACATCATATCGACGTCATCGATGCCGCCGTCTACGACTTTACAAAGGCCGCTCAGGAAACTAAGGTCGGCGAGTTTTCCGATCCGGTTTGGTCGCTCGACAGAAGACGCGTTTATAATCATGGACTAAAGTAATATAGCCAATGAAGATAACTTGAATTTGATTTTATGTTTACCGCAATTGAAGCGGTTCTGACATACCCGAAGATACGGGCGGTGAAGCCGTTATTGCGCAGCAATTATTGTGAGTAGCTGAGATCGTTCTGCTATATTTTTACCTAGGAACAGGCTAAAAATTACAATTCTGGCTTAGGATTGAAACGAGTTTTGACTTTTACCGCACTTGGCGATGTAGTTACTTTAATTGCGGCACGACTCCTCGCTTAACGGGGCAGAGGTGGAATTTATCGAAG
>PDWI01007917.1_pt1 | contig 12690 bp, 11 predicted proteins | sample 1430891 | NCBI WGS metagenome assembly PDWI01 (sample SAMN01162508, study PRJNA174530) | Oral metagenome, whole genome shotgun sequencing project. | biome: Marine environment; feature: Marine mammal; material: Swab sample of the gingival sulcus; isolation source: swab sample of gingival sulcus... | reverse complement strand
CAAGGTCCTTATCGTGTCCAAACAGCCCTTGAGGCACCACCTGACCTGCAGGGATTGCCAGGCCATCCATGATTCTGTCGACGATAATCTCACGGGGGATGGCAAAACTGAGCGCTTGCCGTACCCGCAGATCCTTAAATGGATTTTTTCCCAGTGGTTGCCCTGTTTTACTATCGGTAATTTCTTTTGGCGCGTCCTGCCAGCGATCCAGATGCATATAGATCAGCCGTGATGAGAGGCCTTCGCTGAGTGTTATATTTTTGTTTTTCCGTAATTGTTCAATATCGCTGGTAGGGACCTGCTCTATAAGGTCAACATCCCCTGATAAAAGAGCGGCAACTCTTGATGGCCCGGATTTGTAGGCCTTGAAGATAACCTTGTCCCACTCCGGTTTTTTCCCCCAGTAACGGGGATTGCGCTCAAGAACTACCATATCGCCCAACCGGAACTCAGAAAACACATATGGCCCGGTACCAATGGCGGCCTTGAGGCTGTTGTAGTCTTCTGTTGTCGCTCCTTTGCCAAACTTGGCAGAGACAATGCCAAAGGTCATCAGGTCATTTGGCATGAGCGGATAGGGGGCTTTGGTTTTGAAGTGTACTGTATGGTCATCTATTTTAATAACCTCTTTACCCTTGAGGTACTGGGCAAAAGAACCTGGGCTGTTCACAACATCGGGGGCCCGCTTGAAGGTGAAAACGACGTCATCTGCGGTAAATGGTGTACCATCCGACCAGGTGACATCCTCGCGTAACTTAAACTCCCAGGTGAGCGGATCTATGGTTTTCCAGGAGACGGCCAGTGCCGGTGCGGGCTGCTGGTTTTCATCTCGTGCCACCAGTTTATCATACACATGACGGGTAATCTGGTTATTGACACCTGTGTTATGATAATGGGGATCCAGGGAAGAGGTAACCGCCTTTGCGCCGATGCGGAGTTCGTTTGCCCAGCTTGGGGCAGTTTGAATAGCGACCAAAAAGACAGTACACAATATGCTACTGAGTAAAGCCTGCATTTTTTTCATGGATCGTTCCTCCTTGGCAGTTGTTTAATAGTTTCTATGGGACATCGTCTTCTTCACTTTGTTGAGGTTGCCTTTCATCCTGTACCAATCTGTCATTGTCACTGAAAGGTAAAGGGCATCAAGAAAGGCCAATTGACAAATTCTGGTGGTAAATGGATAAATATAACCAGCAGCTTCATCAACATCAAAAGTAACCGTCATGTCACACTCTTTTCCCAGAGGAGACATTTTACTTCCGATTACCCCTACAGCTACAGCTCCGGTGGATCGTGCAATAGCTACACTTTTTGTCAAATCTTTTGTGGATCCCTTTATTGAAATCACAATGATTGTCGAGTTTTTATCTAAAAGTGATGCGTTAATAAATTGCATGTGCGCGTCAGTGTATACTTCACACGGCAACCCTAATCTGCAAAATTTATGATGCGCATCCTTGGCAATACTTCCAGAACCACCAAAGGCGTAAAAGCAAATTCTTTGAGAAACAGCGATTCTTTCCACAATTTTTTCGAAGGTAACAGGGGTAATCGCTGTGATGGTTTTTTGTAATGACTCTATGTTGGCATGAAAGCTTTTATGCAATATTTTTAAATAATTATCTTCCGGCCGTATCGCTTCCTGTTGCCTACTGCTGGTAGGTAAATCACGGGCAAGGCTCAGGCGGAGATCGGTGTATCCCTTCAGCCCCATTTTCCTGCAGAAGCGAATCACGGTGGGATCACTGACGCCAACCTCGGCGGCGAGTTCTGTGATAGAGAAGTTAACAATATCTTGACTACGGCTAAGAACAAACTCCGCGACTCTCAGCTCAGCTCTTTTGAGACCAGAAAGCTCTTCCTGGATTATCTCGAGGATGGGTCTGGATACCATGAACATTATTTGCAGTTTAAGTAATTTTTCTATATTTACTACTAATGCGGGCGCCAGTCAATAATTATTCGTAGATTTTCTACATAAATGTTGTCGTTTCTCCTGTCATCTTCGATCAGGGGCAAAGGTATGGAAGAAAGGTTAACAGTGAGTTATAGGCTGATAGCAGGTTGTTTTTGTCTGGTAGATTAGGACAGCTTCATTCGTGCTGTCGGCTCAGTTAAAATAGCCTCGGTCAAGACCTTTAACACCACTCCATACAGTGGCAGAAAAAGTGCCAGAGAAACAAGGAGCTTGAAGGCGTAATCTACGCAACCGATCTCAACCCAGTGGCTCGCCATGAAGGGATCACTGCATCTGAAAAAGGCGATGGCATAGAAAACAGCGGTATCTATGAGGTTGCCTGCGACAGTTGATGCTGCTGGTGCTATCCACCAGCGTGTATTTTTGCGTAGTTTGGAGAATACTCTGATATCCAGCAATTGTCCCAATACGTAGGCAGTGAAGCTGGCAAGAGCAATACGGAAAACAAATGTATTCCAGGTGGAAAGCCCCGCGAATCCCTGAAAGGAACCATCCACAAAAACAACTGAAAAAAGATAGGAGAAAACCAGAGCAGGAAGCATGGCCGCGAATATGATCTTTCTTGCCTCTCTGGCTCCAAAAATCCGTACCGTGAGGTCCGTTGCCAGAAAAATGAACGGGAAGGTGAGTGTTCCCCAGGTTGAGTGTATGGGGCCTATCTGAAATGGGAGCTGCACGAGATAGTTGCTCGCGGCGATGATAATAATGTGAAAGCTGATCAGGAGAAAGAGTGCCCGTCTGGTCTGGAGCCTGGTTAATGCAAGCATGTTGTTTCCTTTTTGTTGATCGGGGTGAGGGAACCCGATGCAAAGCTGAAAATTATACCTCAAATACCTAAGAATTGTTGTGGCTGAATAAGCTGTTCCAGCCAAATTGATTCACCAGAAGTGCAAGGCACTATACATGATATATTATATTCAACAAGATTTTTCTTTGTACATACAGTTTTATCTATGCTTGACCAACGGAGCGGCTGTGTATACCTTGCCTTGTATTGCAAACGTATACTGTGAAGATGCAAAAAGATGATAACTGGAAAAACTGAGAGAGCTGGAGAGTGGAAAAATGAAATGGCTGGTGGTACTTGATCCCCTTGATCGTTTACTTGAAAAAACCGACACCTCACTTGCAATGATCCGACAGGCGCGAAAGATCGGCATTACAGTGGATACTGCAACAATAGACGCCCTCTATTTTTCAGATCAGGCAATGGTGGCGGCAATTGATGCTTCCGGTGCTGAAAAAAATGAACTGCTTGCAAGTTACCAATGCATTTTCATGCGCAAGGAGCCGCCTTATGATCTTGGGTTCCATTATGCGACACAGCTTCTCTCCCTTGCCGGTACACGCGTTGTCAACTCGCCCCAGGCACTACGGGATTATAACGAGAAGTTAATAGCCTTGAATTTTAAAGAATTCATGCCGCCTACATTGGTAAGTTCAAAGTGTAAGGTGATTGGTGATTTTCTCGAGGAATACGATGATTGTGTGATTAAATCGCTGGATAGTTTTCAGGGACAGTCGGTGCGCAGGATTACAAAAGATGATCATGAAACAGTCAGGTTCTTGACTAACAATGAACAACAACCTGTTATGGTACAGCAGTTTCAAGATCGGGTGTATGAGGGGGATAAACGGGTGCTGATAGTTGGCGGCAGCTTGTCAGGAGCGGTAATGCGCCGTCCTAAGGATGGATTTCATGCCAATTTTGCCAACAGCGATGCCCTGAAAACATCTCTTAGTAAACGAGAACAAAAAATAGTTGCAATCATTGGTCCCTGGCTGCTTGAGCGGGATATCCATTTTGCCGGGCTTGATCTCATCGGTGAACAGCTCACTGAGGTGAATATAACCTGTCCCACCGGGATTATGCAAATATCTCAGCTGGAAGGACGAAACCTTGCCCAGGAGATAGTTCACTATTTTTCTGAGCTTGTGAGTAAATAAAATGGATGCATTGGATATTTCTGGTTTGTGCAAGACCTACGCCAGCGGGTTTGTTGCCTTAAAAGGAGTTGACCTTGCTGTCAGTGAAGGGGATTTCTTTGGACTGCTCGGGCCTAATGGTGCCGGCAAGACAACAACTATTGGGATCATCACCTCGCTTGTTAGGAAAAGTTCTGGTAAGGTGGAGGTGTTTGGCATTGATATTGATAAGAATTTTCCTGCCGCAAAACGGCTTATCGGCGTAGTCCCTCAGGAATTGAATTTCTCTATTTTTGAAAAGGTGAAGGATATCGTCATGCAGCAGGCTGGTTACTATGGCATACCCAGAGTCGAGGCAGGCAGGCGTACGGAAAAATATTTGAAGAAGCTGGGGCTGTGGGATAAGCGTGATGTAGCCGCACAAGAGCTTTCAGGCGGGATGAAAAGGCGTTTAATGATCGCAAGAGGAATGGTCCATGAACCCAAGCTGTTGATTCTTGATGAGCCGACGGCAGGCGTTGATGTGGAGCTGCGCAGAGGGATGTGGGACTTTCTCGAAGAGATAAACGATGCTGGCAGGACCATCATACTAACCACCCATTATCTTGAAGAAGCAGAGCAGCTCTGTAATAAAATTGCCATAATCGATGGTGGCCGGATCATTGAAAACACCAGTAAACGGGAACTGTTACAAAAACGTGACCACGAATCATTTATTCTGGAGGTAAAAGATCCTCTGCCCAGGATAGATGATCTGGAGGGCGTACAGTTTCAAGTGCTTGATGATACCAGGATGGAGGTTGTCAAAAGTTCAGCCCAGACTATGAACAGGATTTTCGCTCATCTGGATGGTCACGGTATTATTGTCGAGAGTATGCGCAACAAATCAAACCGGCTGGAAGAGCTGTTTCTTGAGATGGTGGAATCATGAGACCAGATATTATTTCCCTGCTTACCATTATCCGTAAGGAGATGGTACGGATTATGCGCATCTGGACGCAGACCCTGGTGCCGCCGGTAATCACCATTACATTATATTTTGTCATTTTTGGCGGTTTTATCGGATCACGGCTGGGAGAGTTTCAGGGATTTGATTATATGGCATTCATAGCACCGGGGCTTATCATGATGTCTATAATTACAAACTCTTATGCCAATACAGTATCAAGTTTTTTTGGCACAAAATTTCAGCGTAACGTTGAAGAGCTGCTTGTCAGCCCAACCCCTGACTGGGTTATTGTACTCGGTTATGCATCGGGAGGGATGATGCGAGGGCTCTGTGTTGGTGTGTTGGTCACGCTGGTGAGCCTGATATTTGTGCAGCTGCCTCTTTTTTCAGTATTTTTCATAACGCTTTTTGCTGTGCTCACCAGTTTTGTATTTTCTCTTGCCGGGCTGATAAACGCTATATTAGCAAAGAAATTCGATGATATATCTGTTATCCCGACATTTGTAATTACTCCGCTTACCTATCTGGGGGGTGTTTTTTATTCTGTATCCCTGCTGCCTGAGTTCTGGCAGCTTGTGTCCAGGGCCAATCCCATTGTTTATATGGTGAGCGGTTTTCGCTATGGTTTTCTTGGCCAGGCGGATATTCCCGTCGTGGCCGGTTTATCAATGTTGATACTTTTTAGTCTGCTGCTCTTTTTTACGAATCTTATTCTTTTAAAAAAAGGTGTAGGTATCAGGACGTGATAATCATATATCTAAGGTGAACAATATGGTTGAATTATATCTTTGGGACAACTGTCCCTTTTGCAGAAAAGTGTTACATGCCGCTGAAAATATGGGGTTAAAGAAAGATGTGGACTACAAAATTGTTGACAGTGCTCCCGGTACTGTTGGTCGTGCATTTGTTGAAAAAACCGGTGGTAAGTCCATGGTACCGTTTTTGATAGATAAAGATGTGGCGATGTACGAAAGTGATGATATTATTCTTTATTTACAGAATAATATCAAAAAATAGAATGGTAAACATTGTTCTTTTTTTCTTGTTTTTACCAAAGATAAGCTGAGCGTAGCGGCACCTGGTCTCTAATCCTGCCGATATAATGTGTCCTTACGTGAAAATCAGGTCTTTGATAATATAATTGTAGCAGGTGCCTCTGCTGCCTGTTCGTCCGAAATCATCTGATATTGTTCCGGATTATACGGTAATCAGTGTATATTCACGCACGCCAAGACCGATTTTCTCGGCATGCTCCAGGCATGAACGCCATTCAGATTCAGGTCTTGAGTTAATAAAATGATCATGATGATCAACAAAGTCCGTCTGTGTCATATTATCGGTGAGCTGACTGCAGGGCAGTGGTGCCGCCTGAAGACAGGCATCCGCACAGGCCTGATCAAGGGCTAATGGGTCGAAAGAGGCGAACATCCCGATATTTGGCAGGATGGGGACATCGTTTTCACTATGACAGTCACAGTTTGGTGATACGTCGACTACAAGAGAAATATGGAAGTTTGGTCTGCCATCGAGGACAGCCTTGGTATACTCGGCCATTTTCTGGTTGAGTAGTTTTGCTGCGTTAAAACTTTTAAATGATATTGCATCATAATTACAGGCGCCCACACAGCGGCCGCAGCCTACGCATTTATCCTTGTTTACACGCATTTTCTTTGTTTCCTTGTCGTATATGAGACCGTCGTTGGCACATTGCTTGTAACAGGCGTAACAGCCCGTACATTTTTTCTGTTTGATTTTAGGTGTGCCGTTACAGTGCTGCTCAGCCTTCCCAGCTCGTGAGGCACATCCCATACCAATGTTTTTAATAGTACCGCCAAAACCGGTGATCTCATGGCCTTTAAAGTGGGTCAGGCTGATGAAAATGTCTGCGTCCATCACTGCACGGCCTATTCTTGCTTCGGTTACATATTCACCGCCTGCAACGGATACTGCGATGTCATCCGTACCCTTAAGCCCATCACCAATAAGAAGGGGACAGCCGGCAGATAATCGAGTGAAACCATTTTCCCAGGCACATTCCAGATGCTCGAGTGCATTTTTTCTACTTCCGGGATAGAGGGTGTTGCAGTCTGTGAGAAAGGGTTTTCCTCCAAGGGTTTTGACCAACTCGACAACAGCTTTGGCGTAGTTAGGCCGGAGATAGCTGATGTTGCCAAGCTCACCAAAATGCAGTTTAATGGCGGCAAATTTGCCATCCATATCAATCTTCTCGATACCTGCTCGCTTGATAAGTTTTTGTAACTTTGTGGGAAGACTGTCTCCAAAAGCCTTTGTCCTGAAGTCAGTGAAATATACGTTTGCTTTTTTCATTGGTATTTCTCCGGCAATGTAACCCGTATTTCTCATACATGCTCGTAATGAATAGGAGATATTACCAAGCTTGGGGAAAAATGAAAATCATTGTTTACTTTGTTGCTGTCAACTATGCTTCTGAAGAAAAGGAACTGGAAATTTAGTGGGGTATGATATCTTTACCTGTCGTTCTACAGGTGGGGAGGAGTATCGGAGATCTGGTTTTCTACCCTGTATTTGCTGATAGTTGGTGCATCTTTATTTTCTACGAGTGAGAGGAAGAGTTCCCGCCATTGGTCATCAGACCATGTGTGCACTTTCTTCCAGGCAGTGAAAGCATTTTCAGCGATGAAGTTTGGAGAATTGACGTTTTTATAGGTATAGGCAAATTGCTTGAACCGGCAGGCTCCATTGCAGAATGTTCTGGTTACCTTTATCCGTTGACTTCCGGTGTTAAATCCCAATTCCTTTATCAGTAAGCGTAATCTGGCAGCCAGGTTGTCAGAGATTCCCTCTTTACACCGCTTGCCCTCACAAACGAAGAGGTGAATGGCCGAAAACATAATGGGTTTGTTCTTATCAAGTACCTTCGGTTTACAAACATAACCTTCTACAACTTCTGAGCCCATTATATTTTTGTGAGACATATTTTATTTGGCCTTCCTTTTGACCGGTTCGTTTGCTACTGTCGTTGCACTTATAAAATTCCCCTGATTTCTGATAAATACCTGAGAAATCAGGGGGATGTTACTCGTCTGAGAGATACGAGGTGATCTTTTTTATCCAAATACTTTCATGCCTTTTTTATAAACAGCGGAAACGGAAGAAACTCCTGCATGATAAGCAAGGATTGCAGGGGAATTGCCATCAAGGAGGAGAAAATCTGCCTGCTTGCCCACATCAAGGCTGCCAACTTTTTCTGCAAGGCCCAGGGAATATGCCGGATTCAGGGTTGCACCGGTAAGAGCTTCTGCCGGTGTCATATGCATGTTTAAGACCGCGAGGCCAAAAATAAACTGCATGGATTCAGTATAGCAGGAACCAGGGTTACAGTCCGTTGCCAATGCTACTGGCAGCCCCATCTCTATCATATCCCTGGCCCTTGCATATTCTTTACGCAGGCTGTATGCAGTGCCTGGTAACAGGTTGGCCACGACGCCTTTTTCTGCCATTGCCCGGATGTTGTGATCATTTGCCGCGAGAAGATGATCGGCAGAGATTGCACCAAGTTCAGCCGCCAGCCCGGCACCGCCAAGATCATGTACCTCATCGGCATGGATCTTTATACCCATTCCCATGTCTTTTGCTGCTTTGAGCAGTCGTCTGCCCTGATCAATCGAAAAAACACCTTTCTCACAAAAGATGTCGCAGTAGGTGGCAATGTTCTGTTTGAGAACAGCTGGCAGTCCCTCTTCAATGAGCAATGTGATGAAACCATCAACATTTTCTTTGTACTCAGGTGGTATGGCATGAGCCCCGAGGTAGGTGGCCACGATATCAACAGGTGACTTTCTGGCCACTCTGCCAATTGCTTCGAGCATCTTCAGCTCCGGATCGGTTAACAGACCATAGCCGCTTTTTATCTCCATCGAGGTCGTGCCAAGCGACATGGCACTCTCTACATGAGCGAGGGTGTTGTCATAAAGCTCTTCCACACTTGCCTGTTCCACTGCTTTTACAGACGAGAGAATACCACCGCCTCGAGCAAGAATCTCGAGATAAGGTGTTCCCGCTGTACGGAGTTCAAATTCTTCTTCCCGAAGCAGGGCGAAGCAGCTGTGAGTGTGGGGATCGACAAATCCCGGGATCAGACACTTTCCTTCACAGTCTACGGCTGCTGAAAGTGTATCAGCGTCCAGACCTGCCAGGACATCCTCTTCTTTGCCTATTTTGGCAATATTCCCCTCTTTGACTAGAAGGGCACCACAGGGAAAGCTGGAAATCTTTCCCTGCGCGCTTCCCGCGCAGGGGGTTCCGTTGTCTACAGGTGTGTAGATAGCAGCATTTTTATAGAGCTGTACAGACATGGAATTTCACCTATTTTTTAAAGAGATCCTTGACAGCACTCTCTACCAGTGAATCATCTGCAAGATAGGGAACTGTTATCTGATCTCCATTGCTGTTTTCCTGGTTGTATTCCATCGCAACTTCCATGGCGTTGGGGTTTCTGCTCCAGTTTCTTCTGGCAACACCGCCCATGACGTCCCATGTCATCGCTGATTTGATAATTTCGTCAACCCGGCTGCTGCCATCAAGTACCATGCCGAATCCGCCGTTGATAGCCTTTCCGATACCGGTACCGCCACCATTGTGAAGGGCGACCAGAGACATTCCTCTTGCAGCGTTTCCGGCAAAGCAATGGGTTGCCATATCAGCACAGACGTTACTGCCGTCCTTGATATTGGCAGTCTCTCTGAAAGGTGAGTCAGTTCCACCTGGATCATGGTGGTCACGGCCAAGCATAATCGGGCCGACTTCTTTATTTCGAACCATCTCATTGAACTTGAGAGCGATGTTCATACGGCCCTTGGCATCTGAATAGAGAATTCTTGCCTGGCTTCCGACAACGAGTTTGTTCTTTTTCGCATCCCGTATCCAGATATAGTTATCACGATCTTCCGCTCGTCTTTCGGGGTCAATGCATGACATTGCCGCCTGGTCGGTCTTGTCCAGATCTTCAGGGTCACAGCTTAAGCAGACCCAGCGAAACGGACCATAACCGTAGTCGAAAATAGGTCCCATGATATCTTCAAAATAGGAAGGATAGATAAAGCCATCCTTGGCATCGACACCATTTTTCGAAACTGAAGTGACACCGGCATCAAAAACAGCCTTTAAAAAGGCATTTCCATAATCAAAGAAGAATGTTCCCTGTTTACAAAGCCGTTCAACAGCTTCTATATGGCGTGCCAGGCTTTTATTGATCAGTTCGATGAATTTTTTTCTGTCTTCAGCAAGCAGACGTGTACGCTCTTCAAAGCTGATCCCCTGCGGGCAATAGCCGCCATCGTACACAACGTGGCAGGAAGTTTGATCAGACAGCAGATCAACCTTTATCTTCTTTTCAGCAAGATATTCGAGCAGATCAACAACGTTACCATGATAGGCGATTGAGGTGTTCTCTTTTGCTGCAACGGCTTTTGCGGCATGTTCGCAAACTTCTTGCAGGTCATCAGAGACCACATCAACCCAGCCCTGTTCGTGGCGGGTCTTCACTCTCGAGTAATCCACCTCGGCAGTAATGGAAACAGCTCCTGCAATCTTTGCTGCCTTGGGCTGAGCTCCACTCATTCCGCCAAGTCCTGAGGAGACGAAGAGGAGACCTGCCAGGTTGCCGTCAGCGGCAACGCCACACTCGAGCCTGCCTGCATTGAGCAAGGTATTATATGTGCCGTGTACAATACCCTGAGGACCAATATACATCCAACCACCGGCAGTCATCTGACCATAGGAGGACACACCCATCTGAGCAGCTATTTCCCAGTCTTCAGGATTATCATACAGTCCGATCATTAGACCATTTGTGATGATAACACGTGGTTGATCGGGGCTGGAGCTGAAAAGTCCCAGAGGATGACCTGATTGCATTACTAATGTCTGGTGGTCGGTTAATTCTTCAAGATACTTTTTGATTAAGGCGTGCTGCATCCAGTTCAAGCAGACACTGCCAGTTTCACCATATGTGACCAGCTCATAGGGGTAGAGGGCGACATCGAAATCAAGGTTGTTATCGATCATCACCTGAAACGCTTTCCCTTCAAGACATTTTCCCTTGTACTCATCTATATTTTTTGCTTTAAATGCCCCTGCGGGTCTAAAACGATAACCGTAGATTCGACCATACTGCTTCAACTCTTCCAGAAACTCTGGAATAAGCTCCGCATGGTGTTCGGGGGCTATGTAGCGAAGTGCGTTTTTCAGTGCAACTTTAGTTTGTTCAGGGGTCAATCGAAAACCACGGTTTGGAGCTCTTCTCAAACCTTCCTGGAAGGGTTTTTTCTCTGGAAGAGCAGCGTCAAGATGTAATTTCATGGATTGTCCTACCTGGTCGTTTGTAATCATCGCGTATTCCTCTGCTAAGTTATTTTATGGTTGTGGTGTTTTTATCATGAGATAGGAAAATACCATTGTCTAATTGTATATACAAGTAGTTTTTTCTCTTTTCCTCGTCTGGTGGGAATGTCTATGTTTACTTGTCTCGCTAAAATAATGAATTAACAATTACATGGTGAGATTTATTCCGTTTGGGAAAAATAAAACAGGTTTCTTTTCGTGAGTATATTATTTTTTTATATATACAAATACAGAAAAATATGTCTATATGACATAATATGTTTAAAAGTGACTCAGCATGTTCCGTACTAACACTTATAACATGCTGGAACAGAAAGCTGGCAGCTTGAGGCGAATCAAGATGAAGAGAATACAGAGTGATTATGGCTGATAAAAAAAATACGCGACCCATGTATCGTCAGATAATGGAATATATCCTGGATAAAATTGATTCAGGAGAGTGGCTGGTTCACCAGAAAATACCATCGGAGACAAAGCTGGTTGATATATTCCAGACCTCGCGGATGACAGTAAATCGGGCTCTCAGGGAGCTGACAAATTCCGGACATCTTATACGGAAACAGGGGAACGGTACCTTTATTGCTCCAGCCAAATCCCAGTCTGCGCTGCTGGAAATAAATTCCATTGCTGAAGAAATTAGAAATAAAGGTTGTGAATATTCTTCTGATGTACATTTGCTCTGTGAGGAAAAAGCTCCTCTGGAGCTTGCAAATCACATGGAGCTTAAACCATACAGCAGTGTCTTTCATTCAATAGTTGTTCACAAAGCCGATGGCGTTCCAATTCTCCTGGTTGACAGGTTTATCAATCCCGAGATTTTTCCTGGCTATATTGATCAGGATTTCACGAAAACAGCTATTACACAATATTTATTGAAAGCTGCCCCGGTGGAAAAGATACAACATGTCGTTGAAGCTCTTATTCCACCCTCCTGGATACGAGAGTTACTCGACATAAATGCTGCTGAGCCATGTCTTGTGCTTTACAGGAAGACATGGTCATTTCAGCAGGTTGCGACGAAAAGTACCTTATATTACCCTGGTTCCAGATATCGTCTTGAAGGAACATTCACAACATCAGGAACGGGTTCTATTCAAATTGTCTGATCAACAAAGGCAGCTTGGAGTGTAAGACGAAACGCGCTGCTGTCTTATCTGTCAGGAACAAAATAGCAAAAATTCTCAATGAATAGCCGGGGAATACTGAAGGAATCAAACTTACGGAAGGGATTATATGAAAATATCACACTATCAGGATATATCGGCAAAACAGTTTGACGGAGATGAAGTGCAGGGTGTCACAGGACGGGTTGCCATTGGTAAAGCTGATAAGGCAGAGAATTTCTGTATGCGTATATTTACCATTGCTCCCGGCGGATTTACCCCCAAACATGCCCATGACTGGGAACATGAAATTTTTATTCACACCGGGAAAGGTGCTGTTTTCAGAGACG
>PDWI01009355.1_pt1 | contig 12691 bp, 12 predicted proteins | sample 1430891 | NCBI WGS metagenome assembly PDWI01 (sample SAMN01162508, study PRJNA174530) | Oral metagenome, whole genome shotgun sequencing project. | biome: Marine environment; feature: Marine mammal; material: Swab sample of the gingival sulcus; isolation source: swab sample of gingival sulcus... | reverse complement strand
CCATGACGGAAACAATAAAAGAAGTTAATACTGACACAAGTTTCACCCCCTTCCGTTGTCGGTATGGGGAATGACAACAGTAACAGTATAGCAGCAATTTATTAATACGTCCATTATGTTATCTTCTTTCGCCGCTCGCCCGTGGTTAGAAAAGGGGCATAACATGGAAATAAAGAAATATACCAAACAAGACGGTTCAACCCGTTACAAGTTTCAAGCCTACTTAGGTACAGACGAATCAACCGGCAAGCGTATCAGAGTAACAAGACAGGGTTTTAAGACCAGAAAAGCAGCGCAGCTTGCGTATGCCCGTTTAAAGCTAAAAGCTGATGAAGGGGCTATTTTAACGTCTAGCAAATTGCGTTTTGAAGACGTCTATAACATGTGGCTAGAACAGTATAAAAACACGGTTAAGGCGTCGACGCTCAACAAGACTATGACGCTGTTTAAGGCGCATATACTGCCAGTGTACGCCCATATGATGATTGATAAGATAAAACCCGTACACTGCCAAAAAGCGGTCAACGCTTGGTATGGCTACTACAAGAACTATAAAATACTAAATTCTTACACGGGTAGCGTGTTTGATTTTGCCATTCGTCAAGGTATCGTGCAAAACAACCCAACCAAGCTAATCACAATGCCGGTAAAAAAAGAAAAGCCGGAGGAAGAAAAGCAGAATTATTACAACAAAGAAGAACTAGAACAGTTTTTCAAGTATTTAGAGGCTGACGGCAATTTGAAGTGGCTGACGTTCTTTAGGGTGCTTGCCTTTACCGGTCGCGGTGAGGCGCTAGCGCTTAGATGGTGCGACATTAACCACAGTAATAGCACTATTACCGTATCTCGCACTTTAACGCTTGGTATCGGCAATAAAATCGTTGTGCAGACACCTAAAACCAAGACTAGTAAACGCGTTATCAAGATAGACGCCAAGACATTGGCCATGCTGAAACAGTGGCGCAGTGAGCAAAATATAATACTTGGTGGCTTTGGCCATAACTCGCTAAGCAGTGAACAGCTATTGTTTACCACTACTGATAACGCATTTATACCGCTTGCCCATGCCGGCCGCGTCATCGATAGGATTTGTAAAAAGCATGGTATTAAGCGAATCACTACACACGGGTTTAGGCATACACATTGCAGCTTGCTATTTGAGGCCGGCGCAACGATCAAGGAAGTACAAGACCGATTAGGCCACGCCGACATTAAAACCACCATGAACATCTACGCTCACGTCACTAAAAAGGGCAAAGAAAAGACAGCCGAATTATTTGCGCAATATGTCAATTTTTAGGGCAATAGACGTGGAAATAGACGTGAAAATAAAAAAAGAGCCCTTGAAAAACTCAAACAATCTAGCAATTGCAACGCTTTCAAGGGTTCACCTTATAAAATTGGCGTTGGCGGAGAGAGCGGGACTCGAACCCGCGGGGCCGTTAAGCCTTACACGCTTTCCAGGCGTGCCCCTTAGCCACTCGGACATCTCTCCTCGTTATCGTTTGGCGCGAAAGAACTGTTGCATAATTGCCGCGCATTCTTCGCGCAAAACGCCGGCGGTCACCGCGACGCGATGATTGATATAGGCGTTTTCTAGTACATTCATGGCGCTGCCACAAGCTCCCCCTTTGGGATCGGCGGCGCCGAAGACCAGTCGCTTGATGCGCGCCTGATAGATTAAGCCGGCACACATCGCGCAGGGCTCAATTGTAACATAGAGCGTGCAATCTGTCAAACGCCAAGACGCCAAACGATGCGACGCGCGGTCAATTGCCAACACTTCGGCGTGACCGCTCGCCATTTGAATGGTCTCTTTTAAATTGTGAGCGCGCGCGATGATTTGAGTGTCTTTCACTACAACGCAGCCAATTGGCACTTCGTCGCAGTCGCGCGCCAATTTTGCCTCGGCGAGTGCCGCCCGCATATAAAATTCATCTATTTGATCAATATCGCTATGGCTCAATTTAGAACACTCCATTTTGTTTCATTTTGAATCATTTATGTTTTATTATGAAACTATTTTGTTTCAATTTGATACTGTTTTATTTTTCTGTGCAAAGTCGTCCTACCAATTTTTAATATCTTTGCAGACTTTGAAATGTTACCACCGGTCGCTATTAACGTATTCTTAATGGCATTTGCCTCTATTTCACTAAGACTTTCCAACTTGCGATTTTGATATGATGTATACGTATAATGTGTTCTCGTTTGTTCCGTTTTGAAACACTTTGCAGTCGTGTTTTGACAATACTCTTTTATTTGCTCTGAAATGAAGTGATCGCGATCATTTGGCAATAGAGCGGCAATTAAAATATGTACGTTGTTGTTTCGCAATGAAACAGCATTGTCGCACATTACCTGCAATAGGTCGTTTTGTTGTTTCAAATCGAGACACTCGATGTGTTTCAATACAATACAGCAATTGCTGAGTTCGCGGTACCACTTTAGCGCCGTCGTGTCAGCTCTAAAATTGTAAAGTGTGGCGTCTACTGTAAAATAATTGTCGCCGTAAAGACCGCTATTTAAGAACGCCTTGACGCCATCGCTCAGTGCTTTGTATTGATTGCCGATTAATAAAATAGGCTTAAACTGACTGGCAAATTCTGTGACGCGTTGGTCAATCGGCTTAAACTGCACTGAAGTCTCTAAAAGCGAATTGAATAAATCTATATTTTTGTAGTGGTCAAAGGCGATATTTACGCGCCGAATTGCCAGTTCAAAACGCGTTTGATTTTGCTTTAATAACACGACGACAACCGGCTGTTGTGCAATCCTATCCTCAGTACAAATCGCGCCCTCAGTCAGTAATAGCTCGATACTAAAATCGACTAAGCGGGTGAAGACAACATCGTCAAGATTAAAGTTTAACGCGTCATTTGATTGTAAGACCACACCCTTATGGTTTATTGTGATGCGCGCGCACTCAGTTAAATCTACTTTATCATTCTGGCCTTTTAATTTCCATATCATTTGCCAGCGCTTTAAAATATCAGATGCCCTTTCTAATAACTGGTCACTGTAATCCCTTAAAGGTATAAACAATATAAAATAGTAATATTTATCGTTTATTTGAAATGGTATGGTCAAATCTGTATAGCTATGAAAGTGTTTTAAATAGTGTTCCGCCCCAAATATTGCGTTAGTCTTTTTATTGGCGATTGATTGATATAGCGATAAATTACCCGTCTGCGATTCGTTTAGTATTGCACCGGCAGCGAGAACTGCCAAATTAGAATCTACAATGTAGGTATCTTGTATTATTCGCTCGTCGTCGACAATCACAGCACTATAAGCAAGCGCTTTAGAATTAAATTCTGAATGTTCTATTAAATCGGCAAAAAAAGTGCGAAAAGTACGCCCTTCGCTCTGAGGTAGCGTCAGCAATTTATCGTTTGCACGCAAACCCAATAAACGATAGCGCTCCCACTTAACTGCCAAAGCGCTGCCGATTACATCACTCTTTATCTGACCATTAGCTACGAATAGTCGCCAAGCATTATAAATGACACTATCTCTTTCAATCTTACTGCTACTCATTGCCTTTATTTGCCCTTCTAAGAAACTTTTTGTTTTGCCTAAGCTATGATATGGTTATAGTTAAATAATCACGAATCCTGAGAATCTGAGAGGTATATTTTCGGGCGATACAGCTCGTTTTTTTGAATTGTTATGGTGTCGCCATTTTCTGTGTCGCCATCTAAATTGATTGGCACCATTTGATCTACACGTATTTCAACTGATTTTCCGCACCAGCTTTCAACGCACCACAACGATGGGTGCCAACCAAAATAAATCATCGGAAAAATAAAAAGCGTCAAGATTCGCGGAATCTGTTTTAAAGCAAGTACTTGAAAATCACTTTTATATGGCGATGCATCTGGCGCAATCTTCATGCCGCCGCCATAGTACTTGCCGTTTGCAATTGCGATTAACATATAATCGCCACCTTTGTCGAGGCCATCTATAATTAAATTATACTTTTTATTTTTAAAGCTGAAAATCTCAATAAATACACTAATCACATATGATAGCGGGCCGGCGATGCGCTTTTTAATTTTCTTCTGTCTCTCTACAATCGCCGCATCCAAACCTACACTTGCCACATTTATAAAGAATGTATCGTTTAATTTGCAATTATACACTTGTCGCATATGCTTTTTTGATATTAAATCAATTGCTCGTTCAAGATTGCTCGGTATTCCCAACGACCTTACAAAATCATTGCCCGAACCCATCGGCAAGAACCCCAGCGGCACGTCGAGATTAAGTTCCGATAGCACTTTAACCCCCTCGCGAAAAGTACCATCGCCGCCGGCAAAGATAACCGCGTCGAGCCAATCCCTATTTTTAGCAATTACACCTTTCGATTCAAGCAGAGAACTTGATAAATAGCTCTTTACAACCCCTAATTTAGCTGTTTTTTCTTTTATGTTTTCAAATTTAATTTGACCAACACCCTTGCCAGCCAAACTGTTTACTATTAGAATATAATTCATGTGTCCTCAAATTGATAGAATGTTTCACGTGAAACACAAACGTTATATCAATCGCAAACGTTTCACGTGAAACACATATTTAATCCACAATCATATTGTAGATGCGTTCAAAATCTTCGTCGCTATAAAACTGAATTTCGATGTGCCCCTTACCGCCTTTGGCACTAACTCTAACACGACTGCCCAACGCATCTTCTAGAGCTCTTACAAATGACCTATAATGCATTGCTTGATCCTTTTTAGTAGAAGGCATGCGCTTTTTGGTCGCATTTATCATCTTTTCGGTGTCGCGCACATTTAAGTTGTGTTGAATGATTTTATTTGCCAGTTCTTCTTGTTTGCTTTCCGTCAATCCAACCAAAACTTTTGCGTGACCCGCTGACAGTTCTTTATTAATCAATAGTCGCTGAACGACTTCACTCAATTGTAAAAGGCGCAAACTATTGCTAATATAACTACGACTCTTGCCAACTGTGGCGGCAATATCGCTTTGTGTCATACTAAATGACATCGATAACGCCTGAAATGCCAACGCCTCTTCAATTGGATTGAGATTTTCGCGTTGCATATTTTCTATTAATGAAACTTCGTATAGTTTTTGTTCGTCCGGGTTCATTATAATCGCCGGAACTGTCTTTAACTTAGCCAACTTTGCCGCACGCCAGCGACGTTCTCCAGCAATTATCTCATAACCATTTTTGATCTCATGCAATAACAATGGCTGTATAATGCCATGCTGCTCTATACTTTCAGAAAGGGCGTCGATTGATGATTGTTCAAAATTTTTGCGCGGTTGCAATGCATTTGGTGTAATTAAGTTAATATCCACCTCGTGTAATTCGCGCGCGTCTTGCATTATATCTTCCTCAAAATGATCGCCCAACAAAGCGCCAATACCTTTACCCAGTGCCGGTTTGTTTTTCATATTATTCCCCTAAAAATTCTCTTGCCAATTCCATATATTTGATTGCGCCTTTAGATTTTTCATCGTAGTAAATGACGGGCAGGCCATGACTAGGTGCCTCCGCCAACCTAACGTTGCGCGGTATCATAGTTTTATAAACTCTTTCCTGAAAATACTTTTTAACTTCGTCGACAACTTGTAACGATAAATTATTGCGCTTATCGTACATGCTAATCAAGACGCCTTCGATTTGCAGTTGTTTATTGAGATTTTTCTTAACTAGTTTATAGGTGTTGATTAGCTGCGATACGCCCTCTAGCGCATAATATTCACATTGAATTGGAATTAAAACGCTGTCGGCGGCAGATAAAGAATTTAACGTTAGTAAACCGAGAGAAGGGGGGCAATCTATAAAGATGTAGTCGTACCGTCCGACGACTCTTTTTAAAACATTTGCAAGAATAAATTCGCGCCGCTTTACATCAATCAATTCAATTTCGGCGCCCGCCAATTGAATGTTTGCAGGTATAATGTCAAGATTTTGATAGCCGCTATTTATAATTACATCGAATGGGTTTGTCTCCGCGGTCAGCAAGTCGTACAAATTGTAAATTGTGCTATTCTTGTTGATTCCCAATCCACTTGTAGAGTTGCCCTGTGGATCGCTGTCGATAATCAAAACGCGCTTTCCCAAGCCGGCCAAACACGCACTCAAATTGACATTTGTAGTGGTCTTACCGACGCCTCCTTTTTGATTGAAAATTGCTATTACTTTGCCCATTTTTTCCACCTTGTGATTTAGCACAGCCAATAAGTTATTGTTACTAACAATAGTTTACACTTAAATTGACAATTAATAAAGGAAAAATCACTTTAGTAGAAAAAATATGTGGAAAAGTAAAAAAGAAAAGCTGTTTATCAACAGTTAATTAACAACTAGCTAAAGTGGACGCTTTGCCGGTATACCTACGCGCCTCGGATATTTGTCGGACGTGGTTTGTAATTTTTCGACACAAATTAAAGTGCGCGAAACGTCATTATTGTCTGTATATTCAAAAATTTCAGTTATTTTAGAATTTAATACTTTTAAGGCATTCTCACTTGCAGTGAGTTCGCCGTCAATTTGACTTGACTTAAAGGCGATAAAGCGACCGCCAACTTTTAATAGTGGAACGACGTACTCGATTAAAACGGGCAAATCAGTTACTGCACGGCAAAATACGTAGTCAAAACGTTCACGGTATTCGGGCTGTCGCGCAAATGACTCCGCCCGATCGTGCAGTGCGACGACATTGTTTAACTGAAGCTCGTCAATCACACCATTTAAAAAGTCAACGCGCTTATTTAACGCATCCACCAATGTGGTCTGTGCGCCCGACACGATTGCCAAGGGCATGCCGGGAAAGCCGGCGCCGCTGCCAATATCGGCTATTTTATCGCTCTCAGTTATCGATATAAAGCGCAGCACCTGACAACTGTCGATAAAATGACGCCACAATATGCCGGCGTCATCATCGACTGCCGTTAAATTCATCACTTTATTTGTCTGCTGAATTAAAGCGGCGTATCTAATTAAATGATGATAAGTCGATTCGGTCAACTCTATGCCTATATTGGAAAAAGCAGCACTGTATTCACTATACATTAGAGCGACCCCTTATTTTGTTCTAGATAAACTAATAAAACTGAGATGTCAGCGGGAGAAACACCGGAAATGCGACTCGCTTGCCCCAACGAACGCGGCCTAATTTGATTTAATTTTTGTCTGGCCTCAATTCTCAATCCATCTATCGTCTGATAGTCAATACCTTCTGGTAAATAACGCTTTTCCATGCGCTTAAATTTTTCGACTTGTTCAACTTGTTTTTTTATATACCCCTCATACTTAATAATGATTTCACACTGTTTCTTTATCGCATTGGGCAGTGCAGGGCGCTCGCTATCAACCGTGGCTAGGGCAGCGTAGTCAAATTCTGGGCGACGCAATAAATCAAATAAAGTAACGCTCATTGAAAGTTGTTTTAACCCCATTGCATCGAGCAATGAATTGATTTTTTCGGCTCTGATTTTTGTCGACTTTAAACGCATCATTTCGTCTTCGATAGCCGTCTTCTTGGCGATAAACTTGCGATAGCGCGCCTCGTCGACCAGGCCAATTTGATAACCGAGCGGCGTCAAGCGCTCATCGGCGTTATCTTGCCTTAACAATAATCGATATTCACAGCGACCGGTCATAATGCGATACGGTTCATTGGTTCCCTTGGTGACCAAATCGTCTATTAAGACGCCGATATAAGCTTGCGAACGGTCTAATACCAACGGCTTTAAATTATCTAGCTTGCGCACGGCGTTAATGCCGGCGACTAAACCCTGTGCGGCAGCCTCTTCATAACCGCTCGAACCATTTAATTGACCGGCTGAAAACAAGCCGTCAATCGCTTTAAATTCGAGCGTCGGCTTAAGCGACAACGGATTTATACAATCGTACTCAATGGCGTGTGCCGGACGCATAACCAAACAATTTTCAAGTCCCTTTACACTTCTTAAAAAGTCGATTTGTACGCTCAGCGGCAAACTGGATGACATACCTTGAATATACATTTCATCGGTATCCAATCCCTCTGGTTCAATAAATATTTGGTGCCGATTTCGATCTGCAAAGCGCACCACTTTATCTTCAATAGAAGGGCAATAGCGCGGCCCGACACCTTCGATATTGCCGGAGTACATTGCGCTCTTTTCAATATTTTGCATTATAATTTGGTGTGTCTTCGGATTGGTATAGGTGAGGTGACAGGGGACTTGCTCAATTTCAATAGATGGTGTCATAAATGAAAATGGCACGATTTCGCTGTCGCCGTGTTGCACCGAAAGCTCCGAAAAGTCAATTGAATTGCGATTTACGCGCGCCGGCGTACCGGTCTTAAAGCGCCTAATGTCAAATTCTGCAGCGCGTAAATAGTCGGCGAAGGGTTCACTCGGCGACATGCCGCCGGGACCACTGCGCTTGACGACGTCGCCAATAAAAATTTTAGCAGCCAAATAAGTTCCGGTTGCCAATACGACCGTCTTTCCCTTAAAAAGGCAACCATTAACTGTCTTAACGCCCTTGACGACTTCATCTTCTATTATCAACTCGACGACTTCGTCTTCTATTAAGTCTAAATTTTGGCAGCACTCTAGCGTTTTTTTCATCGCGCTGTGGTAGAGTCTTTTATCGGCTTGTGCGCGCAACGAATGCACAGCCGGGCCCTTGCCGACGTTTAGCATGCGACATTGAATCAGCGTCTTGTCGATATTGGTGCCCATTTCACCGCCCAAGGCATCGATTTCACGCACTAAATGCCCTTTGCCGGTACCGCCAATCGACGGATTGCAGGGCATCATCGCGACGCTATCTAAATTTATTGCCAAACAGAGCGTTTTTTTACCCAATCGCGCAGCGGCCAACGCGGCCTCACAACCGGCGTGACCGGCGCCGACGACGATGACGTCGTATTGATCTACTTCAAAATAAGCCATTTTATCACTTTCCTAAACAAAACTTTTCAAATATTCTACTAATTACATCTTCGTGAACAGTGTGTCCGGTTATTTCGCCAATTGCACTGTATATATTGCCCACATCTACATCGATGACATCTAATGTCATGCCATTTTGCAAAGAACTAAGCGCTTGTTTTAAACTGTTTTGCGCTTTTACTATCGCCTCATAGTGTCTTACATTGCTGATGACGTCTTCGGATTTTGTGTGTTTCTGACCAATTAAATGATCGTACATGGCCGACTCTAAATTTTCGATACCCGATGAGTCGATAGTAGATGTAAATATAATTGCCGCTTTTGGCAAATAGCTTTTAACTGCATCGACCGATAACACCAAGGGTAAATCGTGTTTGTTGACGACGACTATACAAGGTTTGTCGGCAACCGCACCTAAAATAAGTTCGTCTTCTGCCGTTAAATTTTCAGCGCCATCCAACACTACGATGACGACATCGGCATTGTTAAAGTGCATTTTACTCTTTTCTACGCCAATTCTCTCAATTTCATCGTCGGTATGTCTAATGCCGGCCGTATCGATTAATCTTATCGGAATACCCTTGACGTTAATCGTTTCCTCTATGATATCGCGCGTCGTGCCGGCAATATTTGTAACTATTGCACGATTTTCGCGCAATAGTGCATTCAACAGCGAAGATTTACCGACGTTAGGACGACCGACAATCGTCAGCGACAAGCCATCGCGCATAATTTTACCCATATCGTAAGTCGCCAACAAATCGTCGAATTGGGCGTCGATATTTTTAAGCGATTGTATGATCTCAGTTTGTGCGATCATCTCGACATCTTCGTCAGGATAGTCAATTGTCACTTCAATTTTAGCCATCATATCGGTTAGTTCTTCTATAATGGCGTGAAGGTGCTGACCGAGATGACCTCCCAATTGATTTATGGCAATGTCAAAACCGGCCTTTGTCTTGGCGCTAATCATATCCATGACGGCTTCCGCCTGAGTCAAATCAATTCTGCCATTTAAGAAAGCGCGCTTGGTAAATTCACCCGGGTCTGCCAAACTGGCACCTTTCGCTATTAATAATTGCAGTATTTCACGCAAGGCGACATTGCTGCCATGTGTAAATATTTCCACCATATCTTCTGTCGTATAAGATCGCGGCGCACAATAATAAACGACCATAACTTCGTCGTAAACGCGACTGTTAGAAACAATATGACCGTAAGCCATATAGCGCTCAGCAAAATCACTTAATTTTTTTCCGCTCGGCGTGCAAAACACTTGTGATACCAAGTCGATACAGCCCGCGCCACTCACTCTAATTATGCCAATTGCAGCGGTCGAAGGACCGGTCGCAATAGCCGTTATTATTTCATTCATAGTAAGCCTTTCATTAGCTCATTCAAAAAACAAAACCCAGCTGATGCTGGGCCGGACCGATCAAAGAGCCCGCGTAAACAAATAACAGTCTAAGATAATTATTTTTTGGGAAAAATTACAACTTTGCGATATGGCTCTTTGCCTTCGCTGCGCGTATCTACCTGGTTATCTTCCTGTAATGATGCGTGTATAATTCTGCGTTCATACGGATTCATTGGCTCTAATGCGACATCTTTACGATATTTTTTTGCGCGTTGCGCCAATTTTTTAGCTAATTTCACCAATGATTTTTCGCGCTTTTCACGATAATTTTCAGTGTTTAAAAATATTCTAACGTATTCCTCGGTATGACGGTTTACAACCAAGCTAACCAAATATTGTAGGGAGTCCAGCGTCTGACCGCGTCTACCGATGACAACGCCCATGTTTTCGCCAGAAATTTCTATTTTTATTTCCTTTTCTGTAGTCGAAACGTCGTAATTTGCAGATATATTCATACATTTTAAGACTTCATCCAAAAAATTCACTGCAATATCTTTTAAAGAAGTCTTTTTAGTGGCTATAACGCGAACTTCGCTTCCTTTAAAAAAACCAAACAAACCCTTTGGCGCCTCTTCAAAAATTTCGATATCGACATTATCTATCGTAGTTTGCAATTCCAACAAAGCTTTTTCAATTGCTTCGTCCGGTGTCTTTGCAACGACTTCACACCTGTTCATTTAAACCTCCTCTGTGTTTTTCTTGCTAATGATTAACTGTTGACCAATTTGGAACGCAGTACTGACAACCCAATACAAAGTCAAACCGGCCGCCATCGTCATACCAAACCATAAAATCATCAATGGCATAAATATTTGCATGCTCTTCATCATGTTGTTTGCGGTATCATTTGCACCTGATTTTTTATTGTCTTGCGGCTTATTGCTCATTGTCTTAAAACTTAAGTAAGTTAATACAGCTGCCATTATCGGCAGTAATCCCGGTAATTTTTGAGCAAAATCCAAATTGATAATCGTATTTAATGTATCTGGCTGCGAAAAATCCTTAATCCACAAAAAGGCCTGATTTGTCGCTTGGTTAAATAATTCAACATTGCCTGAAAAGACGTATTTTAAGGGATCGCGCAATACGCCAAACAAAGCGATAATAATTGGAAATTGAATTAACATCGGCAAGCATCCGGCCACCGGATTGACGTTGTGCTCTTTATATAATTTTAAGGTTTCTTCGTTCAGTTTTTCTTTATTATCTTTGTATTTTCTATTTAGCTCCTGAATTTTTGGTTGCAAGGCATTCATGCTCTGCTGCGATTTGGTTTGCGCCTGAGTCAACGGAAACAAGGCCAGCTTGACGACAATTGTCATCAATATAATAGAAATGCCGTAATGACTGGTGAAACTATAAATAAATCCCAAAAGCCAACCAAATCCCTGATATAAAAAATCAAACAAAATTTCCCCCTCGTTTATGGTAATGGATCATGTCCGCCCGGATGAAAAGGGTGACATTTTAATACGCGTCTTACAGTTAAATAAAATCCTTTAAAAACACCATATTTTTGAAAAGCCTCAATTGCATAGTGCGAACAAGTTGGATAAAAACGGCAATTACTTCCCAATAAAGGTGAAATGAAAATTTGATATAAGCGAATTAAACCGATAAACAAATATTTCATTTTTTATTTTTCTTTCTGCTCTTGGCAATCAAATAGCGTAAATTTTTTTCTATTTCTGCCAAACTGGCACAATTTGCCCTTACGCGAGCGACGATGATATAGTCGTAACCACTTTCAAATAAGTGGTTATGATTGACAATTGACTGCCTTATTAAGCGCCTTACTCTATTTCTAACTACGGCTTTACCAACCTTTTTGCTGACGGTAATGCCAAATCGATTATAACCGCAATTATTTTTCAAACGATACATCACAATAAATGCACCGGGTACAGATTGTCCACGTTTATAAATGCGCTGAAATTCGAGATTTTTCTTTACGGTTATCAATTTCAAACTCTACTCATTTCATACTGGATTTTTTACATCAAGTTCTGAAAAATAATAAAACATTTGCTAAAACACTTCAAAAGATGACGCTATTTTGCACAGTGTTATAAATCTTCCAAGTTTATTATACACCATACATAATGCAATGTACACTGCTGCAAACTTTTAGTGTAATTTGATACAAGTTTTTAGTATGAATCCAGATTATTCATCGCTTTTTTTTTAAAATAAAAAATTTCCACTATTGTAAAAAAGACCACAATATGCGGTCTATTCTAGCAAACTTACGCAGATAATTTCGCTCTGCCCCTTCTTCTTCTCTTTTTAAGTATATTTCTGCCGGACTTAGTTTTCATTCTCTTTCTAAATCCGTGTTCTACTTTGCGC
>PDWI01007916.1_pt1 | contig 12691 bp, 9 predicted proteins | sample 1430891 | NCBI WGS metagenome assembly PDWI01 (sample SAMN01162508, study PRJNA174530) | Oral metagenome, whole genome shotgun sequencing project. | biome: Marine environment; feature: Marine mammal; material: Swab sample of the gingival sulcus; isolation source: swab sample of gingival sulcus... | reverse complement strand
TAATAACAACCCCGAACGTATATATGGTAAGGGTTACGGTGAAACACGTTTGACTAATGGTTGTAGTTGCGAAGGCGGCTCACAGTCTTCTTGCTCGGATGAAGAACACCAACTTAACAGACGTACTGAGTTTGTTATTATAAAATATTAATTAAATTTTTTTTTACTACCTTAGTTTTTTCTTTTCATAATTTTTATATTTTACAAGGGTGCAATGAATTATTGCACTCTTGGTTTTTATTTACTATACAAACACTACTTTGTTCGTTGTTGTAAATTTAACGCCCATTGTTTCAGCCTTTTTAAAAATAGGAAGCGCTTGAGTTTCAAAGCCGGTTACATCGGACATTGTATCTTCTAAAATTATTATTTTTTCGGCTAATTCAGGAGCTTCTTCAAGCATCTGTTTTAAAGAATTTGCTACACAATGCGACTTTGCTTCACCTGATATGTATATATTATCAAAAGTACTTAACTTATTCAATAACAATACATTAAGCTGTGTTTCTTTCTGGTCTTCATAAGGTATTTGAGCGCGAAATGCTCCAAAGTGTTCAGTAAACGGGTAGCTGCCTTTACTTATTATTTCGTAAAAATTTCCTTGTGCCGCCCATTTCACAACAGCATTCATAATGGGCTTAAAAATAGCTGCTCCTTCTGAACCCGAAAGACAATGCGGCGGCCAAATAATATGCGCATATTCGCCTTGAGCTTCTAATTTTTTAAGATATTCGAGACATAATTGAGGTTTGAAACAAGCATTCCACTTGCCTGTTTCTGCTTCGAGGGCAGTTATTTGAGTAAATGGTGCCGGATGATTACCGTTTTTATCAACCCAAAAATTAGGATGCGATATATCGTTAAGTTGATGATTATCAGTTGTTATACCTATGTAGTTGATATTCTTTGAGTTTTTGTCAATCCACTTTGCAAGACGTTGCATGTCTTTTTCTGCATTTTCTACATATAATGCACCTCTATTTTCTTGGGCTTCATTACCCGGATTACAAAAATCATTTTGAGGGTCTATGATTAATAAAGCATTGGTTATCATACTTTTATATTGATTTTAAATTTTGTTTTATTAGTTGTCTATGGATATTTCAGATATTAATTTATCTACTTGCTCTAATTCTAATTTCGAAAAATTTCCATTTGCAATTTTAAGATTTTCAGCTTGGCAATGAATTTTTTCTTTTAGACGACGCAATGCAATTTTTATAATTTTCTCATGGTCAAAAGCCAAAGTCGGTATGTTTCTTATTGAAATCCATTGAGCTTCTGCCGCATCATCGCCACTTTTGGGTGTGTGGTTTTCTTTTTTTACAAGAGCAAAATATACTACTGAAACGGTACGTCCGCGCGGGTCTCTGTCGGGTTGACTGAATGTTTGTAATTGCTCAACGTATATGTCTTTAAGATTGGTTTCTTCGTTCAATTCTCGCAAGGCTGCTTGATGAGTATTTTCATTTTCATCTACAAATCCACCCGGCAGGGCATATCTGTCTTTGTAAGGTGGAGCGGCTCGTTTTATAAGCAAAATTTTAAGTTCGTCATCGGCAAATCCAAATATTACACAATCGGCTGTGAGTGCCGGACGAGGATATTCATACTGATATGGCATAAATTAAATATTAAAATTCAAAATAAGACTTCGTGTAAACTACTGAAAGTCAACCGCTTACAAACATGTCGTTTTATCCAAACCCTTAATTATCAACATCTTACACTATACATATAGGCATTTAAAAATTAAGGAATAAAAGATTTCGTAAAAATTATTTTATGTTTTTTCTAATATCGGATTGTACATCATGATTGCATTATTTATGGCAATTATCTTTTCTGTTTTTTCATTTTTCTCGTTTGTTTCTATCTGTACTATTATGTTGTGTCTTGTGTAGCCGCCCCAAAATTGTTGCTTCATTATATGATTTCTTTCTTCTATTTCAAATTTTGATTGAACTTTATTTTTAGAATACAATTCGCCATATAAGTAATCATCTTTTATGTATAAAAAAATTTGAAACGTATTTTCTGTTTCATTTTTTATTTGTAAATCAATATAATTGTAGGAAAGTGTGGCACCTGCTCCAAAAGGAACTTTTCTATTTACAGAGGGGAAAACATCGTAACTATGTCTATATCTTTCTTTTATAGTCAGGGGCGAGTGTATAAAAATCCAAAATAATAAATTACCAAGCTGACATAAACCGCCACCTGTTCCTGTTTTAATTTTACCTTGTTTTAAGACTAATCCTTCCAAATACCCTTTCCCTTTTGTTGGTCTTCCTACGTTTTTCCACACGGAAAATGTTTCGCCGGAGCGTATTACCATTCCGTTAATTTTTTGAATAGCAATTTTTAAATTTGTTTTCTTGTTTACCTGCAACTGCATATCAACCCCCATTAAAGGTCTAAGTATCATAGATTTATGTTTAAAAACTACATTTTCAAATTTTGTATTTTTAGAAATTGACGACCATTGGGTTTTTGCTGTCAACCATTTGAATTTTCTTTTTAAAATGTAGTATTCTCTTCCTAAAATTTGCCTTAAAACACTTCTTTTTATAGGCTCTTTTATTTGATTTAGCATAAAACTATCAGGTATTTGGTAAGTCTTGCAAATTTAATTAAAAATTTATACTAAAAAATTGCATTTACTAATAGAACTTACGTATCATATAGAAATATCTTTATCATCATGTCTACGTCTTTTTTTATCAGATTTTTGTTTTTTAATTTCAAGTCGTTTGCGATGATATGACGCAGGTTTACCTTTTATTTTTCGTTTTTTTTCAGGAATAAGAGCTTCTGACAAAAGTTCATAAAATTTTTGTTTACACCTTAATCTGTTTCTCAGCGCGCTTCTTGTTTCTTGAGATACAATAATTAATTCACCCTCGTTGTTTATAAAGTTGGATAATTTAGTTTTTATAGAATTTTTTTCAACTTCCGACAGGCATTCTGAGGTTTCAATACTAAAACGTAATTCTATTTTTGTGGCTCGTTTGTTTACATGTTGTCCACCGGGACCACTACTACTCGATGCCGAAAAACGGAACTCTTTTTCAAAGCCTCTTGTTTTTAATAATATTTCTAAATAAGAAGTCATCTAAATTTCTGTTTCTTAATCATTTGAAGTATCAGGTTTTAGGATTAATCCAATCCCTTTTCTGCCTGATATTTTTATTACGACAGCTTGGTCAAATTTCACATGTCGTATGTATTCATCTTCGTATTGTGCAGGTTGCTTATTTAAAAAATCAAGGTCATAATGACCGTCGTTCATAAAAGGATTTATTGTAAAATATCCAATGTTTGAACTTATCAAATTTTGGAAAAAATGCGTTCCTTCGCCCGGCTCTATGCGATAATTTTCTAAACCGGATTCTATAATTAGTGCAGCTGCCGATATTTGTATCCATTTCACGGGTATTCCAAGCCACGGATCGCTCGAGCCCCAACGTCCCGGACCTGTTAAAATATATTTTTTATTATCTCTTACAAATTGTTCATTCAATCGTTCTATGGTGGCTGCCATTTGTGGGTTTTTCGCCGAATCGAATGTTTCCGGTTTCACATATATAAAATCTTTCACATTGTTCACAATACCATTGCCCAAGACTTTATGCGATTTTATAATTGTATTTTCTAAAGGTATTTCAGTTAAATCCTCTGTTGTATTTAAACTGTTTTCCATAATAGGACGTATTTGTAATAATTTGAAAATATGAGGTTTATCAAGGTTTTCAGATAGGTCTACCGCAAATTCTATTTCGACGGGACTATTCATTTCTTTATGTCCTATTTCCAAAATATCTTTTATAATATTGCTCAACGGGAAACTGTTATATTTTAAAATATTTGCAAATGTTATCAATCTTTTTCCTTTGTATCTGTTACCCTCTCGCAAAATATCGTTTTCATAGTCGTATACGGAAGTTATTTTGTTGAATATTTTATCTTCTTCGGCATCTTTTATTTTTAGGTTCAAAAAGTTTACATCATCGTATTTTGAGACCTTATACTTATCAGGATTTAGGTCAAGCGCGTAAAAACGTTTTTGGGTTTCGGTAAGAGCTGTTTTTGCCGATGATAGTTGTAAAGTTTTTTTAGGCGATTTGGGTGGAAAACGCAGTGTAGGCAAGCCGTCTGTTATATATTTGCCAAGTCCGAACGCAATTTCAACAATACCGTCTTCTCTTTTTTCAGAAATAACAGGATAAAAATTTATGCTTCGTGCCACCCCCGATATTGTGGGGTAAAACCTACCTTTATGCTCGTGTCCGCATACGGGTTGCAGTACTACTGCCATTTTTTCTTCATCAATTAAATTTGAGGTGGTTTGCATGTAGGCTTTGCTATTGTGCAAATATACCGAAGCATATACACTTTTTATGGCTGTCAGAACCATTTGTAGGGTGTAATTTTCATCTTCCGAGCGAGCTATCATATAGGTATTATAAATACCTGCAAAGCACTCATAATGAGAGTCTTCAAGCAAACTCGACGAACGTACTGCAATGGGTTGTTTTATTACTTTAAGGTAGGTTTTTAAGTCTTGTATTAATTCATCGGGTAATTTTGCATTTATAAATAAATTTAAAAGCGTATCGTCGTCAATATCTGAAAGTGCTGTTTCGTATAAGTTATTTTCTTCCATAAACCAATCGAAAATATCGGTAGCTATGACCAAAGTATTTGGAATAGATATTGAAACTTCGGGATATTTTTCTTTAGTCCAATTTCTTTTTATCATTGAATCTAAAAATGCCAATCCTCTTGCTTTGCCCCCTACTGAACCGTCTCCGGTACGTGCAAAACTTATGTATTTATCATAATTTTCTTTGTCGAATATAGCAATCACGCCTCTTGCTTGATTGAGTCTGAAATTTGCAAGTGTATCGAAAATAAAGTGTCTGGCGGCTTGTAAGTCCTCAAAATCGGTTAAACTTGGAAGTCGCAGATATTTTGCCAAAGCGAATAAAGCTCTCGCATTCAACCACTTACTCAAATGATTTCTTTCAAGATGATAGCGTAATGAATTGTCCGGTACTTTGTAAATATTTTCTTGTAATGTTTTCAAATTTGATACTCGCATTACTTCCTGCCCGTTTTCGGGATTTACGAATATAAAGTCGCCAAAAGCAAAATAGGTTTTTATAAAATTTCGGAGTTCATAAGTAAGTGTACTTGACATTTTATGTAAAAAGCCCACTCGTATTTGCTTTGCCATTGCTTTGTTTTCCGTATCCGACGACTGTAAAAGTACAGGTATATAATAATCATCTTCTTTTATATGGGCGGCTAAACGAAATCCGGCTTTCGGGTCTTCTTTTCCGTTTCTATTGTAACTTACATCTGAAATAACCCCGAGCATGTTATCTTTAAATTTTTCATAATAAGCTATTGCTTCATCATAATTTGTGGCAAGTAGAATTTTGGTTCTGCCTCGCATTCTCAGCATTCTTTTTCTGTCGTTAAGTGCTTCTTTCATAAATTGTTTAGATTGTTGCAGCACTATTTTATATATGATGGGCAAATAACTTGAATAAAATCGTCTGGAATCTTCTACGAGTAGAATTGTTTGCACGCCTGCGATTTTAACATCATAGTCTACATTCATTTTGTCTTCAATGAGTTTAATTATTGCAAGCAGTAAGTCGCTGTTTCCGAGCCAACTAAAGATATAGTCTATATGTGTAAGGTCTTCATTATGGGTTTTTAACGTGAGTTCTCGCGAAAACGGACTGAGTACTACTACCGGTAAGTTGGGATATTTTGATTTGAATTTTCGGGTTAAACTGAAAGGTGTATTTTCAGAAACATTCAGCATTGTTATAATCAAATCTATTTTTTCACTTTTCAGAATTTCAAAAGCTTGTTTTTCATTTGTTACATGTATAAATTGGGGTGGAAATCTTAAATTTAATGCAACATATTCTTTAAAGATTTGTTCGTCGATACGTCCATCATCTTCCATTAAAAATGTTTCGTATACCGATGAAACGAGTAATACTTTATGTATACGTTTTTGCATTAATTTATTAAAAGGCGTTGTCTCGAACAATGGGGTTTTATCTGTCATTATAGTTTTTGTTTATCAAAATTTCGTTAAATTACGAACGGCGAAGCCCTCACGTAAGTAATTAAAAGCCGTGTTTTAATATACTGATAATCAAGCAACTAAGATATGCGACGAAGTTTTTGTTATCCATTAATTATAAATAACTGATAGTCAGTCGTTTATATTAATACTCACACAAAACTTACAACCAACTGATTATCAATATGTTAAGTTTTTAATTTTTCATTCTTAATTTAACGAAGTGTTGATTCATTTTACGTTATATTTATTGAATATGGTAAAGTTTTTATGTACGCTTCCATAAATTTAAAATCTATTTGTCCCTTAGGTGTTGTAGGAAGATTTATTTTTTCTTTTTCAAGACGATGTAATCTCACTTGTCTTCCGTAACTATATTTATATTGATATTTTTTTAATAATGTTGTCAAAAATAAACTCACATAAGAATTATTTTTAAACTTTGGGATTAGTGTATGAACATTATCGTCACTAAAATATTTAAACGGTTGATAAAAAACATTAAAAAACATATCTACCGTTATTTTATTTTCAAATATTTTTTTGGAGTTTTTAAATTCAAAATATGAAATAAAATCTACAATTCCGTTATTTTCAGATGAAGCAGTTATCAATGGTAAATTATCGTCTTCTGAAATTCTATCATATTTAGTTAATCTTTCTCCTTTTTTTATGTCAAATAAATCTACTAAGTTATATTCTTTCCAGTTTGTAAAATCCAGTCGAACTAAATTATTATTTACAGATTTATCTGAAAGATTGTTTATGGAAATCATTTTGTGATTTATCAAAATACACAAATAGTTAAAAATGGTATCTGAAAAATGCTTGTCTGTCAGTTTTGTGTAATCGGTTTTCATATAAGCTTCTGCACACCATTCATCTTTTGCTGTTACTAACTTATTTATACTAAAACCTCTTTCTTCTTTTTTATTCTGAAAATTAGCTATCCATTTTGCTTTAATTTTCTCCCATTTTCCAAAAGCATCATATCTTCCTTGTATTTTTCGCTTTACAAAACCATCATCTTTATAATATCCAAAATAGGTTTCTTTTGTTTTTGGATGCGGTTTGTGTGCTTTAAATACCATAATACAAGTTACAGTATTAGCTTTGGAATTGGTAAATAACTCATCGGGCATCGATAAAACTGCTTCAAGAGTATGTTTTTTCAGTATCTCTTTTTTATACTCTAAAACTTTTCCATTTGTGGATAATGCCTTTTGCATAGGAACTATTGCTACACAAGTGCCTCCATCAACCAAGCATTCTAAATTGTTTAAGATAAATTCGTATTCATCTATATCTTTTGATTTGTTGCTTTGATAAGGCGGATTTAAAAAACCAACTGTGGGCTTTTGTTTTTTTACTGCATCAATAATATTTTTATCAAAACAACTCCCGTTTAAAATATTTGTTTTACCATCTTGATGTATATACATATTTGACACAGCCAAAGCAAAGATATGTGATTGATACTCAGCACCTATCAACTGTTTTTTTCTTATTTCGTCTTCTTTCTTTTTATCACCTTTTGCATCTTCAAGCATTTTTTTCATTGCTGAAATTAAAAAACCGCCTGTTCCTGTGCAGTTATCATAAGCAACAGAATTTTTATTAACTTCTGCTAATTCTACAAATAATTCGGTTATATGTGGTGGAGTTAAAACAATGCCTAAACCTTTATCACTATTAGCATATCTTAAAAATTCTATATATAACTGCCCAAGAACATCAAAATATTCGTGTGTTTTTATAAATTGATTGATATTTTCATCAATTTCGTCTATTAGTTCTTTTAATACATTTTCTTTTTTAGACAAAGATGTATCTGTCTTGATAAAACTAAATTGTATATTCAAATTATTTAGTTTTTCGCCGCCTATATTGGCACTTTCTAGCTCATCTACAACTGTTTTAACAAGTGCATCTGCCAGATTTTTAGAAGTTTTATGTGAAGCATAAGAATTTTTAAATGCTTCGTTTTCTAATGCAATTAGAACACAACTTATCAACAAACTTCGCTGACTTTCTAAAATTTTATGAATATGTAATTTTTCATTTAAACTTTTAGTGAAATCAAGTAAATTTTTATAATCTTGTCTAAATTTTTCGGGACTTTTTAAATAACCGGTGAGATATTCTTCTGCCGACAATAATTTATCATCAAATATTTCAGTTGCTTTTCGTTCTCCCTGCAAATGCAAAAAATGAGAAACCTTTAATTCTCTTCTATTTTCGCCGCTGACAGCAATAGCAAGAACATCAAAATCTTTACTTAAATAAGAGGCATAAAGCAGAGCTCCATCAACGGCAAAGTCGGAATATTTATCTTTATTTTCGCTTTCGTGTTTTTTAGTGTCAGCTTTACATTCGATAACAATTAATAAATTAGGATTTTTTTTGTAGGAGATAATAAATTCAGGATAGCCCTTTCCACTTCCTTTTTTAGATGCGGTTTTTAACAACTTATCTATTTTTGCAATATCTGATTTTTGTTCCTCAATATGGACTGTATCGGTATATTGCTGAAAGTGATTTCTAACTATATTTTCTGTTTTTCTTTCGTTTGCCATTTTTTTACTCCTGAAGTTTATACTACAAAGATAATGTTTTTTTAGGATATGAGATAATCCTTTTAATTTTTAAATTTTAAAGTAACATAAAATTAGGTATTTTTAGAACTTACCTTTACTTATAATTTTAAATTCAGTCCTACGATTTTTTTGTTTGTTTGCCGGACTGTCATTTTTTACAACAGGTTGCGAACTGCCGTATCCTTTAGCGGTCATATTTTCTTTCGGAATACCTTTTTTCAATAAGTAATTATAAACTGCTTCGGCGCGTTTTGACGAAAGTTTTTGGTTACCTGTTTCTGAGCCGCTATTATCGGTATGTCCGCTTATTTCAATCTGTACTCGCGGATTGGTTTTCAAGAATTTTACTAAACGTTCCAATTCAGAATATGATGATTTACGAAGTATAAATGAATCACTGTCGAAAAATATATTTTTCAAAATTACTTTTTTGCCTTTTTCAATAGGAATAAGAGGTATGTTTAATTTTTTAAAGGCAAAGGCTGAGTTATTGTCAAATTTTAATTCAAAACGCTCCGAAAAAAACATATACGATGGTTTGTTCACATGAAAAGCATAGTTGTATCCCACATTTATACAAATCAAATATTTACCGTTAGCATCTGAATTTGTTACTGCTCGCAACTTGCCGGTGTCGGTATTGTACAGATATATAGTAGCTTGTAATGGGGCATTGTTTTCTACATCATAAACCCTTCCTTTGATATATGCTGTTTTTTCAGGTTTGTTGCTGTGGTTTAATGCAAATCGGTATATGTCTAATCCGCCAAAACTGTCTTTTCTTTCTGTGGCAAAAAAAGCTGAATCGCCTTGTGCATTTACTACTAATCCGCTTTCGTCGGCATAGGTATTTAGTGGATAACCTAAATTTTTAGGCTTTGCATTTGGGTCGTCAATTTTTATCATAAAAAGATCAAGACCGCCCATTCCGGGATGCCCGTCGGAGCTGAAATACAATGTTTTACCATCTGCATGTATAAAGGGTGTTTGTTCATTACCGGCAGTGTTTATTTTATTTCCTAAATTTTCGGGTTTGCTCCATTTACCATCCTCTTGCAATTCCGATTTCCAGATATCGCTTTTTCCAAATCCGCCCGGACGTTCCGATACGAAAAAAATAGTTTTCCCATCGGATGAAAAAGATGGTTGCGATTCCCAGTACTTGCTATTTACCGGCTTTCCGAGATTTACAGCTTGCGTTTTTTCGCCTTGCATTTCTGCTTGAAAAATATCACAACTGCCAACAACTCCTCCATGATAGCTGTTGCCCCTACTGTGGGCGCATACGGTGAAAAAAATATTTCGTCCGTCTTGCGAAACAGAAAATGCCCCTTCATTGCCGGGAGTATTAATTTTGGAACTAAGTAATTCTGTTTTTATAGGCGTACCATCTTTCTTCCGCAAACTTACATATAAATCCTCTTGATAAAATATATTACCAAAAGCATCTTTTTTGCCGGTAGGTACATTAACGGTTTTATACAATTTCCTACCATCAGCCGTAATAAACGGCGAATAGTCATCGTATGGGCTATTGACAATAGCCCCACAGTTCTCAGGTTGGAAATTTACAGGATTTTTCATTTCATTAATAGCAAAAGCCACAGCTTTTTTAAAAGCCTCTAAATTAGCTTTATAGCGTGTGTCTAAATTTAATTTTTCTAAGCGCTTTATATGATTTTCGGCAGAATAATATTGTCCTGTTTTTAATTCTACGTCTATTAATTTTATTAAAATAATTTGTTCTTTGTCGGGCATTTTTTCAAGCACTGTTTTTAAAATGCTTGCTTGTTTATTGTATTCTTTTTTAGCATCATAAATATCCGACATCAATAAATAGACTTCCACAAAGTTTTCATCTTTTTCAATGGATAATTTTGCAAACTTTTCGGCATCGTCATATTTGTAGCTTCTGTATAAATCTAAAGCCTTCTCAAAATTGCGAATAGCTTTTTTGGATGAAGACGTATAGTTTTGCGCCAAAACAGTCAAATTTAAACATAGCAACAAGATAAATACAGTATTTTTTTTCAATTTCAAATACATTGTTATATTTTTTTATAACTTTATTTCTTTAATTGCATTATGAAGATGCGATATGACATACAATAATCTGTCTGCTTTATCTAATGGCAGCATATTTGCGCCGTCCGACTTGGCTTTTTGCGGATTAGGATGAGTTTCAAAAAATATTCCGTCAGTTTCTGCTGCAACTGCGGTTTTTGCCATAAGCTCTATAAGTTCGGGTCTGCCGCCTGTAACTCCGCTGCTGCTGTTGGGCTGTTGCAATGAGTGAGTAATATCCGTAACCACAGGATAGCCACTGCTTTGCATTATAGGTATCGACCTGAAATCAACTATTAAATCGCCATAACCAAACATGCTGCCTCTTTCGGTAAGCATTATTTTGGTATTGCCCGTTATACTGATTTTTTCAGCAGCAAAGTGCATGGCTTCTGCCGACATAAATTGTCCTTTTTTTATGTTTACATATTTGTTGGTAGCGGCAGCGGCTTGCAACAATGAGGTTTGCCGTGCCAAAAAAGCCGGAATTTGGAGTATGTCTACGTATTCCGCAGCTTTTTTTGCTTCTTCTTCTGTATGAATGTCGGTGAGAACGGGTATGTTAAATTGTTTGCCTGCTTCGGCTAAAATTGAAAGTGCTTTTTCGTCGCCTATACCTCGAAAAGAGTCGTATCGTGTACGGTTTGCTTTTCTGTATGAGCCTTTGAAAATAAAAGGTAGTTTGTACTTATCGGAAAGTGTGGATAAGTATTCGGCTATCTCAAAAGCATTTTCTTTGCTTTCTATTACACAAGGTCCGGCTATTATAAACAACGAACAATTATCTCTGTGTTTTAAGTTAAAAAGGTCTGATAACATGATATTTTTTTATAACTTTTAGAAATATCTCTTATTGCAATTCCTTAAATTTCAAAATAATAAAGAGATATGAATTTTTAAATATTGAGCCGCTAAATTAATCAAAAAAGTTAAAAATTAAAAATTAAGGACCAAGCATTCTAAACTCTAACCTATTAGTAATCAAAGAGTTATAAGCCATGCAAACACAAAGCTAATAAGTTGATTATAAGATATTTACAATGAAGGTAATTTATAGAGATAATGAGTTATTGAAAAATAGAATTTTTTTTTTACTATCTTAAAGTTATATTTCTGATAATCAAAAAAATACAAAAATAATTAGATTTGTATAAAGGTTTGGCTGTTAATCTTTTGTAAAAATTACATATTGTTGGTAAAGAAAATTCTTAATTTTTCAATATTATAATGTAAATTTGCAGGCTAAGTAAATAAATAGGATACCCGAGGTGTTAAATTTTCGGGATTTTATATTAAAATTTGATAATATTAACAGTATAAAAGTATTATGATACAACGTATTCAAACCCTATGGTTGTTTTTAGCCTTAGCTTCATCGGTAATTATGTTTTTTTTCCCTGTTGCAAATCTGTTTAGCGAAACACAAGAGTTTATCTTCTTTTTAATAGGAATATACGCAGCTAACGATTGTAGTTTGTATGCTACAACATACAGCCTCATAGGATTAACAGGACTTACGGGGCTTCTTAGCTTTATTACAATTTTTCTTTACAAAAAAAGGGTTACACAAATGCGCCTCTGTGTATATACTTCAATATTGATGCTGGCTATAATTGGAATTGAAGCATATTATATTTTTTATCTTTTTAAAGGGCACGAATTTTTGATTAATTACATTGCATTTATGCCTCTCATAGGCTTCATTTTGTTGCTTATGGCAAGACGAGCTATAAAAAAAGATGAAGAACTTATAAAATCAATAGACCGAATACGTTAAAATAAGGGTAATTTATAAAAATTCAAAATTTGAGGCTTTTTTTAATTCAATAGTCCGTTAAATTTTAGGCTGCAATTTTACCGAAATTAATAAGTTCATTGACATTTTTTATATTTTTTAGTTTGTATCTGGGTACAGCAAACA
>PDWI01017241.1_pt1 | contig 12692 bp, 13 predicted proteins | sample 1430891 | NCBI WGS metagenome assembly PDWI01 (sample SAMN01162508, study PRJNA174530) | Oral metagenome, whole genome shotgun sequencing project. | biome: Marine environment; feature: Marine mammal; material: Swab sample of the gingival sulcus; isolation source: swab sample of gingival sulcus... | reverse complement strand
CTGACAACTTCGGCACTTACCGGGCCGTCAACAATCTTGCAAATATCTGCAATAATCTCTTCAAAGGGTTTGTTCTCTTTGGCAATAAGCGAGGGGTTGGTGGTTACGCCATCAACCATGCCCATATCCACACCCTGCTGGATTTCTGCCAGATTTGCGGTGTCTATAAAAAACTTCATTGTTTTTCTCCTTTTTCTCTTTTTTGGAAGGTTGCGCAGCACTCTCCGCTGCAAAAATAGTGTGTTTGATTGTTATTCTGCCATATTACCGCCTGATGCCGGGGTACCAGCTTGCCGCAAACAGGGTCTTCTTCCAGTATATCCGTATCCGAACTATTTTTTATCTCCTGTTGTTGTTTTGCAAAAAGGTTATTACTGCCGCTTTTTTTCATTATCTTTTGCAGAGTACGATAGCCCAGATAGGCAAGAACAGCGATGGCAAGAAAACGGATAATACCCATATAAAACTCCCTGATTACCAGTGGTCAATCTCAATTTGCTGCTTTTTCCCGGCACTGCTCTTTTGCAAGGTGTTCAGCATCTCGTCAACACTCTTGTTAAGTACAGGGTCGCAGAGTTGCGGCTCAATTTCATGGAGCGGTTGCAAGACAAAAAGCCGTTTGCTGATTTCGGGGTGGGGCAGGCAGAGAGTGGGGCTGTTTCGCTGCTCTTTACCGTCTTCCCCAAAATAGAGCAGGTCTAGATCAAGGGTTCTGTCTTGATAACCGGTAGTTTTCGCAGTGCGGTGACGACCAAATTGTGTCTCCAGCTCAAGCAGGGTGGCGAGTAACTCTTCTGCTGTAAGGGGGGTGGATATCTTTCCCGCCGCATTGGTAAACCAGTTATCACTCTCCATGCCAACCGGTGCCGTCCTCCATGGGCTGGAGAGCGCAAGCAGAGAAATTTTTGGTATCGCCCCCAGCTCTCTCCATGCCTGTTGTAATCTGTTTTTACTCTCACCAAGATTGGAACCCAGCCCAATCCATGCAGGATGTGTCATATCAGAAATCGTTTAACTCCAGTACATCAAACATCGAATAGACACCCTTGTCCTTGCCCACAACCCAGGCAGCGGCTCGTGCTGCTCCTTTGGCAAAATGTTTGCGGCTATGCGCCCGATGGCTGATTTCAATACGCTCGCCATCGCCAGCAAAGTAGATGGTATGCTCTCCCACAATATCAGCGGCACGGATCGACTGGATGCCAATCTCATCCTTTCGCCGCTCGCCGATGACCCCATTGCGCTCACAGACCATAACCTCTTTTAATTTTGAACCAACACCTTCTGCCGCCATCTCTGCCAGTTTGAGTGCGGTGCCGGAGGGGGCATCCTTCTTTTTGTTATGGTGGGCTTCGACGATCTCAATATCAAAATCTTCACCAAGGATGGCGGCTGTTTTTTTTGCCAGCTGGAAAAGAACATTGACACAAACAGACATATTGGGTGCGTAGACGCAGGCAAAACCCTGCTTTGCCAGTTGTTGAAGTTCGCTCTCTTCTTCTGCAGAAAGCCCGGTGGTGCCAATCACCATTGCTTTGCCGTATTGGGCGGCAAGGCGGGCAAACTGCAGCGTTGCGTTATGAAAGGTAAAATCGATAATCACATCGCCCTTATCAATAACAGCCTCCAGACTACTCTCAATAATCACTCCATTTGCCGAACCAGAGATTAACTCGCCTGCGTCTCTGCCCTTATGTTCGCACGCAGGAGTATCAAAGGCTGCAGCAAGTTGCAGTTGGGGGTGAAGCTCTACCATCTTTGCAATGTTTCGCCCCATTCGCCCGCTTATTCCGGCAATAATTACATTTATCATCATTTTCTCTGAATTTTTAGAGCAAACCAAGTTTGGCAAGCTCCTGCCGCAAGGCAGAATCATCGGCAACAGGTGTAATGGGCAACCGTGGTGAGCCATCCTTGATAATCCCCATCAGTTCCAGTGCCTTTTTGGCAGGAGCCGGACTGGGTACAGAGAACATCAGCTTCATCAATTCAAACATCTGGTAGTGCAGTTCGTTTGCCCCGGCAATATCTCCGACCAGTGATTTCTCCATTAACTGCGCCATTCCTTGTGGATATGGATTGGAGATAACAGAGACAACACCCTTACCGCCAATCATAATGGTCGGCATGGCGGTAAAATCATCACCAGAGAGAACAATAAAATCTTTTGGACATTTACGGATAACATCACTTATCTGCTCCAAGGAGCCGCAGGCCTCCTTTATGCCGATAATATTGTCGATTTCTGCCAGTCGGGCAACGGTATCAGGCTGCATATTGACCACGGTGCGACCGGGGACATTATATAAAAGCACCGGAATATCAACATTTTCTGCCACCGCCTTAAAGTGTTGATAGATCCCTTCCTGATTGGGTTTGTTGTAGTAAGGCACCACAGAGAGCACCCCATCGGCACCGCTCTCTTCGGCACTTTCTGCCAGCTCTACCGCCTCCAGCGTATTATTGGCACCGGTACCGGCAATAACCGGAATACGACCGGCAACGGTCTCTACCGTCAGCTCAATAACCCGCTTATGCTCGGCAATATTAAGGGTGGCAGACTCTCCGGTTGTCCCCACCGGAACGATGCCATGGGTGCCATTTTTTATCTGGAACTCAATCAGATCAACCAGCCCCTGTTCGTCGACTTTTCCGTCCACAAAGGGGGTAACCATGGCAACCAAAGCCCCATGAAATTTTTCCATCTCTTCTCCTTGCACTAGATTCTGTTATATCTGGCTAAATTATCGAATCGGGGGTTAATTCGCCGCTGCAAACCAGTCTGGTCGGCCCTTCAAGAAAGATATTTGTTGCCGCCAGACCATCCTTTAGTTCAAAATAGACCCTGTTTTTCTCGCCGCCCCTGGTCTCAATGGTGATTGGCGAGCGCAGGCCCTTTTGCATGGCACTGTAAAGGGAGGCGGCAATATTGCCGGTGCCGCAGGCCATGGTCTCATCTTCCACGCCTCGTTCATAGGTACGAACCCTGATGGTATTCCCCTTTTTTATCTGGACAAAGTTGACATTTGTCCCCTTTGGTTCAAACAGCTTGTGGTAGCGTACCTTGCGCCCCCACGCCTTGACCGGGATCTCATCATGATCAACGAAGATAACGGCATGAGGCACACCCGTATTAACAAAAAACAGCGGGAGTTGCTGTTCATCGAGATCAATGGAGAGATCAGAACGGAAATCGAAGGGATCCGGCAGGCGCACCTTGATAATGCTCTCATCATCGCCAACTTCTGCGGCAACAATTCCTGCAAGAGTTGAAAAAGTCATCTTTTTCCCGGCGATACCATGCCGCCAGGCAAAGCGGGCAGCACAGCGGGAGCCATTGCCGCACATCTCGGCCTTGGAACCATCGGCATTATAAAACTGCCAGCGAAAGTCGGCTTCCTTACACTCTTCAATCAAGATAAGCCCATCGGCACCGACAGAGAACATCCTGCGGCAGACCAAGCGGGCAAATTCTGCCTGATATGTCAAAGAGATGGCACCACCACGATTATCGATAAGAATAAAATCATTGCCGGTGCCATTCATCTTTTCAAAGGCAATGGGAAACTGAATATCCATCTTTTGTGCCTCTTTTTCAAAAAAAGTACAAATTTACCAAATTATTCTCTGGGAGCTGCAGGCTGGGACTGTTTGCTCTCATTACCAGAGGCATCGACTGCGGTAACAACATACTGCCAGGAGATGCCCTGCTGCGCATCGCTATCGGTATAGATGGAGTAGGCTCCGGCAACGCTGCCAAGCAGGGTATAGCGTTTTTCTCCCTTAATCCGACGGTAGATACGATACTCCGCAACCTCCCTGTCTGCCGGATTATCCCAGAAGATTTTTACTCCTTCTGATGTCGCTACTGCGCGGGCACCGGTGGGAGCATCGGGAGCGGTGGTATCTTTTAGCTGCAGGGAGACAGCGGGGCAGGGGGCACCTGCCAGTGGCTCGCCATGGTAATTAAGCACTGCCTGAACTGAATAAGAGTAGGTGCTGCCACTCTTTACCTTTGTATCGACATAGTGTGTCTGGCTGGTTAGCGTAGCTATTTTGCTGCCATTACGCAGTACCTGATACTGCACCGAGCCTGTTATCGGCTCGCCATTTTCCAGTGCCTTTACCGGCTGCCAATCAAGGGTGGCTTTGCCATTAGCGGTCTTGGCAACAAGCCCTGCCGGCTCTTCCGGCGGAATGGAGTAGACAAAGGAGATAATATTTGAATCGGCACTGGCAGCCAGCCAGCCACTGCGGGAGGCAACCTTAAAGAAATATTTATAGCCAGGTTTTATATCAGAAGAGGTAAAGCTGGCAACCCGCCGCTGCTCTCCGTCATAACTTGGTCCGCCGGGGAGGTTTTGCGCATCGCCAAAAGGAACGGGGCAGGTGTTGCAATACTCATCCAGAGGCATTCCTGCACGGTAGAGCTGAAATCCGGCAATATCTGTGATCGCTCCGCCTTTGATCGTTTTTATCGGGTAGCTCCAGCGCAGGGTAACACTGCCATCTTCTATGCTGTAGCGCAGATCTTCGATGGCCAGAGGTACTACAGACTGCGGTGGGACGGGGTCATTTTTATAGCCACATCCAGATAAGAGTAACAGTGTTCCGGCAATTACAGGTAGTGTACGTTTCATTTTTACCGTCCTTAGAAGTGTGGTGAAAAACAGAAAACCCCCGTGATTACAGTTTGTTATAATCTTGGGAATCTTGTTTATAATTATCTTTGTCGTATCCCGTTTTATTTGCTTGCAAGTGCCTGCTTTGCATTTTCCAGAGCTTCTTTTACCCGAAGAAGACCGGTTCCGCCAATGGAATTTCTGCTATTGACTGAACCGTCGATGCTCAGCACCTGGTAAACATCATCTTCAATTACTGCAGAAAACTGCTTAAATTCGGCCAAGGTAAGCTCTGGCAGCTCCTTACCCTTATCGATACAATAGGCAACGGCCTGACCGACGATGGCATGGGCCTTGCGAAAAGGCACCTCTTTTATTACCAGATAATCGGCAAGATCAGTAGCTGTCATACAGCCTGTTTCTGTCGCCTTTGCCATTTTCTCCTGATTAAATTGCAGATCTTCAAGGAGTTCTGCAATAATGGAGAGACTTGCGGTGATAGTTTCCACCGTATCAAAGACCGGCTCCTTATCTTCCTGCAGATCTCGGTTATAGGTGAGCGGCAGTCCCTTCATGATGGTGATAAGGGTTATCAGGCTGCCCACTACTCGGCCAGTTTTGCCCCGCATCAGCTCAACAATATCGGGGTTTTTCTTCTGTGGCATAATGGAAGAGCCGGTACAAAAACGATCCGGCAGTCGCACAAAATCAAACTCCTGGGTCGACCAGAGCACCAGCTCTTCAGAGAGCCTGGAGAGGTGCAGGTGGATCATGGTACAGACCGAGAGAAACTCTATGGCATAGTCGCGGTCGCCGCTGGTATCCATTGAGTTGGCGGTAAGCCCGTCAAAGCCGAGAGCCTGGGCGGTCTGATTACGGTCGATGGGCAGCCCGCTTCCTGCCATGGCGGCGCAGCCAAGCGGCGAGAGATTGAGCCGTTTGCGGCAGTCTGCCATTCTCTGGCTGTCTCTGGTAAACATCTCGTAGTAGGCAAGCATATGGTGTGCAACCAGTACAGGCTGTGCCCGTTGCAGATGGGTATAGCCGGGCATGACCGCCCCCATATTCTTTTCGGCAAGAGAGGTAAATGCGCACCGCACATTATCAAGAAGGGTGATAATGGCATCGCACTGATCCCGCAGATACATCTTGAAATCAACTGCTACCTGATCGTTGCGCGACCTGCCGCTATGCAGGCGGGCACCTGCCGGGCCAATACGGTCAATCAGAGCTTTTTCGATGTTCATATGGACATCTTCCAGCTCTTGGCTAAAGGTGAACTCTCCGGCGTCAATTTCTTGCTCAATGGCATCAAGTGCGGCGACAATCTGTTGTAGCTCATCCTCTTTAAGAATGCCGTTTGCTGCCAGCATGGTGGCATGAGCCTTTGAACCTGCAATATCATACTTGTAGAGGCGATAGTCATAGCTAACCGATTCGCTGTATGCCTCCATCGAGGCGGCAGTCGTTTCGCTAAACCTGCCGCCCCACATCTTTTTAGAACCGCTTTTTTGCATCGTTTTCTCCTAGCTCTTAAAGCGGTTCAGGGCTGCATTTATCTTCAGGCGTAACCCATTTAGGCGGATAAAGCCGGTGGCATCACCCTGGTCATAGACACTATCAGCCTCAAAGGTAGCAATATCTTCTCTGTAGAGGGATTGATCCGATTTTCTGCCTACGGGGGTAGCATTCCCCTTATAGAGTTTCATCCGCACATGACCGTTGACCACAGATTGTGTTTCATCCATGGTTTTTTGCAGCAGTTCACGCTCAGGGGAGAACCAGAAGCCGTTATAAACCAGTTCGGCATAGCGAGGTACCAAGGAATCTCGAATTTTCATCACTTCTCGATCAAGACAAATGGTTTCCAGTGCTTTATGCGCCTCTCGTAGCAGGGTGCCGCCGGGGGTCTCATAAACGCCTCTGGATTTCATCCCAACAAAACGATTTTCCACCAGGTCAAGGCGGCCAATGCCATTTTCGGCAGCAAGGGTATTGAGCGTGGTGAAAAGCTGCAGCGGTGCCATCTTCTCGCCATCAATGGCCACCGGATCACCTCCGGCAAATTCGATGTCAATATATGTCGCCTTGTCTGGGGCATTTTCCGGGCTGGTCGTCCACTTAAACATCTCTTCATCCGGCTCATTCCATGGATTTTCCAGAAGGCCGCCCTCATAGCTGATATGCAGCAGGTTCTCATCGCAGCTATAGGGATTTTTCTTGGTAACAGGTACCGGGATGTTATGTTTTTCGGCAAATTCCACCAGCTTTGCCCGGGAATTGAGATCCCACACCCGCCAGGGGGCGATGATCTGCAGCGTTGGATCAAGGCCGATATAGCCCAGTTCAAAGCGTACCTGATCGTTGCCTTTGCCTGTAGCCCCGTGGCTGACAGCATTGGCACCAACCTCTTTTGCAATACGTACCTGCTCCTTGGCGATAAGCGGGCGAGCCAGAGAGGTGCCCAGCAGGTAGGAACCTTCATAGATGGCACCACTGCGAAAGGCGGGGAAGATATACTCTTCGACAAACTCTTTTTGCAAATTGGAGATAACTACCGATTCTGCACCGGTTGCCAGCCCTTTTTCCCCCAATATCGGCAGAGTAGGCAACAACCGGGCACTGGTACTCTTCGGCCAGCCATTTGAGAATAACGGAGGTATCAAGCCCTCCAGAATAGGCGAGAACAATTTTTTCAACAGACATGATTTTTCTTTTTCCTTATTTTTTTTTCTTTTTCTATATGTGTTTGCTCGCTGTAAAATACAAGCACATTGGGCAGTTATTGTATAATCAGGCAGAAAGAGATCACCCCACCAATTTGGCAAGGAGAGCCTTATGCATATGCATCTTGTTTTCTGCTTCGTCAAAAACCACCGATTGCGGCCCTTCCAACACCTCTTCGCTGATCTCCTCTCCCCGGTGGGCGGGGAGACAGTGTAGCACGATGGCATCGGCCCTGGCCTTTTTCATCAGTTCGGCATTGAGCTGAAATCCGGCAAAATCACGCAGTCGTATCTCCTGCTCCTCTTCTTGCCCCATGGAGGCAAAGACATCGGTATTGAGCACATCGGCATTTTTAGCAGCACTCTCTGCATCGTGGCATAGAGTTATCTTGCTGTTTTTTTGCTGTGCCCAGCCAAGGATCTGCGCATCTGGCTCATAGCCTTTGGGGCAGGCCAGTGCCAGCTCAAAGCCCAGGATGGCTGCAGCCTCAAGCCAGGAGTGCGCCATATTGTTGCCATCACCAATCCAGGCGATTTTAAGGGTATCAATAGCACCTTTTTTCTCCACCACCGTCATAATATCAGAGAGGATCTGGCAGGGATGGTGCAAATCGCTTAGAGCGTTAATAACCGGCACGGTGGAGTAGTTGGCAAGCTCTTCTATTATCTCTTGCCCAAAGGTGCGCACTACAATGGCATCTACATAGCGGCAGAGCACTCTGGCGGTATCTTTAAGCGGTTCTGAACGTGATAGCTGGCTGTCTCGTCCGGTGATAAACAGTGCCTGTCCGCCAAGGCCGTAAACAGCCGTCTCAAAAGAGACCCTGGTTCTGGTGGAGGGCTTTTCAAAGACAAGGGCAACCATTTTACCGTCAAGACTGTTATGCCGCACTCCTGCATATTTCTCTTTTTTCAGGGTTATCGCCTGCTCAATAAGGGCGAGGAAATCTTCTTTTGATAATTGGGCAAGAGAACGCAGGTGAGTTGTCATAAATAAGCTCCTTTTGGGAAAAAATAAAAAAGAGAAAGTTTACTCCATCTTTTATGTAAGACAGAGAAACAGGAGCAGCTAATTCTACATAAAAGCACTCGCCATTGCAAAGTTTTTTCCCTTATTTTTTGCTGTTTTTGTTATAGGGCTTATCAATAGATAGTGCGAAAAATGGATGCAAAAGATGGAGGTTGCGGCAGGGAGAGGAGAAACAAACAAAAAACCCCGCAAACTTCTGCTGTTTGCGGGGTTTTTGCGTACAATATAAAGAGGCGTTTTACAGCTTCTCTACCTTGTCTGCGGCAGGACCTTTAGGGCCGTCAACAATTTCAAAGGATACCCGGGCTCCTTCTTCAAGAGACTTGAAGCCTTCTGATTGAATTGCAGAGTAGTGAACAAAAACATCCTGTCCGCCATCTTGCTCAATAAAACCAAAACCCTTTGCATCGTTAAACCACTTAACTGTTCCTTCTGCCATCGTGCTACTCCTCTTTGCGGCCCAACTTTCAATGAGCCTTTAATAACTTTCCTGCCACTACAGATCTGCCAGAGTCGCCTTGTTGGATCTACGCATATTTGTTGGCTGGATCACTTGAACGTTGCATTCTGTTTGCGAAACTGATCGTAACAGTTTTTCTCAATCAAAAGAAAAATATGATGCAACAAAGCTCCTATAGCATATCAGGCATGGAAAAGCAATAATATTTGTTGTGTTTTTGCTGATATTTCAGATGATGATAAGGTAGAATCTTTCTTTTTATTTTTGTATAATAAATGGATTTGCTTTAAGGTCTTTTTAATTAAATTTTTTTAATGATTTTTCAGGTCTCTTACAGGGATATATTTATGGCAGAAGAATCTTTTTTTGAGTATCCGTATAACAGCCACTATTTTTCTACTTCTTATGGCAGAATGCACTATTTGCATGAGGGGGAAGGAGAGGTGGTTGTCTGTGTGCATGGCAATCCAACATGGTCATATTATTATAGAAATCTTATTGCAGAGCTACGTAAGACCCACCTCGTAATTGCCCCGGATCATTTGGGTTGCGGTCTGTCGGACAAGCCGCAACACTTTAATTATACCCTTGAAAACCATATCAATAATCTCCAGCAGCTGCTTGACTCTCTTGGGGTGGAGCGTTTTTCTCTGGTGATGCATGACTGGGGTGGGGCGATTGGTATGGGGCTTGCCGGACGCCAGCCAGAGAGAATAGAGAAGCTGGTGCTGCTCAATACTGCGGCATTTCGTTCCCGCCAGATTCCATTTCGTATCCGTCTATGCAAAATTCCTGTTGCAGGTGAATTGCTGGTGCGGGGGTGCAATGGCTTTGCCTGGCCGGCAACCTTTATGGCGGTCAGCAAGAAGATGAAAAGGGAGGTTGCCCACAGCTATCTTGCCCCTTACAATAATTGGGAAAACCGCATTGCTACCCACAGGTTTGTTGTTGATATTCCTCTGGATAAGAGCCATCCGAGCTATCGCTGTCTGCAGGAAATAGAAGAGCGACTGGAAATTTTCTCCTCTTGTCAGGAGAAGATTCTGCTTCTTTGGGGCGGCAATGATTTCTGCTTTAATGACGCCTTTTACCAAAAATGGTGTGCAATCTATCCCGATGCGAAGCGGTGCTATTTCCCTGATGCCGGGCATTATGTATTAGAAGATGCAAAGGAACAGGCCATTGCGAAGATTGTCTCTTTTCTCACCCAAAAGGGGTAATGGTTAATGATACAACAGTGTGAAAAAAAAGAGAGTAGTGCCGCAGAAACCAGCAATATTGCCGGAGCCTTTGTCGAGGCTGCCATAAAAAACGCTGGTAAAACGGCGATTATTGATGCTGCCACCAAAAAGAGTATCTCCTTTGCCGATCTGGATAAAAGAGCCGATGGCTATGCACTCTATTTTCGTCAACAGGGAATGCAGCCGGGGGATATTGTCAGCCTGATGGTTACTCCATCTATTGATTTTATCGCCATTACCATCGCCTTGTTCAAGCTGGGCACACCGATTGTGCTGATAGATCCGGGGATGGGCTACAAGAATCTACTGCGCTGTATTGAGCGGGTTGCCCCCAAATATCTGGTGGGCGTGCCAAAGGCCTGTCTCTTCGCAAAGGTTTTTAGAGGCGCATTTGCCTCTGTTGAGCAGATTTTTTGTGTTGCTAAGTGGCGTAGTTTTGGTCTGTTGGGCAAGGATGTGCGCCCTATACTCAAGACAGAGAGTACTCCCTTTCCCGTCTATGCCGCAGCCTTAACCGAGCTTGCCGCAATCATCTTTACCACCGGTTCTACCGGGCCACCCAAGGGCGTTTGTTATGAACATGCTGTTTTTGCCGCACAACTGCGGCTTATCCGGGAATATTATCAGATTGTAACCACCGATATAGACCAGCCGGCATTTCCGCTCTTTGCCCTTTTCTCCACCGCACTTGGTGCCTGTGCAGTGATCCCGGATATGGATCCCACCAGACCGGCACAGGTTGATCCGGCAAAGTTTGTCGACTCCATCAACGGCTATGGCGTTACCTACTCCTTTGGCTCTCCTGCGATCTGGAATGTGGTCTCCAGATATTGCCTTGAAAAAGGGATTGTCTTGCCCTCCCTACAAAAAGTGCTGATGGCTGGTGCTCCGGTCTCTTACTCCCTGTTGCAGAGAATGCAGCAAATCTTGCCCGAAACTGCCGATATTTATACCCCTTATGGTGCGACAGAAAGCCTGCCCTCCCTTAATATTGAAGCAAGGGAGATTGTTGCCGAAACTGCCGAAAGAAGCAGAAGAGGCGGCGGCACCTGCGTTGGCCGCCCCTTGCCGGGAATTGCGGTACGCATTATTGCTATAGAAGAGGGGGAAATTGCCGATATAGCACAGGCAAAGGCACTTCCAATAGGAGAGATTGGAGAGATTATCATCTCTGGCGATGTGGTTACCAGAAAGTATATGAATAACGAAGCAGAGACCTCTCTGGCAAAAATTGCCGATAGAGATAGCGATAATACCCACGGTTTCTGGCATCGCATGGGAGATGTTGGCTATCTTGATAAAAAGGGGCGTATCTGGTTTTGTGGTCGTAAGGCACACCGGGTGGTTGCAGGTGAAAAAACCTGGTTTTCCATCTCCTGTGAGGCGATTATCAATGAGCATCCGGCACTGTTTCGTTCGGCACTGGTGGGGGTAATCAATAGAGAGGGGCGGGTGGAACCGGCCTTCTGCCTTGAATTTTTACCGGGAGTAGCAAGAAAGAGAGAAATGGTTGCCGAAATTACACAGCTGGCGGCGGCCAGCCCGCTTACCAGCGATATTTCCCACTTTCTCGAACACTCTGGTTTCCCGGTGGATATTCGGCATAATGCAAAAATATTTCGTGAAAAACTGGCACTATGGGCACAGCAGCAACTCTATCCAGAAAAGTAAAAAAAGTTCTTGTTACCGGCGGCGGCGGCTTTGTTGGCCGGGCAATTGTGCAGCGGCTTCTCCCTTTTTCAGGTGATATTGAAGTGCGGGTTCTGGGGCGCAATAGCTACCCCGATCTTGCTGCCGCTGGGGTCGTTTGCATGGCGGGTGATATTGTCTGTTATAAAGATATAGAGCGGGCAGCAAAAGGTGTTGATCTTATTTTCCATGTTGCTGCTCGTGCAGGGATATGGGGGCGGTGGCAGGATTACTACCAGCCCAATAGGAGATGCGGCAGGGCTTGCTCATAGCCAAAAATTCCTCTGTCATTACGCAAGAAGCAAGAGCATTGCCGAAAAAAAAGTACTTGCAGCCGCATCTGACGACTTTTTTGTCTGCGCCATTCGTCCTCATCTTATCTGGGGGCCGGGCGATCCCCATCTCTTGCCACGGCTGGTTGCAGCGGGCAGGGCGGGCAGGCTGAAACAGGTGGGTGATGGGCAAAATCTGGTCGATATTTCCTATATTGATAATGTTGCCGAGGCGCATCTATGTGCCGCTGCCGCCCTGCTTGATGAAAAACGCTGCAAACAGGTGAGCGGCAAGGCCTACTTTATTGGCCAGGATAAGCCTGAAAACCTCTGGCAATGGATAAACCGCCTCTTTGCCCGGATGGAGATTTCGCCAGTGGAAAAAAAGGTCTCTTATAAAACGGCGTATGCCGTAGGCGCATTACTGGAATTTCTCTACCGTCCGGCTCTGTTGGCAGGATGGCAGCAGGAGCCGCCAATGACACGCTTTGTTGCCGGACAGCTGGCAAAATCGCACTGCTTTTGCCACCGGGCGGCAATAGAGGAGTTGGGATATAAAGAGCGTGTTTCCACCGAAGAAGGTCTAAAGAGGAGTGTACAATGGCTGCGGGAAATGGATTAAACTTTTTGCCAAAAAGGTGTGCTGCTTTTT
>PDWI01007915.1_pt1 | contig 12692 bp, 12 predicted proteins | sample 1430891 | NCBI WGS metagenome assembly PDWI01 (sample SAMN01162508, study PRJNA174530) | Oral metagenome, whole genome shotgun sequencing project. | biome: Marine environment; feature: Marine mammal; material: Swab sample of the gingival sulcus; isolation source: swab sample of gingival sulcus... | reverse complement strand
TCCTAATGGATAATATGGAATCATATTATCAGCAAGCCATTGAAGCGCTTTAGGAGGAGCAATTCCCCAGTTAGTAGGACAAGTAGATAATACTTCTACTATTGAGAAACCTTTTCCTTCAATCTGTACTTGGAAAGCCTTCTTGATCGCTTTTTTCGCTTTTCTAATATTTGCAGGTGTATTAACCGCAACTCTCTCTACAAAGATTGCTCCTGGAACGGTTGCAAGTAATTCACTCATTTTAAGTGGCATACCAACAACATGAGGATCTCTACCAGATTGAGAAGTTGTAGTAACCTGATTTGGTAATGTAGTAGGTGCCATCTGACCACCTGTCATACCATAAATTGCATTATTGACAAATATTGTCGTAATTCTTTCTGATCTATGAGCAACGTGAACGATTTCAGCTGTTCCAATAGATGCTAAGTCTCCATCACCTTGATAAGTGAATACTATTCTATCAGGTAAACTTCTCTTAATACCTGTAGCTACTGCAGGAGCTCTTCCGTGAGACGCTTCGTGCATATCACAGTTAAAATATTCATATGCAAGTACTGAACAACCAACAGGAGCAACACCTATTGCTTTATCAAGTACACCTAACTCTACTAATGACTCCGCAACTAGTCTATGGATAATACCATGTGTACATCCTGGGCAATAGTGCGTTTCTTTTTCTGTTAAACCTTTTGTTCTTTCAAAAACTACAGCCATTATTTCACCTCCTCAAGAATTTCCATTACTTTTTCTTTAACCATTCTAGGTGAAGGTATCATACCACCAGATCTTCCAACGAAGTGTACTGGCCATCTACCATTAGATGCTATTTTAACATCATCAATCATCTGTCCCATACTCATCTCAACACTTAGTAATGCTTTTGCATTTTTTCCAATGAGTTCAAATGCTTTTTCTGGGAAAGGCCAAAGTGTAATAGGTCTAATTAATCCCACTTTATATCCTTCTTCTTTTAACTCTTTCATAGCATTTTTAACTATTCTTGAAGTAGTACCGTAAGCAATGCACACAACATCAGCATCTTCAACATCAACAGCTTCAAAGCGTTGCTCTTTTTCTTTCATAAGGTTATACTTTTTCCAAAGTCTTTCATTATGATCCTCTAATTGCTCTGGTTTTAAGAATAAAGAGTTAATTATATTTGGTTTTCTCTTTCCACCAGTTCCAGTTGTAGCCCATGTTTTTTCAGGTAGTTCAACTGGCTCAGGTTTCTTAAGTTCAATTGGCTCCATCATTTGACCAATCATACCATCACCAACTACTAACACTGGATTTCTATATAAATCGGCTTTGTCAAATGCTTCTTGAACTAAATCACACATTTCTTGAAGATTAGATGGTGCGTAAACTAATAATTTATAGTCGCCATTACCACCACCTCTTGTTGACTGGTTATAGTCTGATTGTGCTGGTTGAATACCACCAAGTCCAGGGCCACCTCTAACGATGTTAACAATAACACATGGTAGCTCAGCACCTGCTATATAAGTAATTCCTTCTTGCTTAAGAGCAATACCTGGTGAAGATGAACTAGTCATAACTCGAACTCCACTACCAGCTGCGCCATAAACCATATTGATTGCTGCAACTTCACTCTCAGCTTGAACAAAAACGCCACCTACTTCAGGTAATTTCGCACTCATATACTCAGGTAGTTCGTTTTGAGGTGTTATAGGATATCCAAAAAAATGTAAACATCCAGCATTAATCGCTGCTGCTCCTATCGCCTCATTCCCTTTCATTAAAACTTTTGCCATATCTTTTTCACCTCCTATAGTCTCTCTACCGTAATAATCATATCTGGACAAGTAACAGCGCAGTTCGTGCATCCAATACACTTTTCAGGCTCTTCTACAGTAGCAGGGTGATATCCCTTTACATTGATTTTACTCTTGTCAATTGCTAAAATCCCAACTGGACAGACAGATACACAAAGGCCACAGCCTTTACATCTATCTTGACTGAAAGTCACTCTTCCTTTTGCCATAATTCCTCCTTACATCCATTCATCTCTCATATACATTCCAATTTCAAGTAATTCTTCACCAGAATCTACTTTAAAATCTTCAATAGATTGTTTTATACCACAAACATACCGAATCGGTAGTTTGGTGTGGTCACTAACTTCTTTTACTAGTTTGTAGCCAACTTCTATATCTTCTTTTTTAGTGTCTCTTAATAAATGTGTATTCGATATGAGCGCATTTATTTTCAATCCAGATGCATATTCAATCGAATCTATATATTTAAGAACACTTTTTAAATCCGCTGTTTCAGGTCTATATGCATTAACAACTAAAAACATATCATAGTCTTTATTCACTAAATCTTCATGATAAACTTTTAATGCCTTAGCGCCTACAGGGTCTCCCCCCACATCAATGATTAACGTCGCTTTTTCGTCATATAAAGGTTTTCTTACTTCAGCACTTAGTGCCGGTAAGTTTAACGATACATTATGACCAAGTGATGACGAAATAATCTCAATTCCATTTTCATTGAGCATCTCTGCTCTTTCTCTTGACCTAAAATATGGATTAACGATATCTAAGTCCGCTATATATAGATCATTGATTTTTTTTCTTAAGTTCATCGCAAGCGAAACAGAAATCTCACTTTTACCAGAACCATAATGACCTGTTATTATATTAATTCTCTTCATAAATTTTAGCTTCTTCTTCCCCACTTAATACTCTGATGGCTCCTTCAGTTAACGCTTGCATTTCATCTTCTCCAGGATAGATAACAACATCTGCTATAAAAGAAACCATTTCAGATACTTTAGATTGTACATTCTTTGAATATGCAAGTCCACCTGTTAAAATAATGGCATCAACTTCACCATTAAACACGGTTGCAAGCGACCCAATTTCTTTACCCACTTGGTAACAAAAAGCATCAAATACAACCTTTGCTTTTGGATCAGTTTTCATCATTTCTTCGACAACTCTACCATCATTTGTACCAAGATAAGAAACAAAGCCTCCCTTTCCTGTTAACATTTTTCTTAGTTGCTCTAATGTATACTCTCCACTATATGCTAATTTCGCAAAGGCAAGCATAGGTAAGCTTCCAGCTCTTTCAGGCGAAAATGGTCCTTCACCATCAAGGGCATTATTAACATCAACAACTCTTCCCTTTTTGTGAGCGCCAACACTAACGCCGCCACCCATATGAGCAACGATTAAATTTAAATCAGTATATTTTTTGCCGATTTCTTTTGCATATCGGTAGGCTACCGCCTTTTGATTTAATGCATGAAAAATGCTTTTTCGCTCTAGCTTTGGATGACCGCTAATTCTTGCAACATCTTCCATTTCATCAACCACAACAGGATCCACTATATATGCATTAACGCCACCAATTTCTGCAATTTCCTTGGCAAGTATTGCGCCTAGATTTGATGCGTGTTGACCTTGAACACCAACCTTAACATCTTCAATCAACGCGTCCGTTACAAGATACGTTCCACCAGGAATAGATTTTAATAATCCTCCTCGGCCAACTACTGCAGATAAAGAACTGATCTCAACATTATTGTCTTTTAATGCATCAAGAATAATATTTTTTCTAAAGTCATATTGACTAAAAATATCTGGATATTGTTGAATTTCTTCATCACTATGTCTTAAGGTAACATTTAATACTTCGTTAGCATCTTCATAAACCGCTATTTTGGTTGATGTCGATCCTGGATTAATTGATAAAACTTTATACATTTAAACCTCCAATTGACTCATAATTATTCCCATTGAAATGGAATCTAGTTTCGCCTGCATGGTATCTGCTCTTGATGTTACTATAACTGGCTTTGCCGCACCTACAATAACACCTGCTAGTCTACTATCAGTAAATATTGTTAACGCCTTATATAGAATATTACCTGCCTCAATTCTAGGTACTAATACGATATCGGCATCTCCTGCCACAGGACTATCAATCCCTTTAATTCTCACACTTTCTTTACTTACCGCATTATCAAATGCTAATGGTCCATCGACGATCGCCCCGTCAAACGACATTTCTGTTAATGCTTTGGCATCAAGTGTTGCTTCCATTTTTTCATTTACTTTTTCTTTTGCACAGAGAACAGCAACTTTTGACTCATCAATGCCAAGCGCCTTAGTAACAGTAACTGCATTCTTAATGATTTCAGCCTTTTGCTCTAATGTTGGTTTGATATTGATTGCTGGATCGGTTACAACAAGCAACTTATGATATTTCTCTAATTCAAAAATCCCAACATGTGATATAACTTTAGATTTTCTAAGACCAACTTCTTTGTTTAATACCGCTTTTAGTAAAGTCGCTGTTTCAATAAGCCCCTTCATCAGAATGTCCGCTTTTCCTGTTGATACAATTCTTACAGCTTCTAGTCCCGCTTCCATTTCACCTTCTACATGAACGATCTCATAATTGCTCTCATCAATATCTAAACTCTTTAAACAACGAAGTATTTTACTCTTATCACCAACTAATATCGAATCAGCTATCCCCATTTTTCTTGCTTCTTCAACCGCCTCTAACACTTCTTCGTTTTCAGCCTTTGCTACAGCAATCTTTACATTTGGACAAGATATTGCTTTTTCAACTATTTCATTAAACGTCTTAATCATACTATCTCCTCTTCATAAATCTTATAATTCTCAGTACCATCTAACACACGAATAGCACCTTCATATAGGGCTAACATTTCATCTTCTCCAGGATAAACATAATTAGGAGCGATAAAAGAAGTCATTTCCTCCACTTTCTTACAAAGTCTCTTCGTATAAGCTACGCCACCAGTAAGTATGATAGAGTGAACTTGACCCTTCAGTACAGCTGCGCACGCACCAATCTCCTTCGCTATTTGATAAGCCATAGCTTCTAAAATAGACTCTGCATATGTATCACCGTCATTTATCATTTTTTCCACATCTCTCATATCGTTTGTATTTAGATATGCTACAAGGCCACCTTTACCAGTAATAAACTTTTTGCATTCATTATAATTTTTAAAGTATCCTTCTTTTATAAATTTAAGTAAACCACCTACTGGCATTGAACCTGTTCTTTCAGGTGAAAAAGGTCCCATTTCATTCGCATTATTGGCGTCTATCATTCTACCACAACGCATTGGGACCACAGAAATACCCCCACCTAAGTGAGCGATAATAAAATTCTCTTTATTTAATTCTAACTTTAATTCTTTTGTATGTTTAATTGCATTTGCTCGAATATTTAACGCATGAACTAGTGACTGTCTTTTGACTTCTTTAAGACCACTAATCCTTGCCTCATCTATAAATTCATCCACTGCAACAGGGTCAACAATAAATGCTTTCACGCCAATAGAATCTGCGATTTCTTTTGCAATAATTCCACCTAAGTTAGAAGCATGTTCTCCTTGTACACCTATTTTTAAATCATCGATTAAGGCACCATCAACTAAATATGTGCCAGAACTAATCGGTCTTACTAGGCCACCCCTAGCAACAACACATATAAGCTCATTAATTTTAATTTTGTTCTCATTTAACCACGCAATAATAGCATCTTTTCTATACTCATATTGGTCAATTACTTTTGCAAATTTCTCTAAATCTTGAACATCATGAGTCAGGCTGCTATTCACAACTACTTCATTGTTATCATAAACGCTAACCTTTGTTGATGTGCTACCAGGATTAATAACTAAAACCTTTCCAAACATAAGTCCCCCTCATAACAATTATAACAAATATATAACAATATCTTCAAGTTGTTTTTGATTAAAATTAACATATTTTCTAATTGATAATTATTCTCTTATTAAGTTTAAATATAGCTATCTCGCTGAACATATTTATATGGTAATACAACCTTCTTTGAAATCTTTCTTTTGAAATTTATTCTTTCAAAAAGCAAGTCTACTCCGTAGTACCCTAAGTAGTACTTTGGAATATCAACAGTAGTTATTGTGGGTTTGAAATAATTACAACTTTCTATGTTGTCAATGCCAACAACCCCAACATCATCTGGCACTTTAATTCCATTATTTAATAAACATCTTATCGCACCAATTGCCATATCATCATTTGCTACTAAAAAAACGGTTGGAAGACTAGCATTTTCGATAGCCTCATTCATGAGTTCATAACCGCTATTAATACTAAAGTTCCCTATATAAATATTCTTTTTATTTTGTAGAAGATTATTCTTTTCAATGTACTCAATGAAAGCGGTTTCCCTTGGATCAATGATTTCTGTTTTACCATAATCCACTGCTTCTCTACCACAAAGGAGACCAAAATTGGTAATCTTCGCCTTTTGAAAACGATCAAGTAGATTCTTTGTAATGTCTTTAAGGTCAACATAGATACTGTCAATATCATCCCTGTTAGGATTATAATCAATAATAACTATATTTTTCGTTATTTTTTTTATCTTATTTATTTCTTTATCTGAATATTTTCCTATTAAAATAGCACCATTTATCTTATTCCCTATCAACTTTTCATTCGCGTTTTTTTGATTATAAATCAGTACCGTTCGTATGGAAAGCTCCGACAATCGTTTTTCTACCCCTCTTCTAATCGTTTCATAGTAGTCTGATTTTGACGTGTTTCTTTCAGAAAACCAACTCACTATACCCACTAGGTAATTAGAGGTCTTGTTTGTATTTTTTATGTAACCCACTTCTGAAGCAGCTTGTAGTACTTTTTCTCTTGTCGCATTTGACACATTAAGTGTTACGTCATTATTAAGTACCCTAGAGACTGTACATATAGAAACATCTGCTTTTTTAGCAATATCTTTTATCGTAGCCATATTAACCCCTCACTATGTATTCTATATATTCACGATAATTATCAGTCATAATAATCGTATTGGGTGCATATTGACACTCAACCGCTATAGCGCTATGTTTGTTGTTCTCTTGACGCGGTTGATTATATGTATATAATACCACTCCTGGATAACTAGTATTTACCGTTAGCCTAATATTTGAAACTGTTGAAAACAATTCAACCGTTTTTTTCTCACAAAAGTAATAGTAATCATCTACTTTTGTCTTATCAAAATCAATTCTATGTATATTATTTGCTTTGACGCCTATTGCTAACGCGTTGTCATTTTTTAACGACATATAGTTGGACTTTATAAATGCTATATGAGTGTTTACATCATGATTATCGTCAAGACAAAAATAGGAATGATTGGTAATGTTTAAAGGAATTTTAGAATCACTTGTTGATCTGTACTCTATTCTAAAGCCCTCATTATGTAGTGTATAAATAACCGTTAGGTAGCCATAAGAAAACTCCACGGTGTCCTGATGTTGTTTTGTGATAGCAAATTCCTTGTTATGAAACGTATCATTAGCAGAATGTAGTATCACTTCTCCATCCATATTATATCTACCTGCCAAAGGACCGACAGTAGCTCCAATATATTCTAAATTTTCATAGTAATTATTAAGAGAAGAAGCCTGCTTAACCAAACTTCTCCCTTTGTATTTAAAATCATATATACTTGCTCCTACATTTATAAGAACAAGTTCTATTGTCGCATTTTTAAGTATTATTTTTTTCATACTCTTTCCCCACATCTGATATAAAATCAGTTAAAGCTACATCTGATTTTTCATTCTTCTTAAAGACCGAACAATTCTTAAGTATGTTAACATAAACCTCACCAATTTGAGATTTAATAAAACGATCGACATCATCACCATCATGATAGTGGGCCTTCATTTTATCTAATAAATCCTTGTGTTTATTAGATCTATCGTGTAACGGATGTCCTAAAAGATACGCTTTCATATCTTCGATTTCAAGCTTTATTCTGCCAGGAAGAATAGCAACACCTAGTACTTCTATAATTCCTATGTTTTCATTTTTAATTGATCGGTATTGCTCTTTCGTTGTAAAAATTCCTTTCGGATGCTCTGTATCACATCGATTATTTCGTAAGACTAAAATGATACTGTATTCTCCATCATTTTTTCTCACAACAAAGTTTACGCTATTATGGCGAGTATCACCACTTTTCGAGACTATATTTAATTCTTCGTTATCATAACTCCACCATTTTTCTATGAAGACATTCACAAAAGAAATAATAGCACGTTTTGATGTAGACTTTATTCGAAAGGATGTCATTGGCCATCTCAAGCGCTCAACTTTGACATCATCAAACACCCTCACATTTGTTATCTCTGCTTTATCCAGTGGAAAACGATAGTTTCCACCTTGATAATGCTCGTGTGATAAAATTGAACCACCAACTAGTGGTAAATCGGTATTGGATGCTAAGAAATAGTGATCAAACTGATCCACAAAGTCAAACAACGCCCTAACAGATTTTGTGTTTAAATTCATATCCTGGTGTGTTGCAGTAAAAACAATACAATGCTCATTGAAGTACGAATACGGTGAATACTGAAAATAATGGGTTCTATTATCTAACTCCATTTCAATAACACGGTGATTTTGACGCGGCGCTCGATTCACACCAGATAATCCTTCGTTTTCCTTACATAACACACATTTCGGGTACGTCAACTGTTTATTGTTTTTCGCTAAAAGTATTTCCTCAGGTGTTTTTTCTGGCTTCGCTAAATTGATTGTCATAATAATATCACCATAAGCTGATGGATAGGTCCATTGTACATTTTTGCTTAATCTAGCTGTTTTTATATAGTCGGTCGCTTTGGACAAATGATAAAAATATTTTGTTGCCTGTTCAGGAGATTTTGAATACTCTTTATAAAACTCTTGTTCAATCTCACTAGGAAGTTTTAAAAATATATTCATTAACCTTGCAATAAAATTATCTTCAAATGAAATCCCATTTGACGTAATGATGTTATTATCCCTTGCATATTTAATAATAGATTCTTTTATTAATTCAAAATCATCTATCACTTCTTTATTCTCTTTATACTCATCAATCATGAGTAATTCTAACACTTGATTTCTAGTATATACTGTATCACGAGTAGTAATTAAATTATGTTTCAGAGCATATTGAATCAATGAGTCTATCGCAACATAAATATCAATCATTCGAATACCCTTTCGGATTTTTACTATGCCAATCCCACGCAGAATCAATAATTACATCAATATTATCATATTTAGGAACCCATTTTAGCATTTGTAATGCTTTGGTATTATCCGATACCAGCGTATCGGGATCCCCAGGTCGTCTTTCTGCTATTACAACATCTAAAGCGTCCACTTTGGTTCTGACCTTATTTACTAATTCTTTGACAGAAAAACCATGAGAATAACCAACGTTAAAATCATTAGACTCTCCGCCATTATCTAAATACTTCATCGCTAGCATATGAACATCAATTAAATCCAAAACATGAATATAATCTCTTATACACGTTCCATCTGGTGTGTTGTAATCATCTCCAAATATCTTAAATGTTCCACCGGTTTGAGCTGCTTTGATTAACAATGGTAAGATATGAGTTTCCTTTTTATGATCTTCTCCAATATTTGTTGTTAGCGATGCCCCCGCTACGTTAAAGTAGCGAAGTGTAACATATTTCAAATTACTAGATGTTGATGCCCAGTAAATCAACTTTTCCATCGAAAGTTTGCTTTCAGCATATGGATTGATCGGATGTTTATCCGTGATCTCATCAATTCTCCTTTTAGAAGAATTACCAAAAACAGATGCAGTCGAACTAAAAACAAGCTTATTTACATCACAGGCTTTCAGTACTTTTAGAAGTGTTGCTGTTCCACCAACATTATTTTCAAAATACTTAATAGGTTCTTGTACACTTTCTGACACCAAGGAATACGCCGCAAAATGATAACATGAATCAATATCATGTTTGCTAACAATGTCATATAGCGCTTCATAATCGTTTATGTTACATTCATAGAAAGTAGCTTTCTGATTCACGCTCTTTAGATGCCCTGTTTCTAAACTATCTACAACAATAACATCAAAGCCTTTTTTAACTAATTCATCAACCATGTGAGAGCCAATATATCCTGCTCCACCACATACCAAAACTGACATTAAATCTCCAATTCTCTAGTCCCATCTCCTATACTAACAACAAAGGATCTAGCATCAAGTCCAATAATTTTCTTATATTCTGTTAGAACATTTTTAGTAAACTCTTCCACATTTGAATGTTCAACCAAACTGATAGTACAACCACCAAAGCCTGCACCTGTCATTCGTGAGCCAATAGCGCCATATTTGAGCGCAAGATCAAAAAGCGTATCAAGTTCTTTTCCTGTAACTTGATATAAGTCTCTAAGACCAATATGCGAATTGTTTAGCTCTTTGGCAAAAGCTTCTATATTGCCACTAGACAGATATTCACAAGAACTAACAGTTCGTGCTTCTTCTTCAATAACATACTTAGCTCGTTTTTCTATCACTTCACTACTAAAGGTAATATCGTTCATCTTGTCTTTAGAAAAATCCGCTAAATAGGTTACTTTATATGACTTATTAATATCTCTTAAAGCAGCTTCACATTCTTCTCTCCTACTGTTATAGTCCGACTCTCTAAGCGCTCTCTTCTTATTGGAATCAATTACAACAATTGAATATCCATCTATTTTCGCATCAATATACTCATAGGTTAAATCGTTCGTATTTAGAAAAATAGCTGTGTCTTTCTTGCCAAAAGCAACAGCAAATTGATCCATGATACCGCAATTAAGTCCTATGTAATCATTTTCAACTTTTTGTGCAAATGTAGCATATTCGATTTGTTTAAAGTGAAGCTGATATAATGTGTCCATCATATATAGAAAGCCAACAAGTAGCGCTGCACTTGAAGACACGCCAGCCGAATTAGGAAGAGACGCCCATAATAAAAGATCAAATCCTTCTTCTAACTCTATACCATTATCTATTAGAAAATCTTTCACACCTTTAGGATAAATAAGCCAATTCGCTTTTTCTTCATTAATATCCTTAAACGATTCGAATGTTAATGGCTTTTTATCATCCATATTAAGAGAACAAAGGGATACCTTTTTATCATTTCTTTTCCTCACAATAAAGTATATTCCCTTATCAATTGCTGCTGGAAGGACATGACCTCCATTATAATCTAAATGTTCTCCTATAAGATTAATTCTGCCAGGAGAAAAAAACACTCGTTTTTCTCCAGGCCCATAAAACTGTTCGAACTTATCTAAAGCTCTTTTTATATCCATATTATTTCCTTACAGCATTTTTTCTTGAGTCTATTGCTACAGCTACAATAATGATAATACCTTTGATAATTAGCTGAAGGTATGGGTTGATCCCTATAAATGTTAGTCCATAAGCAATTACCTGGAATATTAAAACACCTACAACAATTCCTGATATCGATCCTATTCCACCGTTAAATGATAAACCACCAACGATACATGCTGAAATCGCATCAAGCTCGTACATCTCACCCAGTCTGTTTGTCGCTGTACCAATCCTTGCTGCTTCTAAGAATCCACCGATACCATAAAGCACTCCGGCTAATGAGAAAACAAGTATGGTATAAAGAACAACATTAACACCACTAACTCTAGCTGCTTCAATATTGCCACCAATCGCAAACATATTTTTACCAAATTTTGTTTTATTCCAAATGACCCACATAATAATGGTTATAATAACCGCAATAATCAATAGATAAGACAACCCTATAAACCCATCGGTTTGAAATAATCGCCCAGAACCTATGGATGTAAAGCGCTGATCGAATCCTCCAATCGGTTGAGCACCTAATGGCGGTCTATCAAAATAAGTTGAATTGATACCAAAAACAACAATCATCATACCTAGTGTAGCAACAAATGGATCTACTTTAAATTTTGCAACAACAACACCATTTATAACACTAAAGAAAGTTGTTATTAAAATTGCTATGATTAGTGGTATAAATATACTTAATTGTGGCATATTTGGATACATACGATATGCATACTCAGGGTCTTGTAGTAATGAAGCAGATACAACAGCTGCTAATCCAACTTGTCTACCTAGTGATAAGTCTGTACCTTTAGCTATGATTATACTACCTACACCTAAAGCCATTATTATTCTAGTAGATGACTGATCTAAAATATTAAATAAGTTTCTTATAGATAAAAACCGTGAGTCTACAACTACTATTCCTATAAAAAGGATTAATAATACAATATAAATGGCATTATCTATAAGCCAAGTTTTTATCTTTTTTCCTGTCTTTACGTTATCCACTTTTCCTCCTATAAATACATCGCAGAAAGTCTCATAATTTCTTCCTGAGAAAAGTCTTCTTTTTCAAGAACGCCAGCAAGTCTTCCAGCACTCATGACAATAATTCTATCTGCAACTCCAATTAGCTCTGCCATTTCAGAACTAACCATAATTACCCCTTTATCCTTCTTCGCTAAATTATCCATTAATTTGTATATCTCATATTTTGCCCCAACATCAATACCTCTTGTCGGTTCATCCATAAGAAAAATTTCAGGTTCTGTTAGCATCCATCTTCCGATAATAACTTTCTGTTGATTCCCTCCGGAAAGTGATTTTATTTTGGTTACATTACTAGGTGTCTTAACACTCATTGAGTCCACAACCCAGTTAACATCTTTGTTTACTTTTGAAGAATCAAGCAATCCATATTTTATATAACTATCAATATTAGCGATTGATGAGTTAAACGTAATATCTAATTCTGAAAAAAT
>PDWI01007914.1_pt1 | contig 12694 bp, 14 predicted proteins | sample 1430891 | NCBI WGS metagenome assembly PDWI01 (sample SAMN01162508, study PRJNA174530) | Oral metagenome, whole genome shotgun sequencing project. | biome: Marine environment; feature: Marine mammal; material: Swab sample of the gingival sulcus; isolation source: swab sample of gingival sulcus... | reverse complement strand
TATCCTCGTTGGATGGTTGATTGGAGCTGGGATTTCGTATTTTGTTTACCAACGGATTAAATAAAACCAATAGAGATCCTATTGGTTTTTCTATTGAAAAAAAGAGAAAAAGGCATATACTAAAAACGTTATGTGGAAAACAAGAATTTTAGCGCTAGCTATGTTGGCGCTCGGTATCTTTCTCGGGGTGAATGTATACCGTACAGAAATAAACCAAACACACCCCTTCAAGCTCGGGCTTGATTTGAAAGGAGGAAGTTACCTCGTGTACCGAGCCGATGTTTCTGGTGTTGCACCTGAACAAGTGAGTGAATCTATGAATTCACTTCGCGATGTTATCGAACGACGCATCAACGCTTTTGGTATTGCAGAACCAAATGTGCAAACCGAAAGTGGAACGATTGGTGCACAAGGAGAAGAGCGTCTCGTGATTGAGCTTCCTGGTGTTACTGATCTTGATAAAGCTGTTGAGATGATCGGACAAACACCATTCCTCGAATTTAAGGTTGAAGCTGATCAAAAAACGCAAGAAGCAATTACTCAAAAAATTGCAGGTATTCAACAAAATGAAACCTTGAGTAAAGAGAAAAAAGAATTTTTCATTAGAGAAGCTGAAATGGAAAGATATGTTTCAACTGATTTAACAGGAAAGTATCTTGAAAAATCACAACTCCAGTTCTCTCAAGCGGGTATCCAAAATGGTGGGGGATTCGCCTCAGTGCCAATTATTGGACTTCAGTTTAATAAAGAAGGAGGAGAACTCTTTGAAAAAATGACCAGCGAAAATGTTGGAAAAACGATTGCTATTTATCTCGATGGATTGCTCGTATCGGCTCCTCGTGTAAATACCGCTATCTCAGGAGGACAAGCTGTTATTGAAGGGAACTTTACTCTTGAAGAAGCAAAAGAAACGGTTGGACGATTGAATTCAGGGGCACTTCCTATTCCTATTGAACTCATTTCAACCAACACCATTGGTCCATCTTTGGGGGCTGGAGCGATTGATGCTGGGGTACGTGCTGGAATTATTGGATTTATTCTCGTAGCGCTCGTTTTGGTGCTCTGGTATCGCTTGCCAGGACTCATTGCGGTTGTTGCTCTTGGAATTTATTCAGCAATGATGCTCTTCCTCTTTAAATATATTCCGGTGACTTTGACTTCTGCTGGTATTGCAGGGTTCATCATCTCTATTGGTATCGCGGTAGATGCGAATATTTTGATTTTTGAGCGTATGAAAGAAGAGCTGCTTCTCGGAGAGAGTCTCTATAACGCGATTCAAAATGGATTCAAACGCGCATGGGCATCAATTCGTGATGCAAATATCTCATCTATTATTTCAGCTATTATTCTTTTTTGGTTTGGAACCGCTTTGATCAAGGGGTTCGCACTTACCTTCGGGCTCGGTATTATTGTTTCTATGTTTACGGCAATTACCGTTACTCGTCTCATGCTGCTCTCATTTTCAAAAAATAATGGGAAAAAAGTATCAGCTCTTACTCGCTTTCTCTATACCTCAGGGTTAAACAAGTAGTATTATGAACATTATTAAATATAAAAAAATATTCCTCGGTATTTCAGCAGCACTTGTGCTCGCAGCACTTGCAGTGGTTGGATTCAAGGGGCTTGATTATAGTATTGAGTTTACCGGAGGATCACTCATGGAGGTTTCTTATGAAAACAATAAACCTTCGGTTGAAGAGCTTCGTGCTGATATTGGAAAAGATTTTGAAGCTTCAGTACAACCTTTTGGTGAAAAAGGATACTTGGTAAAACTCAAACCGCTCACTGATAAGGAACGTCAAACTTTGGTTGCTGATATGAGCTTGAAATCAAACGCAAAGGTTGAGCGCTTTACCTCTATTGGTCCTTCTGTTGGGAAGGAGCTTCGCACTAAATCCCTCTACGCACTCATTTTTGTATCACTTGCAATCGTGCTTTTTGTTGCTTATGCTTTTAGAAAGGTTTCAGAACCAGTTTCATCTTGGAAATATGGAGTTGTTGCAGTTATCGCACTGCTTCATGATATTATTATTCCTGTTGGAATTTTGACGCTTATGCATGTAGAGATTGATACACTCTATGTTGTTGGACTCCTCTCTATTTTGGGACTTTCGGTAAATGATACCATTGTTGTTTTTGACCGTATTCGTGAAATCCTTGCATCAAATAGTTCAGCAAAAATCCGTGAAGACTTTGATACGAGCGTTGGAACCGCAGTGGGACAAACAATCACTCGATCTATCTTTACTTCACTGACTTTGGTGGTGGTACTTTTGGCGCTGTATTTTGTTGGTCCTGTGGCAACACGGACACTCGCGCTTGTACTCTTGCTCGGAACAATTGTGGGAACTTATTCTTCAATTTTCTTAGCTTCACCACTCTTGACCTATATGCTCAATAAAAAGAAATAACACCGATAAGGTGTTTTTTCAATTAAAAAATATTTTTTATAAAAATCAAGAGATAAAAGCTTGTTCTCCTTTTCGGTTTTTTGGTATAATAGTGCCAACCGATTCTTTGTGAAGAAGGAATAAAGGTTACCTTGAGATTCTTCTCAGGATTATTATTTAATTAATTAATAAATTAACAATGAAAAACACTAACAAAAAAGGTTTCACCTTGATTGAGCTTCTCGTAGTAGTAGCTATTATCGGTATTTTGGCAACTGTTGTGCTTGCATCACTTGGATCAGCACGAAAGAAAGCTAAAGATTCAGCAGCTAAAGCAGCGCTTTCACAAGCACGTGCTGAAGCAGAACTTATTGCTCTTGATGCTACAGATGGATATACAGGAATTTGTGAAGCTGCAAAACCAACTGGAATTAAAAACTTCGTTGATGATGCTAATACACAAACAGGAAAAACTACTGTTTGTAAAGCTGATAACACCGCATGGGCAGCTTCTGTAGAGCTTTCAACTGGAAAATTCTTCTGTGTTGACTCAACAGGTTACGCTGGAGTTCTTGATGCTGATAAAGCAGCTGATGCTGTTGCATGTAAATAGTTCCTATAAAAAAACGCTTTGGCGTTTTTTTTATTTGAGAAAGGAATTCCTTTCTCATCTTAATTTTGTTATACTAAAGAGCGTATGAAAGATATTAAAAAACGTGCCTTTACTCTGGTAGAGATGATGGTGGTGATTGGTCTTATGGCCATTCTCCTTGTGCTCATAGTGGGTAACTTTTCTGATCAAAAAAAACGCTCGAGAGATAATCTTCGTATTTCAGGAATGCAAAATATTAGGCTTGCCCTTGAAGAATACAAATTAACCTGTGGGGAATATCCAAAACGTCTTGATCCAGGAGTAAACAATGGAAGAAATAATGGAACTTGTCCAAATGGAATTACTTTTGAACATTTTCTTCCTCACCCTCCCAAAAATCCTAAATATGCAGAGTCACCAGTATATAATGATTTTTATTATCGCGCGCTCTCTTCCGCTTCAGGTGGCCCTTGTTATGAATACTATCTTGCTGTTGCGCTTGAAAATAAAGAAAGTAAAGAGCTTAAAAAAGATCATGATTGGCAGAAAAAAGGATCTTATACCAAAACTTGTCGTGGTGCAGAATCAGGTATTGAAATTCATGATGATGAAGAGGGATGGTATGATGTTATGAGTCAAAATTCTCGTTAGTATATGATTGGCTTTGTTATTACCTTTTATTCAATCCTCTTGGGATTTATCATGGGAAGCTTTTTGAATGTTGTATCCTTGCGTTTTAATACTGGAAAATCTTTAAGTGGACGTTCACAGTGTTTTTCATGTTCAAAAAAACTTCATTGGTATGAACTCATTCCTGTTTTTTCATGGCTGATGCAAAAAGGTCGCTGTCGCGGGTGTTCAGTCCCTATTCCCAAAGAAGTCTTTGCCAGTGAATTCATCACCGGTGTCTTTTTTGGAATTATTGGGGGTAGGGGAGCACTCCATGGAGTAGAGAACCTTTTGAGTTTTGAGTATCTTATCTCAACTCTCTATCTTTTCTTTGTTTTTTCAACCCTCATGGTTATTCTTTTTTATGATATGCGCCACAAGATTATTCCTGATACACTCTCAGCTCTTTTTGCTGTAACTGCTTTTTTAGGAATGTTCTTTTTTGGGATGGATCATGGATTCTTTACTTTTGTTGGTTTTCATATCCCTCCAATACTTCATTTTCTTGCCCCTCTTTTGATTTCGCTCCCTTTTGCGCTTGTTTGGTATTTTTCAAAAGGGCGACTGATTGGACTTGGTGATCCAAAACTCATGCTTGGTATGGGACTTTTACTTGGTTTTTCTTTTGGTATGAGTGCCGTTTTTCTCGCTTTTTGGATTGGTTCTTTCTTTGCTTTGGGTATGTATCTACTCTCTTTGGACCCCTTACAAAAATTGTTTCCTTTTTCTAAAAAAGGTATACTGAAATTAGAAATTCCCTTTGCTCCTTTTTTGATTATTGGAACGCTTATTGCTGTAAGTTTTGGGTTTAATTTCTTGTTATTGAACTAATTATGAATAAAAAAGATAGAAAACAAAAAGGTTTTTCCTTGGTTGAGTTTATTGTTATTTTGAGCATTTTTGCCATTATGACAGCGGTTTCGCTTTTTAACTACAATCAACATCAGTCTACACTCGAGCAATCAAATCTCGCTCAAGAAGTGGCCTTGACCATTCGTCAAGCTCAGGTTTATGGTATTTCAGCAACAAACCAGATATACGGAAAAAAAGACTTTGATGCTTCAGGATATCTTGGTTTAGATCAAGGAGCTGTTGATGTTATTAAGGATCAATCAATTAGAGGTGTTTCTATTGATCTAAATAACAAAGAAATTACCCTCTATGCTGATCAGGATAAGAATAATCTCTTTACTCCAGGAAATTCTTCGGCAGATAGGGTTATTGATAAACGATCTATTATTTCAAATAAACTTGAATTTGCAGGATTGAGTTTGATTGATGATAGTGGAAGCACTATAGATAAAGAGGGAGGCTTTTTGGATATTAGTTTTAGACGTCCCTATCCTGACGCTATTATTGCCTATCGTTCGGGTACACAAACTTCTGGGGCCGCTTTTGGATTTAAAAAAGCCTCTCTTTTTGTGAAAGACACTCAAGATCCTAATGCTCCTCAAACAGCTATTGTTATTAATTCAATCGGGAATATTACCATAGAAAAAAAAGAACATGATGAATAAAGTAAACAAACAACAAGCAGGATTTACCTTGGTGGAGATGATGGTATCGGTTGCGATTTTCACTATTATTATGACTATTGGTATTGGAGCTCTTGTCTCTATGCTTGATAAATATAAATATTCCCAAGAAACGAAACAGGTTTCAGATTCACTCAATTTTGTTCTTGAAGGAATGACACGAGAAATTCGTCTTGGATATAATTATTGTATTGAAGGATCTTCCCCTCAAGAGGGTGGTTGTGACGGAAGTGTTGAAATGACTTCAAATGGTACAAAGGATTTGATTTCTTTTGAGGCTTCTGATAATCGCGGATATATGGTCTATGGTATTAAAAATGGTGCTTTGTACCGCAAAGTCTACCCTATAGAAGGAGATACCTATGGTGAAGCGGTTACCGAGATGCTTACTGATATTCAGAGTATTCATGTGACCAAGGCTCGTTTTCAAGTTTTGTATGCAGAGGATTCCGAAGATCAAAGACAGCCTCTTGTTTGGTTCCAGATTGTTGCCTCGCCAAAAAGTTCTGAACAGGAAAAAGAATATACGATTCAATCACTTGTTTCACAAAGAGTGCTTGACGCTTAAATAATAATATGATCAATCAACAAAAAAAATTAGATACAAAAAGAGGATTTACGCTTATTGAGATGCTCATTGCTGTTTTGATTTTTAGTCTTTCCCTTGCTGCTTTAATGACAATCTCTTCACGGGGTCTTCGCGTTGCAAAAAATGCTGAACGTGATGTAACAGCCGATTACCTTGCCATGGAAGCAATTGAAATCGCAAGAAACTTGCGTGATAATACTATTTTGCGTGGTGGTGGTTTTGCTTGGAGTGATATTTTCTCAGGCGGTGATGGATGGGCTGAAGATGAGGGTTGCCTTTCAGAGAGAGGTGATAGTGATCAACAGGCCTGTAGTTTTTCTCTTGCGAGCGGACAACCTAAACTCGAGCAATGTTCAGGTTCTGGATGTCGTGTCTTTTATCATCCTTCACAAAACATTTATTTGCAAACAAAGACAGATTCAGCTATTCCTCTTGGGTATCAAGATTCAGGTTTTGTAAGGAAGATTTATATTACCCAATTAAGGCCCGATGAGGTTGTGGTAGAAGTTTTTGTGAGCTGGCAGGGCGGAGAAATTCATTATTCGGAAAATCTCTTTTTATGGCAATAATCGTATGAATAATTTTCAACAAAAAAAGAATACTACTTCAAGTGGCTTTGTTGTTCTCTTTGCAATGCTTATCTCGAGTCTTATTTTATTAATTTCTTCTGGAATGTATACTATTGTACAAAAACAAGTTGTTCTTGCTTCGTATTCAAAGGAATCACAAAAAGCTTTTTATTCTGCTGATTCAGCTCTTGATTGTGCACTCTACCATGATGTAGGTGTGACCGAAACCCATTTTCCTCCTAAGGCTGAATTTGCTACCAAAGATATTTCTTGTGGTGGAGGGATAATGAAAATTTCCAAACTTGATGAAATTACAACTGGATCTTCTGATGAAGGGGGAGAAACCTTTACCTATCCTTATGTTTTTCGTTATTATGCCAAAGAGCGCCCAGGAGATGGTTGTGCCTATGTATTGGTTGAAAAAGAAAACCAAGGAGGGCTTATTTCTACCCGTATGACCGCTGCAGGTTTTAATGTTTGTACCCCTAATGAGGATGGTGATTATCTCTATCCAGATATTGATAATCCAACCCTTGTTGAACGACGTGTGAGTGTTTTCTACCGTCAGAACTTTTCAGCCCCAGCAACACCAACAAACCCTTAATTTTGAGTATTGTATGAAGAGAGATCTTGCACACAAAAGAATAAACTCCCTTGTTTCTGAGCTTCGTCATCATGCGCGTTTATATTATCTACATGATAATCCTGAGATTTCAGATGAAGCTTATGATTCTCTCTATCAAGAGCTTGTTTCTTTGGAACAAGCTTTTCCTGATTTGAGGGACCCACTTTCTCCGACAGTTCGTGTTGGAGGAAAAATTTTAGATGGATTTGAAAAAGTGGAACATCAGTATCCCCAATGGTCATTTGATAATATTTTTGATTGGAAGGATTTGCAAAAATGGGAGGAGAAAATAAAGCGTTTTATTGCTAGCTATCCCGAGCTTGCAAAGGAAAAACTGGATTATGTGCTTGAGCTTAAGATTGATGGACTCAAAGTGATTTTGGATTATAAGGAAGGAAAATTTGTTCGTGGAGCAACACGGGGAGATGGAAAAACAGGTGAGGATATTACGGAAAACCTCAAGACCATCAAAGATATTCCTCTATTCGTAGGAACGCAAGAGACCTTTTCTGTTATTGCAGAGGCATGGATAGAAAAAAGTTCTTTTGATGAAATCAATGAAAAACGTATAAAAGAAGAGCTTGAGCCCTATGCAAATCCACGCAATCTTGCGGCAGGAACCTTGCGACAGCTTGATACGAGTATTGTTGCGGAGCGTAAATTGAAAATTTTTGCCTATGATTTGAATTCTGAAGAATTAGATTTTGAAACCCATCAGGATGAACTTGATTTTCTTTCGCGAGAATTATTTAACACCAACAAAGAATCTTTTTTCTGTTCTTCTATTGAGGAGATTCAATCTTTCTATGAAGCTTGGATTAAAAAACGACATCACGAAGAATATGGAATTGATGGAATGGTTATTAAAATAAACAACAAAAAGATTTGTGAGAGGCTCGGGTATACCGCAAAAGCACCGCGCTTTGCAGTCGCCTATAAATTTCCTGCTGAACAAAAAACAACCAAGGTACTCGACATTATTTTTCAAATTGGAAGAAGTGGTATTTTGACACCGGTTGCTGAACTTGAGCCAGTGCTCGTTGATGGTTCTATTGTTTCGCGCGCAACCTTGCACAATGAAGATGAGATAAGGCGGCTTGATATTCGCGTTGGTGATACTGTTGTTGTTGAGAAAGCGGGAGATATTATTCCAAAAATAAAATCAGTTTTTGTTTCACTTCGTGATGGTTCGGAAAAAGTCTTTTCATCAGAAGCGTATTTTAAAAAACATGATATCAAAGCCTATGCTGAAATTTCAGATGCTGGAGTTCAAACCTGGTATGCACAAAATGCAGAAGATGAAATTAGAATACAATATTTGAGCTACTTTGCTTCTAAAAAAGCAATGAATATTGATGGTCTTGGTGAAAAAAATATCAGAGCCTTGTTTGCTGCTGGGTTGATCCGCAAAGCAAGTGATGTTTATGATCTTTCCTTTGAAGATATTATCAAACTTCCGCTCTTTAAAGAAAAAGCAACGCACAATTTGCTTGATGCTCTTAAAGAGAGTAGGGTGACATCTTTTGCTTCTTTTGTTACCGGGCTTGGTATTCGCCATATTGGTGAAGAAGGGGCAGAGCTCATTGCAGAATACTTTGATGAAAAAACGTTTCCTCATGCAAGAAAAGAAGAGCTCCTTTCTATTCATGGTATTGGTGAGAAAATGGCTGAATCAGTCCAAAATTGGTTTGCAGACAAAGAGAATCAAGAAGAGTATCAGAAACTTGTTTCAATTTTTGATTTTGTCCAGACCTCATCACAAAATAAATCTCTTGTGGGAAAGACCTTTGTACTCACGGGTACCCTAACTTCTTTTTCGCGAGATGAAGCAAAAAAAGAAATAAAAGATCGTGGTGGAAAAGTCGCTTCAAGTGTTAGTTCTCGAACGGATTTTGTTCTTGCTGGAGAGCGGGCCGGTTCAAAATTAGCTAAGGCACAAGAGCTTGGTGTTCAAATACTCTCAGAAGCTGATTTTCAAAAAATGATTGAGGGAGAGGTTTCAGTTTTTGAAAATTGAAGGTGAGTAAAAAGAAGGGGGGCGCTTTGCGCCCCCCCTCTTTTTACCCTAAAAGACCAATACAACTTTTTGCAATGATGAATCTTTGGTATACTAAAACATATGAAATTTTTGAAAAAAATCTATTTTATCTTTGTTTTTGCGATAATGTTCGGAGGTGTTTTTCATACTGCTTTTGGGCAAGAAGAGCGTCTGCTTGATAAAAAAATTAATTTTTCAATAGGAGAGATTAGCTTTAAAAATAGTGATCCTAAAGAGTATACGGGAGAATGGTCACTTTCTTTCAAAGGTGATGCTCATTTGGATAAAAGCATAAAAGAGGGATCTCGTTCAGCAAGCCTGATTCTCTCTGAAATTGGGTCTCAGACAAATCAAATAACTCTTTCTCAATATGATTTATCGTTAGTTGGCTCTTCATTCAAGCTTAATACCTTGCATTATGCAAAGAGTAAGAATGGTTTTATTACTATTCCTTGGCTCACCTATGGAAAATCATATGAACTGTATTTTAAGGGTCTTGAGAATGATGAAATTCTTTCTCAAAAAATTTCACTTCCAACACAAGGACTCAAGCCTCCTGTTGTGAAGCCCAACCTCACGATCCGTTCAGTAACACCAAAAAAAAGAGGGTCAAAAAAATATTTTGAAGTAGTTTTTGATATTAATAAAACGAAAAAAGATAATACTGGAAAACCTGATCGTATTAATGTTTCTATTGTTGATATTAATAATAAAAATATTGGTTCTTTGGGAAGCTACGCTTTTTTCAAAGGTGATGGTGCTGTTTTACCACAAGAGCTCGGTATTCTTGAGCGAATAGGGGTCATTACTTCAGGATCAAAATACTCTCTGAAATTTACTGATTCACAAGGGAGAGAAATTCATCCTCAATATCAAATAGTAAATACCTCTTTTGAAGGAAAAGTAAAAGAAAATAACAATTCTTTTGAAGGCATCTATAACGAAGCTGAACGCGAGACCATCCAAGAGGTAAAAGAAGGTGGTCTTGTAGGAAGTAATCGTTGTGGCTACAATCTTGCAGATCCCAATAACAGAATCTGTGGTTTTAATGATTTTATGTATATGATTAATAAAATTATTAGCTACATTATGGTTTTGATTTTGCCAATTGCGGCTCTCGTATTTGCCTATGCTGGATATCTTTATTTGACAAGTGGGGGAGATGTTAACAAGAGAAATGCTGCAAAGAGAGCTATGAAAAATCTCGCTATTGGGGTCCTCATTATTCTCTGTGCATGGGTAATTGTTCGTGCGATTCTCATTTCACTTGGTGTAACTGATGAATTCTTTATTTTCTTTCAAAAATAAATAGCAAAGGATATACAAAAAAGCCGAAGACTACGTCTTCGGCTTTGTTTGTTATTAAATTATTTACTTATTTTCCTGGAGATTGAAGAAGCATATTTGCTCCATTAATACCAGAATAATTAATATCAGAAACGGTTCGTTTCCCTTCATGAAGCTCTTGAGTATATTTTGCTTCAGCATAAAGTCTCTTCCTCTCAGCTTTATCAGGAATATATGCTTCTGCTAACTTGATAGCTTTCATTAAAACAATTTCTTCTTCTGCATTTTCTCCGAGAATAGCTCGAGCTTTTGTGAGTAATTCATGCTCGGTCTCATCTCCTAGAGGGCAAAGTAATTGAAGATAAATTCGTGATATTCTTTCAAAGATCCTTTTTCTCCTTACTTCTTCAACATCTTGTCGGTATTTTTCTTTTTGAACATCTTCACGTACTTTTGCAAGCTTTGGTTGAATATTAAATACTTCAATTTCGGGAACAATGTCTCCATTTTCAAGTATCTTTGTGACAACCTCTATACCATTATCTCTGTGATGTTTGACGATTTTTTCTGCTTGTTGTTTCAAATCATCATGTGTTGATGTTTCTAATCTCGAGAGTGGTACGCTTCGAACATATTCTTCATATTGGTTTTCACGATAACCTGACAATTCATCTTCAAAATTATCATAACCAAGACCTTTTTCCAAAGCAAGGGGATTAAAAATTCTTGTAAAAATTTGGAACGTACAGGTTACCTCTTTACCATCTTTGGTGAGAGCATTGACAATTGTTTGTTCTGACCTATCAATCGTGATGTCATAAATTTTATGGATTTTTAAAAGACCGAATTTTTTCCAAAAATACCCACTTGGTCGAATACCCCTTGGTTGGTTGTTATAGCTTACAATAGTTGCTATGTGGTCTTTTGGTACCATATCAAATTCATTTTTTGATAGATAATAAATTATTGCTACAAAAAATATAAAACCAACAAGTATTCCTAGAAAATAGTAGGCAATAAATGCAAAAATAAATGCAACGATTCCAATAACAAATAATCCATTAAAAAAATCGTTATTCATAGTAAAATTTCCTTTCATTTTTTTATTTTAAATATTGTATTGATATACCTTAAAATTTTCTAAGGTTTGGCTTTTTGTTCTAAACCCAAAATGGGTAATAGACCTGCTCGTATCAAAAGGAAATTCATAACTTCCTTTTTCCATAAGTTTTTCTTTTTCCCAATCTTTTTTACCCCTATAACGTATCTTGATATAAATATCTTTATTTGGGGTATCAAAGATGACTTGTTGCCAATTTTCTTTGACAGCATAAATAGCCCACTCGTATTCATTGAGTGTAAAAGTTTCTTGATATTTTTCTTTTGTTATTTTTTGTATTTTCTTTTCAGTAACCTGATCAGAAGAAGAATCTTTTGAGCAAGATCTTACTTGAACAGAAACAATAAAACAAAAAATAAAAAAGAAAATAATGCCTCCAATTAGCTTCAATGATGCACCTATTTTTTGAGTAGGTGGATCACTCACTCTTGTTTTTGTCATATTCTTAAATTTTTAAAATTACTTATTTTTCATAATAATATTATCAATAAAAGATATATTTGTCAAGTCTTATGTTTTGTTTTTTCTTGTGTTATTATAATAGTTGTATGTTAAAGAAATTTTTTATTATTAGCTTGAGTGCATTTTTATTTTTTTCTTGGGTTCATTTAGGGCATGCTGATCCTACTGAAACAGGTGCCAAAAATAAAACAGAAGTTGAAACAGGTGCCCAAAATAAGACTCAATTTTACGATGGAAGTGGAAAACCCATTACCCTCATTAATCCACTTGGTGATAATGATATTACGCTTCCAAAATTGATTGAACGTATTTTATCTATTGCTCTTAAAATTGGAACGCCACTTGTTGCACTCGCTATTATTTACACTGGATATCTCTTTATTGCAGCTCAGGGAAATCCAACAAAACTAGCTGATGCTAAAAAAACACTCATGTATGTACTGATTGGAGCAGCAATTTTGCTTGGCGCCTATGCGATCGCCAAAGCACTCGTTGCAACGATTAATGCTATTCGTGGTTAATTTTAATTAGTGATATGAAATCTTTTTTGAAAAAAATAGCTCCATCTACCTTTTTGTTTTTAGCACCTCTTTCTGTTTTTGCTCAAGTGAAGTCACGAACCCTCAAGGGAATTACTGCTGATCTTGCAAAATTTTTAGGGGATGCGGTCATGCCCATGCTCTTTGCTATTGCACTTGCACTCTTTATGTGGGGGGTTGTTGATTTTATTCGCAGTGCTGAGAATTCAGATGCAAGAGAAAGAGGGAAGAAGCGTATTTTTTGGGGGCTTATTGGGCTCACTGCTATGGTGACCTATA
>PDWI01007913.1_pt1 | contig 12695 bp, 10 predicted proteins | sample 1430891 | NCBI WGS metagenome assembly PDWI01 (sample SAMN01162508, study PRJNA174530) | Oral metagenome, whole genome shotgun sequencing project. | biome: Marine environment; feature: Marine mammal; material: Swab sample of the gingival sulcus; isolation source: swab sample of gingival sulcus... | reverse complement strand
CAGAATTATGCTGAGGTCTTGACTTTTATGGCAGGTATTCGTGCCGATTATCATAATCAATTCGGATTCTTTGTAACGCCAAGAGTTCACGCAAAATATAATATTAATGAATATAATGCCATCAGGGTATCTGCCGGTATGGGACATAGAACAGCCAATGTTTTGGTGGAAAATAGTTATTTGTTAGCCAATGGCGTGCCTCTAATCTACAAAGACACGCCTAAAATGGAACGAGCCGCCAATTACGGGTTAAGTTTTGTCAAATACTTTAATGTTGGCGGTAGAGAATGGACTTTGATGTTAGATTATTTTAGAACAGACTTTATCAATCAAATAGTGGTGGATAGAGAAGATATGAATCAAATATCTGTTTATAATTTAGATGGTAAGTCGTTTTCTAATGCTGCACAAATAGAGATTCAAGCTAAACCAATTAAGCGTTTAGATGTAACATTGGCATTTCGTTATAACGATGTTCGAGCGACTTATAACAATGTGTTAATGGAAGCTCCAATGGTAAATAGATACAAAGGTTTGCTGGCTTTATCTTACGCTACAAATCTTAAAAAATGGCAGTTTGACCTTAATATTCAGCTTAATGGCGATGGTAGATTGCCCGGTTCTATTCAAAATGGGATAAAGGAATATAAGAGGTATTGGGTATCCGGAGCTCAGGTTACCAAATACTTTAGAGTTTGGAATATATACATCGGTGTAGAAAATATGTTTAACTTTGTACAAGACAATCCTATTTTATATGCAGACGCCCCTTTTTCTAACCGTTTTGATGCCTCACAAGTTTGGGGACCCGTGCATGGAAGAAAGATATATTTAGGTTTGCGTTACACCATTGGAAAAAAATAAGCAATTTAAAACAAGTATTTTATGAAACAATTATTGTTAGTAATGTTAATGTCTATTATGACCATTGGCTTTGCTCAAGACCAACAGAAAAAGAAAAAGTTTGAAACCGTTACATTTTCGTGCAATATGCATTGTGTTTCTTGCGAAAAGAAAATAGAACATAATCTTTCGTTTGAAAAAGGAGTTAAAGATGTGCAAGCAGATGTCAGCAAACATACTGTAACCGTCGAATTTCGCCCTAATAAAAACAATAAGGAGTCTATCAAAAAAGCCTTAGAGAAATTAGGTTACAAAGTTACTGAGCTTAAAGAAAAAGAAAATAAAGAGGTGAATAAAGAAGGTAAAAGGGAATAGTTTATACAGAATATGAATTTAGGATAAGATTCTCCTCGTAGAATCGGATGATTTGTTTTCTATAATATTAGACCTCAAAGGTTTTTAAAACCTTTGAGGTCTCTGTTTTATAGGGCAATGTGGTCAAAAATTAACAGTTTTTTAGAAACAGAAAGTCCTTTCAATAGGTTTAAGCCAACTCTATTCCTATAAGAAGAATGTCATCTACCTGTTCTCGATTTTGTTTCCATTGTTTAAACACATCGCGGTGCATAGAATATTGCATTTCAGGCGACATAGAAGAGAAGCTCTTTAGATTTTCGTAAAAGCGTTTCTTCATAAATTTTTTGTCTTTAAGTCCCCCAAATTGGTCTGGATAACCATCGGAAAATAGATACACCCAATCACCCTCTTGGTATTTTAAACTTTGTATTTGATATTCATAATCGTAAACGGTTCCTAAAGAGAACTTATCTGTTTTATAGACTTTTAAATCTTTATTCGAGACGTGTACTAAAGGGTTTTGTGCTCCACAAAAATCAATCGTTTTAGCTTCCTCACAGATGCGTATTAATGTAAAATCGACCCCATCGTTAATGTCCATTTTTAAGTTCTGATGCAACATATCGTACAGGTACTGATTTGTAAACTTGACAACATCTTTCAATTCCACTTGCTTGGCTCGTTTTAAGGCTCCTGCAATAGCGTTATGAGCGATAATGCTTAAGAACGCTCCGGGAACACCGTGCCCTGTACAATCGCCCGCTAGGCAGTATTTATAATATTGATTATCAAAGGTGTAATAAAAATCACCACTAACAATGTCTCTGGGTTTATAAAACACAAATGCCTTCGAGAAAATTTTGCGAAACTGTTGCTCTGTGGGGATAATAGCCGTTTGAAAGCGTTTGGCGTAATTAATACTATCCGTAATATTTTGCTTCTGATATTCTAATATGTCCTTTTGTTTGGCGAGCAAATCCAGCTGTTTTTCAATCTCTTGATTTTGCTCCGATATAATTTCGTTTTTAGCCATCAGTTGAGCGTTGTTACGTTTTTTAATTCGGTTGTTAATGATTAAAAGAACAACACCCAAAAAGGCAAAAAATAAGACGCCAATACTCAATAACAATAAGTTCTGATTGGTTTTTATCCGTTCTTTTTGTTTTTCGTTGAGCAGTTTAAAGATTCTATTTTCTTTTTCTGTTTTATCGGTTTGGTATTTTGTGTCTATTTCGGCTATGGTTTTAAAATGTTCCTCATTGAGGTACGCACTTTTTAAACTGTCGTATAGGTTTAGAGTGGTGTAAGCCTCTTTGTATTGCTCTGTTTTAAAGTATAATAGAGAAATCAGTTGCAATCTTTTCACATATTTGCTTCTCCCAACAACTTTTTGCACTCCAAGAGTATCGGTAAATGCTAAACTTTTAAGAGCCTTGTCGTACTTCTGTTGCTTTCGATAAATATTAGCCAAGATATAACTGTTATTGTAGTACAACTCTATGATGTTTAAGCGTAGTGCTATTTTATTAGATTTATTGATATATATAACCGCATCGTTAAAATGCCCATACTCAGCCGAAAGACTGGCTAAATTTCCGTAGGTAATCGCTAATTGACTTTGATAGTCTGTAGATTTAAAAATATTTACCGATTCTAAAAACCAAAACCTTGACTTTTCAAAATCTCTATTTAAGTACAAGTTACCAAGATTGTTATACACCCGTGCTTCTCCTATTTTATTACCAAGTTGTTTATACAAGGCTAATGCTGACAAATAAAATTTTTCAGACTCAATGGTGTCTTTTATATTCCAATAGATACCTGCTAAATTGTTTTTAACACGAGCTAAACGTTCTGTTTTATTGTGATTTTCATAAATTTTCATTGCCGTATAGAAGCACGATATTGCACTATCTTCTTGATTCTCGGAAAGCATCTTTCCGATATTTTCAATAGCCAAAGCCATTGCTAACGAGTCGTTCTGTAATTTTGACAAGCCTAAAGAAAGTTTATAATAATAGAGTGCAGAGTCAGGCTTAGATTGATACGAGTAATTACGACCTATAGTATTGTACAAATTAGCTGTTAAAGAAGTATCTGTTTTGTCGATAATTTTAACGGCTTTTGTTAGGTAATAATTAGACGAGTCGAATCGGCTGGTCTCTTGATACAAAACAGCTAAACCGTTAAAAGTGCTGATAGCATTGAAAAGAGTTCCGTTTTGCTTCTGTACTTCTAACGACTTTTTGTAGTAAGCTATCGCATTTTCTGTGTCGTTCATTTTATAGTGCATCAACCCTAAATTATGATTGATGTTGGCAAGCTCTGTCAAATTTTTGGCTTGTTCAAAATAGGGGATAGCGGTTTTGTACAATGCAATCGCTTTTTTCTTATCTCCCTTTAAATAGTGAATCGTTCCTTGGTTTTTGTAAGCAAGTCCAAGCTCGTTATCTTGATTTTGTTCTTTGGCAACTTCTATGGCACGACCCGCAAAGTATTCGGCACTATCCAAAGATTTCTTTAGATACGATTTGGATAGTTTGTTAAACTCCGAAGCCGTTTGTGAAAAAGCAGATGGAGAAATGCTGATAATCATCAATAATATGATGAGCCTTCTAAGCTTCATTTTAAAACTGATTAATCGCTGATTTTAAAATAGTTAGTTTTCTTATTAATGCTTCTAAATAGTCAAGGTGAAGCATATTAGCCCCATCTGACTTAGCTTCTGCCGGATTGTAATGCGTTTCTACAAATAAACCATCCGCACCAACCGCAACACCGGCTTTGGCAATGGTTTCTATCAATTCCGGCTTACCGCCGGTTACCCCGGACGATTGATTGGGCTGTTGCAGGGAGTGTGTGATGTCTAACACGACCGGAAATCCTGTTTTTTGCATTTCGGGAATGCCTCTGTAATCCACAATCATATCTTGATATCCAAACATAGAGCCTCTATCGGTTAAGATAACTTTATCGTTGCCCGATTCTACCACTTTATTAACCGCAAATTGCATAGATTCAGCAGCCAAAAATTGTCCTTTTTTGATATTGACAGGCTTACCTGTTTTTGCGGCAGCAACCAGCAAATCGGTTTGTCGGCAAAGGAATGCCGGAATTTGTAGCACATCTACATACTCAGCAGCCATATCCGCTTCGTTAGCGGCGTGAATATCCGTAACCGTAGGCACAGATAACTCTCGACTGATTTTGCTTAAAATCTTTAAGGCTTTTTCGTCACCAATGCCCGTAAAGGAATCTAATCTTGAACGGTTGGCTTTGCGATAAGAGCCTTTGAATACAAAAGGAACTTTATACTTTTCTGTAATTTCCTTAATGCGTTCTGCTATTTTAAATGCTTGTGATTCGCTTTCTATGGCACAAGGACCTGCCAATAGAAAAAATTGCTCACTATCGGTGTGTTGTATTTGAGGTATGCTTTTTAAAATCTCTTTTGTTTTCATCTATTATTTGAATATTGTTAGTGGTATCGTTCTATCTGTGTGTTTTACAACTGATAAGTTCGCTATCTAATTTATAAGGGTAAGGGAGTTTATCACAATAAATTCTGAATAACCCTTAAACGATGGGTGTATTTCTTCAAATCTTCGTTGTATATTCCTTGATGGTCAAGCGTGTCTATTCTTACCTTACCCGAAGCGTGGATAATTTTTCTATCACCCAAAACAATGCCCACATGAATAACATTGCCTTCTTCATTGTCGAAAAAAGCCAAATCGCCTAATTCAGCTTCATCGGCAAAGTTGCGAGACTTACCAATGCCGACTTGTTGCGAAGCATCTCTGGGTATTTGCAATCCATTAATCTTGTAAACCATTTGCGTAAAACCGGAGCAATCTATCCCAAAATGCGTTTTTCCACCCCACAAATAAGGGCTGTTGAGGTAAGACACCGCTGTTTGACGAATATTCTCTCTTGAATTTGTTACTGAAATATGCTCAAAAGTATCGCAAATATATTTTTGCTGTGCCACTGTAAACTGACCCTTATCATTCAGAGGTAAACGGCTGCCTTGTAAGATGTTAAAGTTTTGCTCCTCTATACGAATTTGATTCCACAAGTTAGAGGTGTAAAATGCTGTGTTTTGCTTTAAGTTTTGATATTCAATTTCTGATACTTCATTAAACATTAATCGGTCTATAAAACCTTCATAACCATCATCTTCTATCTTGATTTGTACCCATTTTTCTTTTAAAGAAATAACTTGATATAAGTCGCCAAACAAAAGTTGAGTAACCATTTCCGATTGCTCTCTAGCTTCTGCACGAACAGGAATAACACTAAGATGAGTAAATCCAAATTTCATAGTAAAAGGGAATTATTCTGAATAACTACAAAAGTAAAAATTTTATGGTCAATAAGGGTTGTTGAAAAAGTTTTATTGCATAATGCGAGTTTAATTTTACTTTTGTGGAAAATTTCTAAGTTTATGATTAAAGTAGGTTCAAAACTTTCGTCTTCAGGGGAGAGCATTTTTGCAGTGATGTCTAAAATGGCTCATGAGCATAATGCTATCAATTTATCGCAAGGATTTCCGGGATATCCGATAGATCCTAAATTGATAGAATTGGTACATAAATATATGAAACAAGGTTTCAATCAGTATGCTCCTATGATTGGCGTTCAGGAACTTAGAGAGCAAATTTCTAGGATGTATGTAGAAGCCGGATCGCACGAATATCATCCCGACACGGAGGTTACAATTACATCGGGTGCATCGGAAGGTTTATTTTCGTCTATTTCGAGCTTGATAAATGAGGATGACGAAGTGATCGTTTTTGAACCTGCTTATGATAGTTATGTTCCTGTTATTGAAGCGAACGGAGGGAAGCCTATTTATATTTCTCTTAAACATCCGACTTACGAGATTGATTGGGAGGAAGTAAAACGAAGAATCAACTCTAAAACAAAAATGATTATCATCAACAATCCTCATAACCCCACCGGAGCTGTTTTAAGCAAGGAGGATGTGGAAATGTTGGAGAGAATCGTAAAGGGCTCAAATATTTTAATATTGTCCGATGAGGTTTATCAACACATCATTTTTGATAATAAAGAACACCAATCACTTGCTAATTTTCCTAGCTTAATAGAGCGTAGCATTATTGTAGGCTCTTTTGGTAAAAGTCTTCATACAACGGGGTGGAAGATGGGATATGTTGTTGCTCCTGCAAATATTACTAAGGTGATTCGCTCGTATCATCAATGGGTGGTGTTTGCGGTTAATACACCTATGCAATACGCTATTGCAGAATACATTAAAGAGCCGGAACGGTATTTGAATATCGCTAAGTTTTTACAAGAAAAACGCGATTTGTTTTTGGGATTGATTAAAGGCTCTAAGTTTACGGCTCTACCGACTCAGGGAACTTACTTCCAGCTTTTAGACTACGCTGCTATTTCCGACGATAGTGATGTCAAATTTGCGGAATGGATGACTAAAGAGAAGAAAATAGCATCAGTTCCTATATCGGTCTTTTGTCACGAGAAGATAGATAATAAGGTGCTTCGTTTTTGCTTTGCCAAAGAAGACGATGAATTAAAAAAAGCAGCAGAGTTACTGTCTAAAATTGAATAAACTTCAGTACAACTCTGAAATATTTGCACGTTTTTGTGAGGGAAATCTTATCCTGAGATTACGTTAATGTGTTAATCGGATTTTTGCCGGTGCAACTCTTTTTATCATTTTTTGCATTTATTATGCAAAAAAAAGTGATTTTTATCAGGTTTTAAAGAATAAGATTAGTAAATTTAGACGTTTTTTTAAACGACCACATCTAAATTTAATTAGTAATTTAAAACCAATTCTATGGCAAAAGTAGTTGTATTAGGGGCTGGAATCGCAGGACATACCGCTGTTTCCTACCTCGGGCGATCTTTGAAGAAAGGACATGAAGTTACCGTAATCTCTCCAAACAGTAACTTTCAGTGGGTGCCTTCTAACATTTGGGTAGGCGTAGGTCTTATGACACCTGAACAAGTTAAGTTTAAATTAGCACCGGTTTACAAAAAAATGGGTGTAACATATAAACAAGCTAAAGCAATTTCTATTCACCCTGAAGGAGATGCCGAACATTCCGAAGGGTTTGTAGAAATAGAGTACGTAGTTGGTGACCAACAAGGTAAAAGAGAGAAAGTTAGTTACGATTTTCTTATCAATACCACAGGCCCTAAACTTAATTTCGAAGGAACAGAAGGTCTTTCAGAAGAAAATGGCTCTTATTCGGTGTGTACTTACGAACACGCATCTAATGCTTGGAAAGCCTTACAAGAAACGTTCAAGAAATTAGAAAATGGCGAAAGACAAACTATTTTGGTAGGTACAGGTCACGCCTTATCAACTTGTCAGGGAGCTGCTTTTGAATATATTCTGAATATAGCATTCGAGATTAATAAACGAAAATTAAATCATTTAGCAGATTTATGGTGGATTTCTAATGAATACGAGCTAGGTGACTTTGGTATGGGCGGTGCTTATATCAAAAAGAATGGCTACGTAACACCTACTAAGATTTTTGTAGAATCTATTATGCGAGAGTATAATATCAATTGGATAAAAAGAGCCGGTGTCTATAAATTGGAAAAAGGCAAGGCATACTACGAAAACTTGGATGGCGAAATGCATACCAAGGAGTTCGATTTTGCAATGTTAATTCCTTCTTTTGCGGGAGTAGGTATCAAAGCCTATGATAAATCCGGAGGAGATATTAGCGATAAAGTTTTTGCAGCTAATGGTATGATGAAAGTAGATGCCGACTATACTCAAAAGCCATTTGAGGAGTGGAAAGCGTCAGATTGGCCGGAGACTTATCAGAGTCCTGTTTACGATAATATTTACTCCGCAGGAATTGCGTTTGCTCCACCTCATCCTATCTCCAAGCCAATGTCGAGTCTAAATGGACGAGCTATTTTCCCAACGCCACCTCGAACAGGAATGCCATCGGGAGTAATGGGAAAGGTCGTGGCTCAAAACATAATACACCGAATAAAAACCGGTAAAACGGACAATCCTCACGTCGCATCTATGACTAAAATGGGAGCAGCGTGTTTAGTTTCTGCAGGTTATGGTATCAGAAATGGTCAAGCTGCCGTAATGACGGTTAATCCTATTGTGCAAGATTGGGAGAAATACCCTAAGTGGGGAAGAAATATTAACGATACTGTTGGTGCTGTTGGTCTTGCCGGACATTGGATGAAGCTCTTTATGCATTATATGTTTATTTATAAAGCAAAATGTAAACCATTCTGGTGGTTAATACCTGAGTAAAAACGAGATAACAAGATATTTTACATAAAAACATAGACTTTTGTCTTATAAAAGTCACAAAATTTGAACATAATGAAAAATAATAAAAAAGCATCCGTCCCTTATAGTAACCAATCTTTTGGAACAGAACCCGGTCCTTTTGTAAGGTTTTTGAGAAAATGCTATATCAAGCAAATTTTTGAGTTTTTTAGACTTAACTTGAAAATTATGCGTATTGTCGTAAAAGGACACTCGTAATAATTCGAGTATGGTTTCATCTTTATAATCAGACAATTAGATTACTTCTAATTGTCTGATTATGTGAATTAATATTATCCTAAATCTACTTTGTGTAGAATACCTAACTACAGCTTAAACTTACCTTATCGGCTTGGTTTCATTTCTGTAAATGGAGTACAAACCCAAAGCAACCAACACAACAGAAACTAATACATAAGACACATCTCCTTCATTCGTTCCTATAGTGTCAACATCCTGATTAAGAAGTTCTTTTTGAGCCATGTAATACGCAAAAACAGCAAATCCATTATTGATAAAATGAGCCAATATCGGCACAAGAAGACTGCCCGACCACACTAATAAATAACCGAACATAGCCCCCATCATTAAGCGAGGTAGAAAGGTCAAAAACTGCATATGAACTGCACTAAACACAAAAGCTGTTATCCAAATTCCAAGGTGCACATTCCCGCTGATTTTAACCATCAATTTCTGAAAGACACCTCTAAAAAGCAATTCTTCTCCTATCGCCGGAATCAAAGCTATAATCAGAAGATTGAGCATCAGGGTCAAAATAGAATCGGCTTGTAAAAACAGCTCGGTAGCTTGTTTAGCCCTTGCCTCAGTCTGATTTATCCAATCCAAAAAATCCGGCACATACATTTTAGAATTTACCTCTCCCAACAAATTCATAATCGGGATGCTGAAAATCACAATAAAAAACACTCCAAAATATGTATTTAATCGATTCTTTTTAAAGGTGAAGAAATTCAAAGCACCTTGCTTATCAAATAAATAAGAAGCTAAAAAGGACGGTATAATAAACAAGCCCAAAGACTGAATCGCTTGATTGATTTTTTGTAGAAAAATATCCTGCGTAGTCCATTGCTCCAAAGGCAAAGGGGTCACACTTATCAATCCGGAGATGTAAGAAATAATTAGCGTTGTCAGAAACGAAACCAACACCAACAAAACGAACACAATCATTTGTGTACCGGGCGAATACTTGGCAAAAAAACCTTTCATAAATTAATCTTCTGTTTGATATTTAGCCTTCTTACTACCCTCGTAAACCTCATACAAATTCAGGCGACTTTCAATGGCTCCGTTCATCAACTTAATACGCTTACTGGTCTTGAGTCCGATATGCTTCAAAGCTTTTAGGTTTCCGGAAAATACCCAACATTTAAAATTGACAAAGTCGTTTTTAAACTTATCGCCCAATTGTTCGTACAACAAATTAATATCGTTCGACTTTAAACGCTCATCGTAAGGAGGGTTGGTAATAATAATCCCTTGCTTTCCCTTACGCTTAAAGTCGTTAAAATCGGAGCAAGTCAACTTAATTTGATGTTTAAAGCTCGTGTTAGAAATATTTTCTTTAGTAATCTCCAAAACCTCTTCATCAATATCGTTACCGTATATTTTAGGAATATCTCTGTCAATCTCCATTGTAGCCTTATCTACGACTTTCTTCCACAAAAGTTCATCGTAATTTTTTAAGTTCTGAAAGCCAAATCGCTTACGCAACATTCCGGGAGGATAATTGGCGGCTATCATCGCTGCTTCTATCAGAAACGTTCCCGAGCCACACATCAAATCGTAAAAAGGCGTTTTTTTGTCCCAGTCCGACATTAAAATAATAGCGGCAGCCATCACTTCGTTAAGCGGAGCTTCGGTCATTTGTGTTTTGTAGCCTCTCTGAAACAAAGCTTTGCCCGAAGTATCGAAGTGAATCGTAAAATCATCTTGATTCACATGCACCACAAATTTAATATCGGCAAATCGTTTATCCACATCGGGTCTCTGATTGTATTTCTTTCTAAAATGGTCAACGATTCCATCTTTGGTCTTTAAGGCAACATATTGCGAGTTATTGAAATACTTAGAGTTAACCACCGCATTGACTGAAAATGTTTGATGCAGGTTAAAAATACCGCCCCAATTAAAATTTAACACGGCATCGTAAAGTTCCTCATTAGTTTGAGCCTTAAAGCGAAGCACCGGAGTAATGATAGACAAGGCTGTTCGCAACTTTAAATTTGCGGTATAGAGCAACTCCAAATCGCAATCGAACTGTACTGCACGATTCAACTTCTTGATGTTTTTAGCTCCTAAATCGGCAACCTCTTGATATAATACATCTTCCAATCCGAAAAAAGTTTTGGCTACGACCGTGAATGTTCCTTTAAGCATTTTACATTAAATTTTAATCTGTTCAAACAATTTTACAAAGTAACAAAAAAGGCTACCATTTTTCAGGTAGCCTCCACATTTTTTTAGGGGGAATATCAATCTTTTGCCCTATGCCAAGTCTGAGTGCGGTACAAAAACCCCACATACCCTCTAACATAAAGAATATCTTTATTCTCTTTGTCTAACCATACTTTACAATCGTAGTATTTGTCACTTTTAGGATAATACAGTTTTTCATCTCCCTGCCATTCATTATCCTCTTTTTCCAAATCTTCGATAATAATCATCCCCTCCAGAGCTTTTTCCTTATGCTTCCCTGTACAAGTGTAGCAAATACCATCATCGCCTTGCTCAATAGAAAACAACTTTGTAATCTGCCCGTATAGTTTAGTACCTTTTAGATACATTTTGACTACAGACTCAGGCTTCCCGCTTTCATCATCAATGGTTTTCCATTTGCCCACTACAGATTGTGCAGAAAGCGTGGAAACCATCAAACATAATATAAACGCTAACGAATATTTATACATTATCAATTTATTTAACAATATTCATTTCATTTAAAAGATAACCGGCTCCAGCGTATTTATCAATCACAAATAAAGCATATCGGATATCTAAAACAATGTTTCTACATTGGTCAGGGTCGTACATAATATCGCTCATAGTTCCTTCCCAGTTTCGGTCGAAGTTAACCCCTATCAATTCTCCTTTAGCATTAAGAACAGGACTTCCCGAGTTTCCTCCGGTCGTGTGATTCGACGCAGTAAAACAAACCGGTAGTGTACCGTTTACTCCATATTTCCCGTAATCTTTTTTAAGGTACAATTCTTTCAGCTTTGGAGAAACCACATAATCGTACATCCCGATTTGCTCTTTTTCCATAATACCGTCCAATGTGGTTTGGTGATAATACTTAACGCCATCTACAGGCTCAAAACCTTCCACTTTTCCGTAAGCAACACGGAGTGTAAAGTTTGCATCGGGGAACAACAAGCTGTCTTTTGCAAACGCCAATAAACCTTTCATATATTTTCTGTCGAGCAATGTTTTCTGACCTCCCGAAGCCTGTATCGTTGGATTTACCTTTGTCAAATAAAAATCAAGGGTCGATTTCAAGACTTTAAAAGCCACATCTTTTTCCAATTTCTTTTCGCTGAAATTATTGATGAAATCAAGTGTTTTTTGCTCATTTACAAAGATTGATTTCTTGAATATTGTACTTGCAAACTTTTCAAAATTGCCTTTGTACTTTTTCTCTACCGTTCTGAAAAACTTAGGCTGAAACGCCTTGTCTTCATCTTGATAATAAATGCTAAACAATTCTGCCATCACATTTTCATCGGTAGTAGCATCGTAATCCTTAAAGTGCTTTTTAGCCTTGGCAACAAAAGATTTCTTAGCCTTTTCCAATTGTTCGCCCGACAAACCTTTCAAGCCTCTAAACTGATTAACAAACCCGATTAATTCAACACCAAAAATAGACTCAAAAACATACTCTTGAGCTAAGGAAGCCTCGTTTATATCCTGATACATCTTTTTATAATCGGACAATACCTTGCCATACTCTTTTTCAAGTTTAGCGTTTGAGCGAGTCCATTTATCAAACTTTCGCTCCAATTCTTGTTTTTTGGCTACCGCATCCAATTTTTCTAAACCGCGTTTCTCGCCAATCCATTTTTTCCAACCATTGGCAACACCTGCGTACTTAGAAGAAAGCTGAATTCTTACCTTATCATCTTTAGACATATATTTACGCATCGTCTCAAGTTTTTTATCTCTTAACTTGATGCGA
>PDWI01007911.1_pt1 | contig 12696 bp, 8 predicted proteins | sample 1430891 | NCBI WGS metagenome assembly PDWI01 (sample SAMN01162508, study PRJNA174530) | Oral metagenome, whole genome shotgun sequencing project. | biome: Marine environment; feature: Marine mammal; material: Swab sample of the gingival sulcus; isolation source: swab sample of gingival sulcus... | reverse complement strand
ATTTTCGAGTAATCTACATCATTAAATGAAAGCACATCCAAATGTGGCTTTATCAATTCTGATGCTTTGATGAAAAGCGGAGAATGGAAAGCTCCCGAGAGGTTCAGTTTTTTTGCCATTATCTTTTCTTTTGTCAGAAAAGCAAGGAATGCGTCTATACCCTCTGAAGTACCCGATACAACCGTTTGCTTGTTGCTATTTTTATTGACTGTCCATACCTCCTTAGCTCCTGAACGCTCTATGAGCTTTGTAACACTGGGAGCGTCTTGCAATACGACCATGATGGCTCCCCTGGTTTCATTGGATATCTTCTTCATTATCTCGCTTCTCTTCATGATGAGCTTCAGTGTGTCATCAAATGAGAGCATTCCGGTGCAGTAGAGGGCACTGTATTCTCCAATGCTATGCCCTATGAAAAAATCCGGGTTGAAGCCTCTGGACTTTAGTACAGAGAATACAGATGCACTGGCAAGGAAAATGGCAACCTGTGTGTTCTCTGTGCTGTTCAGTGCATCATCGGATCCAAACATCATTTCCAATATGGAATATCCGCGAATCCCTTTAAAAATTTCCTCTCCACGATCCATTATGTGCTTTATTTCAGAGTTTGAATTGTAAAGAGCCTTCATCATTCCAGGGGATTGGGCTCCTTGACCTGAAAGCAGGGCACATATCCTACCTCCTTTGGCAGCTGCCGGAGTCAATGATTCAGCAGCTTTAGTATCGGCCTCATGAACATTGCCGGTGTATGGAATGGTTTCAGAAGATACTCCTTCCATCCAAAGGGGGAGTGTCCGCACTATGGCATGCCCATGAATTCCTCCCATTCCTGAAAAATTAGCTCCCATGTAAAGAGACTGATTTCTGTCCAGACGAATTTCTGAGGTAAGAGCTTTTATATTGGAATCATCGTTGAGCATAGAAGATTCGGGGTTATGGCCGTGGGCCTTTAACAGGGTCTTGTTCTTGGCCATGAGCATCAGTTTAGAGATTACCACTGCAGGATTGGCACTGCGGTAATATCCAAGCTCAGTCTTGGAGTTCCCCAGAAATGTTCCCTTCCTGTATGTCCGTTCAAGAGCCTTAAGTTCCCAACCATCTACAATTTTATGTGAGCTGGCAAAACCATCGATGTATTTTACCTGTCTGCGGGGAACAGTATGTCTTGAGTAGTAGTCCTGGTATGTCCTGAGGAAACCGGGTTCGGTTGGAGAAATCATATTTTCCTGAGGGAAAGACTTGAATGCCATACCATCAATCTCTCCATAGATTTTCATCCCCTTCTTTTTGGCTTTTTTATAGGTGGTAAGGCACATCAAAGAGGCTCCCTCGCTCATCATTAGACCGGAAGAGGTTTTGTCATAGACCTTAGCCTGATCTTGGTCAGATATTATTTTAAGCGTATGGAATGCGATGAGAATGACCGGAGTAAGGTTAGTGTCCACACCTCCGGTTATTATGTAATCTGATGTTCCTGCTTTTAGATCTTTTATTGCAGTGCTGATAGCCACTGCAGAAGCAGCACACTCGGCATCCACTATGAAGTTTGCACCGTTGGCATTATAGAAATTCGCAACTCGTCCGGAGGTAATATTTGCCAGAAGTCCCGGAATGGTATCCTCTGTATTCTTGTGATAGTTTTCTTTTATGATGGATTCCATTTTTTCCATGATCTTTTTTCTGGATTCTTCGTTTACCGGTATCTTTGACATGATGTCCAGAAAGAAGGGGATGCGTGTGCGAATAATTTGTTCTAAACTTTTTTCACTGGAAGCCGTACCAAACATTACTGAAACTTTATTCCCATTTATCATCAGGTCCTTCATGCCGGCATCCTCTATTACCTGACCTGCAGCATCAAGGCAGAAAAGCTGAGACCTGTCTATAACCTTCTGGGCCATGGGAGGAATCTTATATTTTATCCCGTTGAACTTATAATCTTCCGCAATTCCCATTCTAATCATTGGGAGATGACAGAGAGGATCCTTTTCTCTTTCAAAGGACTCATTATGAAATCGAGATTTTCCTTTTTCTCCCAGTAGAACCTTCCCGCTCTCAAGAGTATTCCATAGATCATCCTTTGAATTGACTCCCGGCATTACATTACCTATACCGGCAACCACTATCCTGTCATTATTAAAGTTCCAGGATAGATCATCAAAGATAGTACGGGTTAGCGGTTTGTAGTCTCCATCGTACTCTTCCAAGAGTACATGGTAATTTATTCCACCAAAGCCGTATGAGCTAACCGCAGCACGGCGCTTACGGCCTTTCTCCACTTTCCATTCCCTGTTCTCATCTATTATATAGAGAGGAGAATCATTCAGGTCGAATTTAGGAGAGATTTTTTTGAATAAGCCGTTGGCCGGAAGAGTTTTATGCTTCATAGCCATTACGGTTTTTATAAGTCCGGCATTTCCTGCTCCCCCCAGGAGGTGCCCAACCAGAGCCTTTGCTGAGCTTATTCCCTTATCTCTCGTCCCGTTGTAAAATTCCTGAAGAACACCTATTTCTGTGGCGTCCCCCTGTATTGTGGATGTTCCGTGTGCTTCGATGAAATCGATATCATCCGGACTAAAGGGGCTTCTCATGTTTTCATAAGCTCTTTCAAGTGCTAAGCGTTGTCCATCAGGGTTAGGAGCAGCAATGAACTTGCCCTTTCCATCGGAGCTGGCGCCTATTCCCTTTAGTACTGCCAGAATATTGTTTCCATCGGCAATGGCATCTTTCATCCTTTTTATGACAACTACACCGGCACCTTCTCCAAGAATAAATCCCCCGGCCCTTTCATCAAAGGGGTATGATCCTTCTTCCGAGAGAGCTCCCATTTTACAAAATCCCACAAAGGATTCAGGGGAAAGGTTGGTGTTCACTCCTCCTATGAATACCACATCGCTGTCACCACTAAGCAGTTCTTTTACCCCTGAGTCCAGAGCTGCGAAGGAAGTTGCACAGGCGGCATCAATTACAAAATTGTTACCACGAACGTCAAGGTGTTTCACAATACGCGAGGCCTCAACATTTAGTGCGGCACCGTCGGGAAGTTGGGGAGAGTACCCCATTGAGAGGCCTTTCTTGAAGTTTTCTATAAAAGTTACCTTTTCTTCTTCGTTCAAATTATTGTACTCATCTACCTGTTCCAGGTAATGAACAAATTGTGGAATGAGCTTTGTTATTTGAATATCGCTGTGGTACTCGTTTGTAAGACATGACCCCACGATGACTGATGTTTTATCTTTGGGGAGCCCATTCCCGTTTTCATAACCTGCATCAGCAGCCGCCTGCATCGCTGCTTCCAAGATAATTTTCTGGCTTAGAGAGATATGTTTAGCTTCATCTTCACTGTAACCGTACTTTTCGTAATTGAATTCAAAGTCAGTAATGGTTCCGGCCTTTTTGGTATAGCTTTTGTCCTCGGCTTTTTTATCCTCACTGTAATAAAAGTCAGGGTTGACACGCTCTGATTGGATGTCTCGTATGGAGTATTTCTTGTTTACAATATTGTTCCAGTAGGTGTCCACATCATGTGCATCCGGATAGATACACCCCATACCGACAATTGCAATTTCATCATTAATTGTATTCTTGCCACCGAAGAGTATTTCCATTCGATCCAAATTTTCACGTAGAGACTTCTTCCATCCAAAGAAGAGGTCGTGAACTGATTCTATGCTAAGCGGATTTTTGTAAAAGGCCAATGTCTCACCGATATGGAAGTTCCCCTTATCCAAAACCTCATCTTCTGAATAGTGTATATACTCCAACACCCCCTCCTTCTTGATTTTTTCAAAATCAGGAGCGGCTGCCTTGGCAGCAATCATAAGGGATCCCAAATTCTGTGATTCAAAATAGTGCTTGCGTTCAATGAGAGGAGTTTTCTCACGAATCATCTCATGTTCCTTGCCGATCATCCTCTTTGCATAGGAGCTGTAAAGTGCCCTTGTGGAAAGCCCCAGTGTCGCTCCAACAATAGTCGTTTCCTCATTTTCAAGGATCATTTTTTGATAAAGGGGTTTTATTGCACCGGTACTGACTATTTCCTTTGTAAAGAGATAGCTTGTTCCAACTGAAATACCGACAGAAGCTCCTTTGGAAGCAAGTACGGAGGTCATACCTGTTACAAATTCAGTTGCAATCTTCGTTCCTATACCGCCGGCAAAAATAATATTTTGATTTTCCAGCGCTCCTTCCTTCTGGTTGAGGAAAATCTCCATTGCCTGTTCCCAGAGAACAAAGCTGGATAGTGTACCTACATGACCGCCGGCCTCTGTTCCCTCAAATATGAATCGCCTAACCTTCCCATTAATTGCATTATCAAGCATTGATGATGAAGGGCAGTGCAGATAACACTTTACTCCACTATTTTCAAGATCATTAGCCTGGGCAGGATATCCGGCTGCAATGAGCGCCCATGGCACCTTATATTTTTTGAGAAGCTCTATATGTACCGAGAAACTGGAGTTCAACGCAGGCAGTCCGATTAGACCGCAGCCAAATGTAGCGACTTTCTCTTTTCCTTCAGAGACAATTTTCTCAAATAGATCAGGAGGGAGATTGCCCATGGCAAAGAAAGGAAGAGCCCCTCCGTCTGAGACATCCTTGGCAAAATCAGCATTATCGCTTATATTGGCCAAGGGCCCCTGGATTATGGGATACTTCGAGCCGTGTTCCTTTGCCAAAGGGGAGCCTTCAACCATGGGATCGTATTTATCTACCAGCTTGAGACATGAACCTATGTTATCGAAAAACATGGATATTATGTCGCTCAGTTTCTTTGAACGAGAAGCGAAATTTTTTGCAAAAACCCCGTCCTGTCCAAGATAGAAGAGGGACTGCATGGTGTTAGCCGATGAGTCGTTTAGACGGGTAATCTTTGATGAAATTTCTGCGTAGAGTTGATCCCCTCCATCGGATTTTTCTATCAAGCCGGATTCCATTTCTTTAAGTTCTTTTGTAATCTTTGTCCCCAGTTTTGAGAAAAAACGGTAACATCTTTTCAGGGCTTCTCCAACTATTGTGGAGTCCCCTTCTTCAACGCTGAGAAGCAATTTCTTGAAATTATCTGAAACCGGAGCTTCGTCCATACAGTAAAGTTGAGAATCCAGGATAACCCCGGAGCAGCCGGCAGAAAAAATTCCCGGAGCAGTATGAAATCCCACTCCGCCATGAACGAATATCGGGAATGAAGAATTTTCCAAGTACCACTGCATAAGAATGAAGGAGGTAAAGCGTGATGATCGTCCTCCGGCCTCAAATCCCCTTACTATTACAGCGTTAGGGTCCATGGATGATATTATTTTCGGAGAAATAAATTCTGTAACCTCAAGCAATATTTTATAAGGTATTCCCGGGTCTTCAAAACATTCAGGGATATCTCCATGGAAATAAAGAACCAAGCTGTCCAGGTTTAATATTGGACTATCACAGAGCTTCTTTATAAGGTTATGTCGGCTACCCTCCATGCGTAGGCCGAATATAAGTTCTCTAGTAGAAAGTATTTCAAGGTTATTAAGAACTTCTTCTTCAGAGAAGAATTCCGTATCAAAAACAGGCAAAACTCCTGCTTTGTGACATTCTTCAAAATAGTCTATTTCGAAAACTCCTGTGGGATTGTAAACAATCATGGGAAATTTCGAATCAAGGACCCTTTTACTTTTACTCATAATTAACATACTCCTTAACATCCGGACAGTCTGCATAAATAAAACTGTCCGGGGAATTTATTTAATTTCTATATTATTTCCGGCTTTCAATAATCTGCCGGTTTTTGCCATTCCCACGATATTATCATGTTTTATCATAGAACTGATATCAGGAATGGCATTTATTACCAATGTTGTTGCTACCAATTTTTTCTAAATAATTCACCTAATAAATAAGCTGCCATCATGACTTATTAAGCTTCAAACATCTCTCTGCACTTGCGGACTGTTTCGAGATCACACCAGATCCCTGAAAGAAGATGCCCGTCAAATTTCTCCGTCCGTCTTTGGAATGAGTTGAAGAGCTGATTTTTGTATTCAAAATGTTCCGGCAAAATCTTTATGTACCGGAGGTTTTCTCCCAATCCTCTGCCGATGACCTTGAGAAATGCTTCTTTCAATGTCCACATGGTCATTATATCCTCATCAGAGAGAGATGCCATGTTTTCTGTCTCTTCCGGGAAGGCAACAGACAGAAAACTTTTTCTATCCGAAAAGGATCTGATCATTTCCAAGTCTATTGCCACTGCAGAATTATCGAGAGTAATGGCAGCTGCGGCAAATCTCCCTGAGTGGGTAATTGAAAGATGACTGTTAATCCCTTCGATATAGGGTTCTCCTGTTTTTCTTCTACCAATGCTCTGTTTCCCTCCCAAAAACATATGAGCAAGTATGGAGAAGGCAATGCGCCCGGAGATCCATTCTATTTGACGCTTGAATGTCCTGAATGAGGCAAATTCCGGTGAAAGCTCTAACCCCGTATCCCGAAGTAGATGACTAAAGGAAATACTCTCCAAAGCTACTCCGTTGAGATTCTGTCTTGGAAAAAACTTCTTCATCAGCAATTCTCTGTTGACTATACATACCCGGATATTATCAGTCAATGTTCGTGTATGATAAATCCCTTTAAATCTTTCGATAAATATGTCTTTCATTCCGTAAACTCTGTCTCTCCGAAATATTCTAATTCTAAAATCCCATATCAGCACTGCCCGGCGCTGTTTCTCTTGCCATTGACATGAAAAACTTTGCACTCTGATTCGACAGACAATTAGCACTTAAGGCAGATTCAGCAGCAACTGTAAATACAGTCGCCAAGACTAAAACACATTTGAGTCTCAAATTATTCACTTTACTCCTCAGGGTAACCGATATTGGCCGGAAGTTCTCTGCAATGAAATTGATCGGAGATTATCCGAAAAATCCAAGATAAAGCAATGGATACTCAGTATCGGTTTTAAAAATTCATTATACACATACACTATTTGATTTTTGTGCAAATATAGGCAGACTTTAAATTCATGCCAAAACCTGTCAAATAATTTAAAATGTCGGTTTTACCATAAAAGAGCTAAAAATAAACATACAAAAACTCAATATGCACAAAAAAGTGATTTTTTATAACTTTTTTTAATTTTCTTTATGAAGAAATTAAAATATCCATAAAATCAAGTGAGGCAAAGAGGTTTGAAAATAAAGGAGTGAAGCCAATATTATATAAAAAATTATATGAATATAACACAAAATAGCTTCATTTGCGGTATAAAAAATAGACCACAATTAAAAGTGGATAAAAAAGAAAGATGATGAAGATAATTTACTCCCAAAGGCTGAATTTCACTTGTACATTTTGTAAAAAATCAACCTTCGGGTGATTAAAGAATAGAGCATCGCTTGTAAAAACAGGTTCAGCTCTTGAAAAATGTATTAATTTCAGGATTATTTTCGCCGAATTCTGCCAATAATTTTTTGATAATTTCTGTTCTTTCCATTCCTTTCTTTTCCAGGCCCTTAACAAGGCTGTAGGCACCAAATAAGGCAGAAGGTCCTATTTCTGATGCGAAATATCCAACACCTTGATTCCAGGCAAACATGGCAAACAGTTCATCAAATTCTTCAATGGTTACTCCCAGGGAATATGCCTTTACAAATTCCCTTACCGCCTGTCTCATTCGACCGGCTCCAACACCATTTGCCAAGGAGAGCAGTAGTCTGGTTTTCATATCAAGTGCATAATTTTCTTTTCCCCAGATGTAGTTCCAGAAGTTAACAACATTATCAGCCAGTTTAGGATCAACTGTGTTAAAATTAACGATTGCAGTAGGCTTAAAAGGCACATCCATGCCGCCGGGCAAATCCGATTCTTCTTTTTTTACCCTGTAAAAATATACTCTGAACTCTGTGGAATTTACTTTTTCTGTCTCATGTTCATATCCCAATTCTTCCATTAGTGAATACAGAGGAATGGGCTCAAAGCTCTGAACAATACACAAACCCTGATTTACCTCAAGGCTTTTTGCCTTATTTAAAATAGAAGGCAAAAAATTTCCCTTTAACTCTCTGACATCTGTAATTTCAAAAACTTCTTTATTGCTCAACCAATTTTTCATTTAAGGTCTCCTGTTTTTTGCATTATTTTTTCAAATAATATTCAATTCTTGAACTTTAATGACATTCTAAAACAGCTCATAAAAAAATCCATAGATATTTTTTTTAAACAATTAGTCTATAATGCCCACTACTCCTGCATAACTCTTTTTTTAATTTACAAATAGAATAGCCCCATTGAAATAGTAAAAAACATGAAGGAGTTATAAATGAGAGTGAGATTTGCACCAAGCCCCACGGGTTTTCTTCACATAGGCAATGCGCGAACAGCGGTCATCAACCACCTCGTTGCAAAAAAGGAAGGGGCTGACCTGGTCATAAGAATCGAAGATACTGATTTTGAGCGAAGTTCCCGTGAATCTGAAAAATCAATAATGGAAGACCTGAAATGGCTGGGAATAGAATGGTGCGAATCACCGGACATGGGGGGGGACCATGGTCCCTACCGCCAGACAGAACGGTTCGACATATACAAAGAATACACCGAAAAACTCCTGGAATCGGGAAAGGCCTTCAAGTGTTTCTGCTCTCGGGAGGAGGTTGAAGCGGAGAAGCAGGCAGCCCAGAATGAGAATAGACCATTCCTTGACAGGTGTCGAGACCACAGCCTTGAAGAACAGGAAAGGCTCGAATCTGAGGGTAAGGAATATACGGTGAAGTTCAAGGTCCCCCAAGGCGAGACAATTGAGTTCCGGGACCTCATCAAGGGCAATATCTCCTTTCAAAGCAATCATATTGGAGGAGATTTCATAATCCTTCGTTCAGACGGAGTCCCGGTATACAACTACATTGTCATAATTGACGACGCACTCATGGAAATAAGCCATGTCATTCGCGGGGAAGACCACATTTCCAATACTCCAAAGCAGATACTCATTGCAAGGGCTCTGGGTTTATCCGAACCCGTATATGCCCACATGCCCCTTCTCATGGGAGAGGACAGAAAGAAACTCAGCAAGCGGCATGGCATCACCTCGGTGGATAAGTATCGCCAGGAGGGCTATCTCCCGGAAGCTCTCTTCAATTATCTGGGACTTCTGGGCTGGGCAGCCGAGTCGGGCCAGGAGATAATTCCCCGAGAGGAACTCACTCAGGTCTTTTCTTTATCAAATCTGGGGAAAAGTGCCGCCATTTTTGACTTCAAAAAGCTCAAATGGATGAATGGTCAATATATTAAGAACTATAATCTCTCGGAAATAACCGATTTATTTATTCCATATATTGAGGCAGGAGGTTTCCAAGTCGCCGGCATTGAAAGAGAAAAGCTGGAACGAATAGTCGAACTCACCCGGGGAAGCTGTGAAATTCTCTCGGACATTGTGAAGTTCATGGGAATTTTTCTGAACGAGATAAACGAGCACGATGAAAAAACAGAGGCCCTTTTAAAGGAGGAGTACTCCGCAGAAATAATAACAATTGCCTCGGAACTAATAGATGACCTTGACCCGGGGAATTACACCGAAAAACTCATATCGGGCATTAAAGAGAGAAGTGATAACAAGGGGAAAAAGCTCTTCCATCCCATGAGAGCAGTGCTCACGGGAGCCATGAGCGGACCCGACTTAGAGCTGGCCCTGCCCCTCATGGGATTTGACGCAGTCAAAAAGAGAATTAAGTACTGCGAGGAAAAGTACCTCAAATGATTCACGATGAGTGGTCCCTCATTGAGGAAATAAACTCGGTTGTGGGTCAGGCCCCCCATGCCAAAAACCTCGTAATGGGCATGGGAGATGACTGTGCGGTGTGGAAAGAGGGGAAGACATTTCAACTCGTCTCAACGGATATGGCCGTTGAAAATATTCACTTTGACCTGAAATACTGCTCACCATTTGATGTGGGGCATAAGACCATGGTTTCCAATATTTCAGATATACTGGCCATGGGGGGCAGACCTCTCTATGCAGTTGTTTCTTTGGGGGTTCCCCAATATCTGAATGTTTCATTTATAAAAGAACTATACATGGGCATGAAAGAGGTTGCACATAGTTTTGTAACCCAAATAGTGGGAGGGGACAGCACCTCTTCGGAAAGGCTCATAATAAGCATTGCCATATATGGAACAGCTCACAACCCCATATACCGCAAGGGGGCTGTCCCCGATGAAAATATATACATTACCCGGTGGCAGGGCTCTTCAAGACTTGGCCTGGAGGTTTTACGGAGTGAACACTGCGGTGAAGGTTACCCTGGGTTAAAGGCGAGCCAATTCCCCATTTCTGTTGCCAGGCATCTCAGGCCGGCTACTCCTGCATTGAAACTGACCCAACGCATTGTGGAAGAGTTTTCCCCGTCAGCCATGATTGATGTTTCCGATGGAATAGTCTCGGAGCTCTACCACATCTGTGAATACGGGGAACTGGGCTTTTCCATTCATGAGAAAGAGCTTCCTTTGAACGAAGAGGTGGAGCAATACTGTTCCATAACGGGTAAGCCCCCCACTGACTACATACTCAACAGCGGGGAGGAATATGGTCTCTTATTTACAAGCCCGGTAGATATTGAAGACCGGGAAGTATGGAAAATTGGCAAGATTACCAATGGCGGCTACGAAATCTGTAATGACCGGGGAGCCAAACCCATTACAAATAGGGGATACAATCACTTCAGGAGAAACCAATGAAAGAAATAAAATATATCTTACTATCCATGGTACTCGTCTTTTTTTTCGCCTCCTGCAACAAGGATGTGAAAAGCATTGAAAGGGGGGACTTCAACTATACCCTGAGCATCAATGGTCTCCCTGCGGGAAGTGCTAAAATAACGAAGACAATGAAAGATGGCAACCATGTAACGGAAACAACCATGACCATTTCTGCAGGGACAATGACAAGCAGCTCCTTTCAAAGAGTAACCGAAACTGCCGACTACAGACCTGTAAAATTAGAAGTCATAAATAAAATGAGGGACAGTCGCACAGGCACTGACGAAACTGTGAAGCGAACAGCCACATTCAAGGGGGCAAAAGTCATACTTGAGTCCAATGGCTACAAGACGGAAAACACTATGAAAGAAAAGTTTTACCTCGATGGGGCCTTCTTTGAAAATGAACTCCTTAGAAAAAAATTTAAAAAGGGAACAACAATAAGGACAAAAATCTATGAGCCCTCGGTATCAGTTGAAAGTACCATAGTGGTTATTGTCAGAGTTATTGGCAAGGAGCGAATAAAAATTCGGGAAAGGGAAATGGAGGTTATTCATCTCAAGGAGCAGATTGAAAGTTTAAAAAGCGTGGACTTTTATATGAGCACCGAAGGAGTAATTCAAAAAATCGTTATGAAGATGCTTAACAATAAAATTGAACTTGAGCTCAAGCACAATGAATAGGTACGGCTTTTTAATTTTATTATTACACAGTCTCTCCATGCCCCTTTGGGGCGGTAACCTCCCCCACTCTTCATTTACCATGAAACTCCGGGGTTTTGTTCCCAAAATCTATGACCAGAGAGAAACAGTATATAGCATATATTCTCCCAATGGGGATTTTTCCTTTCCCGAAACGGCGAATCAAAGGACTCTCGGTTCAAAGATTAATGGCCAGGGCAAAAATATATATCTTAGAGCAGGCAAGAACCTCCTGCAAAAACAAGCTTCCAAGTCTTTGAAGAAATTTACTACAGATTCATATCTCCTCACCCTGAAGGATAAGAACATAGTTGCCACTGCAAAAATTTTAAAAAAAAGCAAGTACCCTCTATTTGCAACGGCTCTTTTTGTACATGGGCATATTGAACACAAAACCATGGGAATTGCCCTCATTCCTGCCACAACCATTTTTAAAAACAGGTCAGGGGACTGCACGGAACACTCGGTACTGACGGTGTCTTTGCTCAGAGCCATGGGTATTCCCGCAAGAGCTGTTGTAGGAGTTCTCTTGGCAAGAGACTTTGGTCAGGAGCATAACATTTTTGTCTATCACATGTGGGTGGAGGCATTCCATGGTGGCAGATGGCACATTGTGGACGCCACAAGACCCCATGGTGTGAGGCCAAACCGATACATTGCCTTTGCCTATCACAGCCTTCTCAGCGAAGTTCCCCTGGATTATCTTAAACAGATGGGGGCAATCTATGGCATGAAGATTTCATATCTTCGGGGGAAGTGAGAAGTGCGACCTATGCCTCTCTAAACTCTCTGATGGTCTCTATGATTTCCTCGGTGGTAACATCACAGTCTATTCCCTGAACATCAAGAGATGATTTTTTTAGAGAGGGAACGGGATTTTCAAAAAGAGGCACTATTTTAAACCTTTGACCATTTTTTTGAGAAATTAGCACATCTTCTTCACATGCCAAATCTAAGATTTCTAAAAAATTTTCTTTAGCTTCTGAAAAATTAAAAACTTTCATCTATAACTCCATTAGTTCCAATCCCAACAATTCAGCAATTTCTGGCAAAATAACAGGCGAAATTAAATCACAATCTCTAGTGGCTTCAATGATTTTGTTTTTTTCAGGCTCATTTAGAATTATTGCCAAATATATGTTCGCATCTACCACAATCTTCATAATTTTAATCATAGGAGGGTTTAATTCCCCGACGCTCTGCGTCGAAATATAGTATAGTATGTCTATGAACGATGAACATATATACAAGAGTCATAATAAAA
>PDWI01008256.1_pt1 | contig 12697 bp, 8 predicted proteins | sample 1430891 | NCBI WGS metagenome assembly PDWI01 (sample SAMN01162508, study PRJNA174530) | Oral metagenome, whole genome shotgun sequencing project. | biome: Marine environment; feature: Marine mammal; material: Swab sample of the gingival sulcus; isolation source: swab sample of gingival sulcus... | reverse complement strand
ATATCAAGGCTTGTGATAGGGTTGTTGTAACAATTCAATATTGTCAAATCAGTGTTATTAGACACATCTATACCCAAGAGTTGGTTGCTACCACATTTCAATTCAATTAAATCTACGTTGGTAGTTATATCAAGACTATTAAGGTTATTTCCGCTACAGTTCAACTCTGTCAACTGTGTGTTTTGAGACACATCAAGACTACCAAGAGCGTTATTCCGACAGTTCAGCTCGGTTATCGCAGTAAAGGCTTCTATTCCGGTAAGGTCGGAAATACTTTTGTTGCTACAGTCTATGGTACCCGAAAATGCTGTCGCCTCTGTTACCTGTATCTCACCGTCACCGTTGGTGTTGATATCGCTTCTACCCACCAAATACGCCTTAAAGTTGGCATCGGGAATATAGACTATGGGACCACTACTACAATTTGTACTCCAGTTTGCCGTTGCATCCTTTTTCCAATCGGCGTTGGTAGTTGGGTTAAAGCCGGAATCGTGCTCTATACAGAAAAGAGTGGGGTTGTTTTGTGCCCACATCTTCGTCATGTTGCTATTATTACCATTAGCAACATCAAGACTTGTAAGGGCGTTACCGTCACAGTACAACGTCGTCAACTGTGTATTACCGGACACATCAAGACTACTAAGGACGTTCCCGTAACACCACAATGTCGTCAACTGTGTATTATTAGACACATCAAGACTACTAAGGGCGTTATTGTAACAGTACAACGTCGTCAATTGTGTATTTTGAGACACATCAAGACTCGTCAGGGCGTTAACGTTACAGTACAACTCTGTTAATTGTGTAGATACATCAAGACTACTAAGAGCGTTATTGCTACAGTCCAAATACGTCAACTGTGTACCGGACACATTCAGGCTACTAATGGCGTTATTTCTACAGACCAAAGACATTAACTGTGTATTACCGGACACATCAAGGCTACTAAGGACGTTATCGTTACATTTTAAAGACGTCAATTGTGTATTGTTGGATATATCAAGATTATTAAGGTTATTGCTGTAACATGTCAACCTCGTTAACTGTGTATTACCGGACACATCAAGACTGTTAAGAGCGTTCGCGCCACAGTCCAAATTAGTTATGCCGACAAAGGCTTCTATTCCCGTAAGGTCGGAAATACTTTTGTTGTGACAGTCTATGATACCCGAAAATGCTGCCGCCTCTGTTACCTGTATCTCGCCGTCACCGTTGGTGTTGATATCGCTTCTACCCACCAAATACGCCTTAAAGTTGGCATCGGGGATATAGACGACCATAGCATCGCAATCCTCGCTCCAGTTTGCCGTTGCGTCCTTGCACCAACCGGAATAACTAGGCAAACTACAAGGGCGATCATCAGGGTCAAAGCCGGCATCGTGCTCTATACAGAAAAGAGTGGGGTTGTCTTGTGCGAGCATTTTCAGCATATTGTTATTATTGCCGTTGGCAACATTAAGACTTGTAAGGGCGTTACCGTCACAGTACAACGTCGTCAACTGTGTGTTACCGGACACATCAAGACTTGTAAGGGCGTTCTCGTAACACCACAATGTCGTCAACTGTGTATTACCGGATACATCAAGGGTACTAAGGCTGTTACCGAAACATAACAAAGTATCCAACTGTGTATTGCCGGATACATTAAGGCTACTAAGATTGTTACTGTTACAGTTCAAATAAGTCAACTGTGTATTACCGGACACATTAAGGCTACTAAGGGTGTTACTGCTACAGCTCAAATAAGTCAACTGTGTATTACCGGACACATTAAGACTACTAAGGGCGTTACCGAAACACCACAAACTCGTTAACTGTGTATTACCGGACACATCGAGACTATTAAGAGCGTTCGCGCCACAGTCCAACTCCGTTAACTGTGTGTTTTGAGACACATCAAGACTACTAAGTGCGTTACTACCACAGAACAAGTGCGTCAACAATGTATTTTGAGATACATCAAGACTACTAAGATTGTTTTGATGGCACTCAAAGAATGTTACCTTTCCATGGAGAGTAAGGTCTTGCACGCCTATGGTATAAGAGGTAGTATTATAGTGCGTTGATGAAAAAACGGTTATCTCCTCGCCGCTATCCTTTGTGCCATCGCCATTAAGGTCGAGCCAGACATCGGGTTGATCGGCAGGTGCGGCATCGATAACAAGCTCTACTTGCTCTCCGATGCTCTTAGTCGTAGTAAATGTGATTTTGTTTTGTGCATTTACAAAGTTAGCAATAAGTACGGCAAAAATCACCAGTGCCGTTGTCCTCAATTTTTTAAAATTATTATCCATAATTTAATTTTTTGGGGAATACAATTTTTAAAAATTCAACACCACTCTCGAAAATGATATTTTTAAAGAAAAATATCTGTTTTCTTGAGTAATTTCAAAGCCGAAAAACCGTATTCAAGATTAAAATAATTTAAAGTATAATCATCATTAGTTGCTTTCAACTAAATACGCAGCAAAGGTACCACAGAAAGAAATCCACCGCTTGACTTTGTGGTTGAGTGGTAGGAATTCCGTGACGAAATGCAGTATTTTGTGGTTGAACGGTAAAATTAGCCGTTGGCTTTTGGCTTTTTTAGTTAAAAAGTCGGAAGACCGAAGACGGAAGTAAATGAAAAATTAAGAATGAAAAATTAAAAATTATTCCCTCTGACGAGTACACCCTCTCACTCGGTTCAACCGCAAAGAGTTAAATTAATTGTCAATGGTTAATTGTCAATTGTTAATGTGCCCTCTGTCGTGTTCACCCTCTCACATATTTTTCAAACCATTAAGAAATTAAGGTAGGCGCGCATTTGCGCGTCTCTACCCATTTATCAATAATTAATTTCGCGTCCGTCAGAGGGCATTAACCATTGACCATTGACAATTAACCATTAATTTTCTTCCAACTTCCCACTCCCATCTTTTCAACTATTAAGAAATTAAGATTCATTAAGGCAGGCACGCAATTGCACGCCTATAATTCTTCATTTTTCATTCTTAATCAGTCTCTGCAAGAAAACTCCCAACTCAATTAACTCATTAGATCATTGTCTCCTTGAAACAGACTAAAAGAAAAACCATTAACTTTCAGGGTTAAATACATTCAACTTTTCAAAATAAATATTAAATCAACGAATCCGGGTTAATCGGTTAAAGGATGGGGTTCCGGATAAAAGACAACACCTCACAACACTACCGCATTTCCGGTAGAGGGTTATTGTTAGTTGCTTCGAGTTTCAAAGTTACTTCAAAAATATCAATTTAGCAAATTTTTATTAATGTTTTTTAGTGTCGCGTTATATTTTGGGTTAAATATAACTAGTGCCTGCAAGAAAACCCTTGATTTTTGGAGTTTTCTTGCAGAGACTAAATAGGAAAGGGGATGTGTTGATATAAATAAAAACGGGTGTCCGAAACAAAAAAAAGTCTTGGAAATAAAATCTCCAAGACTTTCAGCGGAGGGGGAGGGATTCGAACCCTCGGTACCCTCACGAGTACGCTGGTTTTCAAGACCAGTGCATTCAACCGCTCTGCCACCCCTCCAACGCTATCACGTTTTCGAGGCGCAAAGATAAGTCACTTTTTTAATATGGAAAATTTTGTGGCTATTTTTTTTGAAATTTTATCAAAGTATAATTTTTGCATTTTCGCATTTTTGTCTATATCCTTACAAATCATCACATAGTTAGGGGGGGGCTTGTTGCTTTTTATACTTATTCAAAGGCTTCTATAAAAATAATATTTATACCTTTGGGCGCCGATTGCTTCAAGAAACCTTTTAATACTTATTCAAGGGCTTCTTCAATTCAAATCATTGTGTTTTGTGGCAAATGGTTTTTTCGATCGTCAAACATTGCAATTGAATTATTTGAAAATAGAAAAACATGAAAAGAATTTTACAAAGCATTGTGCTCCTTTTTATCTTTAACTATTCTTTTGGACAGACTATCTCCGTGATGGGGAATAGCAAAACGGATAGGATTGTAAACAGATTGCAAATAAAATACGATGGTGAATTTGGTTGGCACACATCGATAAAACCATATAATTTGGGTGATGTTTTCTTTGGTTTAAAAAATATAATCAATAGCGATAACGAATTATCGGAGAGAGAAAACGAGTCTATAAATTATATAATTAATGATAATATTGATCTTATCAATTACATATCGAAGGATAAAGATTTATCAACATTATCTTCTAGAATAGAAAAAAAGGAGAAAGGAATACTAAAGTATTTTTATAAGACGTCATCTTCATTTTTGACTTTTTCTCACGATGATTTTTTTATGAAAATTGACCCGGTGGTTTGCTTCAATTTTGGTAAAGATTTAGATAATAAAAGGAATTTGTTTGAAAATACAAGGGGCTTTAAAATTTCGGGCTTATTGAATGATAAGGTGTATTTTTATACGTCATTGTTTGAGACACAGAAAGCTTTTTTGCCTCACATGGTTAGGCGAATCAACAGGGATAAGGCTGTTCCCGGTCAAGGATTTTACAAAACCTTTAACAGTAGTGTGTTAGACGGATTGAAAGGTTATGATTTTTTAAATGCTCAGGCTTACGTTGGCTTTAATCTTACCAAAAGCATAAGTGCACAGTTTGGTCATGGTAAATTTTTCTTGGGTAATGGCGTGAGATCTCTATTTTTATCGGATTACGGGCACAACTATTTTTACTTGCAATTTGATACAAAAGTGTGGAAGTTTCACTACAAAAATATATTTGCAGAATTGGCTGCTGAAGGACATTTAGATCAGCCCGGAGATAAAATTATTCCCAAAAAGTATATGGCTTCTCATTATTTGAGTTTAGAGGTTTTTAAAAATCTTCAAGTTGGTCTTTTTGAGACGGTTATTTTGGGTAGGGAGAATGGTTTTGAATTGCAATATCTTAACCCTGTTATACTGTACCGGACGGTTGAGCATTTTGTAGGTAGTCCTGACAATGTTTTAGTGGGATTGGATTTTAAATATGATTTTTTGAATAGCTTTTCATTGTATGGTCAAATACTCCTCGACGAATTCAATTTTAAGATACTGAAAGAAGATGCAACTTGGTGGGCTAACAAATACGGTTTGCAATTGGGCTTTAAGTATATTGATGTACTCGGTATAGACAATTTGGATTTCAATTACGAGTATAATATGGTTCGACCTTATACTTATTCTCACAGAGACAAAGTGACTACTTATAGCCATTTCAATCAGCCTTTAGCACATCCTTTAGGTGCTAATTTTAGAGAAAATATATTTGTCTTAAATTATTCTCCATTTTATAGGCTCAATATTGAAGCCAAGGCTTTGTACGCTATGCAAGGTGAAGATTTTAACGAATACAGTCAAGGCGGAAATATCCTACGTTCTTACAATTTGAGACCTGTTGCCGACGATGGTAAGACACAAGATTATGGCTATAAGATAGGCAATGGCTTGAAAAGAAATATTTCACAATTTTCTTTGAAGATGTCGTATATGTTTCTTCACAATTGTAATTTAGATTTTATGGCTATTTATCGTAATGAGGTGAGTGACAATAAGGATTTGAACTTAAAAGAATTTTATTTTGGAGGTGGTGTTAGCGTTAATTTCGACTATAAGGCACTAGATTATTAGAAATTTAATATCTTGCGAAAAAAATGTAAATAGATATGACAAGTTCTAACGTATCAAACGAGCAAAAACAGATATTTGGACACAAGGTCGGATTGTTTGTTCTATTTTTTACGGAAATGTGGGAGCGTTTCTCTTACTACGGTATGAGAGCCATATTGATTTTGTTTTTGATAGCCAAGATTGATGATGGTGGTTGGGAGTGGACACGTGCTGAGGCTTTCGCTCTTTACGGTTGGTATGTTATGCTCGTTTATTTTATGCCATTGCTTGGCGGGTGGCTTGCCGACAATAAGTGGGGACATGTGAAAACGGTGCTGATAGGCGCGTCTGTCATTACTTTGGGGCATGTGTCTCTAGGTATTTCGGATATAAAAGCCGGTTTTGATTTGAGTTTTATTTTTTACATAGGACTTCTTCTGATTATTTTGGGTACCGGCTTGTTTAAGCCCAATATGTCGTCTATTGTCGGAAAAATGTATCCTCCGCAGAGTAAAAAGAAAGATGGCGCTTATACTATTTTCTATATGGGCGTGAATTCCGGAGCGTTTATAGGTACGCTTCTTGTGGGCTGGATTGGAGAAACTTTTAGTTGGAGTTACGGTTTTGGATTGGCGGGGATATTTATGTTATTTGGCTTGTTGCAGTTCTATTTTGCACGTGAGGTATTTGGTAAAGAAGCTAATAAACCTAAGTCAAAATCTGTTGACAAAAATGTCGATGAAAATATCAGTGTTGTGCCATTTACGGGTGTTGATAAAATAATGGTAGCCTTTGGTGGTGTATTGGGAATTTCTTGGATAATAGACGGTTTGTATTCTGTTGTTACCCGAGGTAATCATTTCTTAACACAAGGACTATTCAATATCAATATATCAGATACACAAGTTTCAGTAGATCTTTCTACCGTATTTTTCTTGCTTTCCATTTTACTGTTTATAATTTTGGGTATTGCGAGATTGCAAAGATTCAATACTGTGGAGCGCGACAGGCTAAAAGTTGTTTTTATAATAGCGTTTTTTGTGATATTCTTTTGGGCTAGTTTTGAACAGGCAGGTACTACAATGAATATTTTTGCCAGGGATTACACCAATCGTGTTTTGACTGCGGAATGGGCGGTCTTTTACAAGGTTGTTGATGTAATTTTGTCATTGACTCCAATGTTTGTGCTTACTTTTGTGATTTTTAAACTGGCATCAGCCATAATAAAGAAATATCCACTGACGATATTGTTTACTTCAATAAGCTTTGTCATTATTTGGACATTGGTGATATTTAGAGTGTATGACAAAGTTGTCGCGGATTCTCCGGTAATAGATACGTCGTGGTTTCAGATATTGAATCCGGTGTTTATAATTTCATTGGCACCGCTCTATTCAAAATTTTGGGAGAGATATAATTTCTCAGGACCACAAAAGTTTTTTGGGGGACTTACTCTTTTGGGAATTGGATTCGGTATGTTGGCGATTGGCGCCTCAACCATACCACCGGGAGCCAAAACCGCATCAGTGAGTATGATTTGGTTGTTGTTGGCTTACTTGTTACACACGATGGGGGAGTTGGCTATATCTCCGGTAGGATTGTCTTATGTCAGTAAGTTGGCACCGGCTAGAATGTTAGGGTTTTTGTTCGGAATATGGTATGTATTTACAGGGTTGGCAGGAAAGTTAGCCTCTATGATGGCGGAGTATTCTGATTCGATAGCCTCTATAGTCGGTTTTTCAGGATTTTTCTTGATTTTTACGATAATACCTATTTTTGCAGGAATAGTGATGCTGTTGCTAAATAAACCTATAAAAAGAATGATGCACGGTATTGATAAGTAGTCCCTGCAAGAAAACTCCAAATACTTCGTTACGCTCATTTTAAAAACAGACAATCTCTGTAATACAGGATCTCTGTAGAGAGTCTCTACATGATTTTTAAAATTTTGCAGGCTTTGTCTTTGAAGTTTTCTTATCAGAGACTTAAAAAATTAAGGGTTTTCTTGCAGGCACTAAGTAATAATACCATGTATTACATTGTAATTTTTAGAAATTTTATTATATTTGTGGTTGAATAAGTGGGAAGCGAATTAATTGAAAATGTAATAAGAGGGAAGTTAGAAGATGGAAGAAAATTAATGGGCAATGGTTAATGTGATGAGCGGGAAGTTGGGAGATGGAAGATGACGGAAGACGGGAGACCGAAGACGGAAGCAAATTAATGGAAAATAGTAGAGGCGTGCAAGTGCGCGTCTAATAGAAAAAAATAAAAAGATGAGAAAAATATTACTCTTAGCAATTTCGGTATCAATCTTATTTGCCGGTTGTACCTTTAATGAATGTTCTTCGAAGAAAATGTTTTTGAAATCCTTTGATAATTTTATTGAAGATATCAAGGAAAATCATTCCGATTTTACCAAAGAAGATTGGAAAGTCAGAGATGAAAAATTCAAGAAACTTTCCGAAGAATGTTTCAAGAAATTTGAGGCGAAATTGACAGAGGAGGAAAGGAAAGAGTATTTTAAGAATGCCGTAGGATATACCTTTTATAGATTGAAATTTGAGATACCGATAGACTTAGGAGATATAAATGTTGATGATGTTTCCCGAAATCTTAATATACTGGGGGAGAAAGCTCAGGATTTTTCTGAATTTCTTGAAAAGTTGGAAAAAGATAAAGATTTCCAAAAGTCATTAAAGAATTTTGAAAAAGGAATGGAGCGTTTCGGAAAGGGAATGGAGCATCTCAGCAAAGGTCTTCAGAAATATATGGACGACCTCGAAGAAATATTTGATAATATTGATGACAAGAAAGAGAACTGATGTATAACATAATATTGGCGTTTATTACGTCTTTTTTACTTACTTATAAGGTGATTCCACCTATTATAAAAATAGCAAAAAATAAAAAGCTATACGATGTGCCGGATCACAGGACTTCTCACACAGAGGTGACTCCCAGACTTGGAGGCATTGGTATATTTGCAGGATTATTATTTTCTATCATACTTTGGGCGCCTTTTACGTATTTGGGTGACTTGCAGTATATATTGTCAGCGTTTATTATCATTTTTTTGATAGGAGCCAAAGACGACATAGAGCCTATATCACCGATGACAAAATTTGGTGCCGAGTTTTTTGCAACATTGATTCTTGTGTTTAAGGCTGATGTTCGGATAACGAGTTTTTACGGTATTTTTGGAATAAATGAGATACCGTATGTTTGGAGTGTTCTATTTTCGATGTTTGTTATAGTAGCGATAATCAACGCTTTTAATCTTGTTGACGGAGTCAATGGATTGTCAGGCACTATTTCCGTTTTGGTTTCTGTGGTATTGGGCTTTTGGTTTTATAAGATAGATAGGCTTGAACTTTCTATAATTGCCTTTTCAATGGCGGGAGCGTCAATGGCTTTTTTGAAATACAATTACACGCCGGCTAAAATATTTATGGGTGATACCGGTTCTTTGTTGCTTGGAATTGTGTCTGCTATTTTGGCAATAAAATTTATTGAGATCAATAGCGACTTAAAAGATAGCCGGTTTTATATTCAGTCAGGGCCTTTATTTGCTGTTAGCGTACTTATAATTCCCATATTTGATACTTTGCGAGTTATGACTCTTCGTATAATGAAAAGACAATCTCCGTTTCATCCAGATAGGCAGCACCTACACCATATGCTTCTGGATGTCGGACTTAGCCATATGCAGGTTACGTTCACTTTGGTGACTATGAACGCCGTGTTTGTAGCACTAGGCTTTTTCTTGCAAAAAATAGAGATTAACTTACTTTTTGTTATTTTAGCGGTATTGGCATTGGCTTTGGCAGGAATATTGTCTATGTATAAGAAGAAAAAATTAGCCCGTTGATGAAACTATTGTTTGTATTTTTAGGCGGCGGATTGGGAAGTATATTGAGGTATGCTGTGTCCAGGCTTTTTTTGATTTTGAACCTGAGTTTTCCTCTTGGCACTCTTGTGGCTAATATAATCAGCAGTTTTATTTTGGGACTTTTGGTTGGTTACACTATCAATAATAATATGTCGGAGAATTATCGTTTGCTTTTTATGGTTGGGCTATGTGGAGGATTTTCTACATTTTCCACTTTTAGCTACGAATCTTTTGACATGTTGAAGAATGGATATTATTTATTGTCACTCTCATATATTGTGATTAGCTTGATTTTTGGTATTTTAAGTATTGCTCTAGGTATAAAAATAATGCAGTGATTTTTTTTATATATTTAGTTTTTTGCAATAAATTTCACATGTTATTTTTATTTTTTATTTGTTTTATCTTTACTTTGCACCCCGAAAATGGCTGTTCACAGTCTTTTTCGATTGTAAAATTAGGAAATTCAACTATTGTTCTACCTTGTGTAATAGCTGGATTTACAATAAATTATTATAGATATGGCAAAGAACTTGGTTATAGTTGAGTCCCCTGCAAAAGCAAAAACTATAGAGAAAATATTAGGAAAAGATTTTAAAGTAAAATCCAGTTTTGGGCATGTTAGGGATTTGCCTGTTAAGGAAATAGGGGTCGATGTAGAAAATGACTTCAATCCGAAATACATTGTTTCCAAAGATAAAACCAAAGTTGTAAACGAATTGAAGAGCGAGGTCAAAAAGGTTGACACCGTATGGCTCGCAACCGATGAAGACCGCGAAGGGGAAGCTATATCTTGGCATCTTAGTGAAGTGCTAAAACTCGATGCTAAAAAGTCGAAGAGAATTGCCTTTCGTGAGATTACAAAGCCGGCAGTACTAAAAGCGATAGAAAATCCAAGGACTATCAACATGAATATCGTCGATGCGCAACAGGCACGTAGGATATTGGATAGGCTAATGGGATATGAGATGTCGCAATTGCTATGGAGAAAGGTCAAAGGTAAATTGTCAGCAGGAAGAGTACAATCCGTGGCTGTAAAGCTTGTTGTAGAAAAGGAAAGAGAGATTAGAGATTTTGTGCCAACGGATTCGTTCAAGACTTATGCTATTTTCAATGTTAAAGGAAGTACAGGAAATAACGTGGAATTGAAAGCTGACCTAAATCAGGCTTTTAGTACCGAAGAAGAGGCTTCTGCATTTTTGAACAAATTGCCGGGGGCTAAATATACCATAAACGATATTAGAGTGAAACCGGGAAAGAAAAATCCGGCACCACCATTTACGACAAGTACTTTGCAGCAGGAAGCCAGCCGTAAGTATGGCTTTAGTGTGAAAAAGACAATGATGATCGCACAAAGATTGTACGAGAAAGGTCTTATTACATATATGAGAACCGATTCTGTCAATTTGAGTGATCTCGCACTTGGTGCTCTCACCAATTATATAAAGGAGGAGTTTGGCGATAAATATCACAAGTTTAGAAAATATGCGTCCAAATCTTCGAATGCTCAGGAGGCTCACGAGGCGATAAGACCTTCGTATATCCAAAAGCAAAATGTCAGTGGTGATAGAGATGAGCAACGACTGTATGAGTTGATATGGAAAAGGACGATAGCTTGTCAGATGGCAAGTGCAGAATTGGAGCGTACCGACGTTGAAATAGAAATATCAAAAGTAAAGGAACATAATTTTATCGCTTCGGGAGAGGTCTTGATATTTGACGGATTCCTAAAAGTTTATATGGAATCAACGGATGATGATGACAACGAGGAGGTAAAGGGAATGCTGCCGCCTTTGAAAGTGGGGCAAGAATTGGATTTAGGTCATATCGTTTCCGATCAAAAATATACCAAAGGTCCTGCGAGATATACCGAGGCTACACTTGTAAAAAAATTGGAAGCTCTGGGTATCGGAAGACCTTCAACTTATGCGCCTACCATTTCTAAGATTATGCAAGAAGGACGTGGTTATGTGGTGAAAGATGCGATAGAAGGTAAGCAAAGAGAGGTCATTAGCTTGAATTTTGATGGCAATAAGGTCAAAAAACAAGTAAAAACCGAAAATTACGGAGCAGCTAAGAATAGATTGCACCCAACTGATATGGGGATGGTGGTAACCGATTTTCTGGATGATAAATTCCAAAAAATATTAAGCTACGGATTTACCGCAGATGTGGAAAGGGATTTGGATAAAATCGCTTTGCAAGGCACCGATTGGAAAAAGATGTTGAAAGAGCTTTATTTCCCATTCCACGAAATAGTGGAAGACACTATGGAAAATGAAACAAGGGTAAGGGCAAAGAGAGTACTCGGAACAGATCCTGAAACAGGTCATTCTGTCCTTGTACAAATCACACGTTTTGGGCCCGTCGTTCAAATTGGTACCAGAGAAGAAGTAGGGGAGGAGGGTAAACCTAAATTTGCCAACTTGCGCGCCGGACAATCTATGGAAACGATAACCTATGAGGAAGCCATGAAATTGTTCGAATTGCCTAAGACTTTGGGTGAATACGAGGGCAAAGAAGTAACGATAGGTATAGGAAGGTTTGGACCTTACGTTAAATATGATGATAAATTTATTTCAATTCCAAGAGGAACAGACCCTATGGAGGTCAAAATGGAGGATGCCATAGCATTAATAAAAGAAAAACAAGAGAGCGACAAGCCTATTTGTGAATGTTCCTCGAAAAATAGACTTTGAAAATATATCTTTGGAAGAGGCTTTTGAGTTGATTGATCAAAAGATTGAAAAAGAAGCAAACAGATATATCAAAAGGTGGGAAGATGAGAAAATCGCCATAGAAAACGGCAGATGGGGACCCTTTATAAGATTCAAAAGAAAGTCTGTAAAATTGCCAAAGGTCGATGGTAAAAAACCGGATCCCGAGGAATTGAAAAATTATACCTTGGAGCAAGTGCAAGAGATCATAGAAGCCGAAATACCGGGTTCTATCAAGAAAAAGACTGCTAAAAAGACAAAAAAAGCTCCTGCTAAAAATAAGAAATAGAGATTAGGAAAAAAAACGGCTTTTTCTTTTGTTACAATTTTTAACTTCTGATGCAAAAAATCAAAAGTACCTGTTTTTTGTGCCTTTTTTTTGTTAAAAACTTTGTCTATTATTTATATTTAATCTAAGTTTGCGTCTAAAAGAATTTTTATGTTATTTTAGGGGCGCTTTAGTGATTGTTTTACAGTTATTAAATAGGCTTTTAG
>PDWI01007910.1_pt1 | contig 12700 bp, 12 predicted proteins | sample 1430891 | NCBI WGS metagenome assembly PDWI01 (sample SAMN01162508, study PRJNA174530) | Oral metagenome, whole genome shotgun sequencing project. | biome: Marine environment; feature: Marine mammal; material: Swab sample of the gingival sulcus; isolation source: swab sample of gingival sulcus... | reverse complement strand
TAAAGGTGGAATTACTTCAAAATAACCATTTTCGGCAGCTTTATCTAAAAAGTAATTAATTAAGGCTCTTTGTAATTTAGCACCTTTACCTGTGTATAAAGGAAAACCCGAACCTGCAATTTTATTGCCCAATTCAAAATCAATCAAGTTATATTTTGCAGTTAATTCCCAATGCGGTAAGGCTTTATCCATAAGTTTGGGCATAGAACCGCCTCTTTTTACCTCAACATTATCATCTTCTCCCTTGCCTGCGGGAACTTGCTCATTGGGAATGTTGGGCAGTTGCACTATCAATTCGTTTTGCTTTTCTTGCAGTTTGCCGAGTTTTGCACTCAAATCCTTAGACTGAGCTTTTAAAACAAGCGTGCGCTCTTTTGCAACATTGGCTTCCTGCTGTTTTCCCTGCCTGAATAAAAGCCCTATTTCTTTTGAAATTTTATTTGATTCTGCCAAACAATTGTCTAATTGACTTTGAGTTTGCTTTCTTTCTTCATCTAATTTCAGTATGTCTTTTACTATAATTTCAGCATCGAAGTTTTTTATTTTAAGTTTTTCGATAACCTCTTGTGTTTGCTCCCGTAATATTTTGATTGTAAGCATCTTATAAATTTTATTAAATAAAAAAATCTCCTAATATCGTCGTTACAAACGACAATTAAATTAGGAGAAAATGAAAATAGTAAATTGTATAAACCCTTATTCAGCTTATATTATATTTCTTTTGACGTTAAATTAGCAGTGAGTTATTATAATCTATATTTTTAATTCTTAACTTTTAATTTTTAACTCTCTAATTCTGCATTTCGGCTTTATCCTCTTGCTCAAAAGGCACAACAGATACATAAGATCTGTTATTTCTCTTCTTTTGGAAAGTTACCACTCCGTCAATAAGCGCAAACAAAGTGTGGTCTCTGCCCATTCCCACATTTTGGTCGGGATGATGGCGCGTGCCTCTTTGTCTTACAATAATGTTGCCTGCTCTAACTGCTTGTCCGCCGTATATTTTAACTCCTAATCTTTTACTGTGTGATTCTCTACCGTTCTTGGAACTACCGGCTCCTTTCTTGTGTGCCATATCTTTAAATTTTTAATGTTCTAAATACTTAACTCTTACAAGCTTATCGACTTAATCAATATCTTGGTAAAATCCTGACGATGACCTGTTTGCTTTTGATAGCCTTTGCGTCTTTTCTTTTTGAAAACTCTCACTTTGTCGCCTCTTACGTGCTCCAATACTTCCACATTAACCTTTGCTCCCTCAACTGTCGGCGCACCAACTTTAACATCGCCGTCCTTATCTACAAGATAAACTTTGTCAAACTCCAACTTATCGCCTACCTCATTCTGTAAACGATGTACAAAAATTTTATTCTCTTCTTCAACCTTAAACTGTTGTCCTGCTATTTCTACAATTGCATACATAATAATTAATATTTTTTTAACAGGCGGTAAGTTTGCCAAAAACTTAATTATAAACAACTTATCACTTAAAAAAAGCCTGTTAAGTGTTCTTTACGGTTTGCAAAATTAAGTAATATAATTTAACTGCCAAATTTTTTTTCGTTTTACTGATTAAAACTCTCTATTTACATCAAAGTTTTCCAACAAATCGGCAACACGCTTTATAAACATTCCACCCAAAGCACCGTCCACAACTCTGTGGTCATACGACATCGAAAGTATCATCAATTGACGAATGCCTATTGTATCGCCCTGAGGTGTTTCAATAACTGCGGGCTTTTTCTTAATCACTCCTACGGCAATTATCGCTACTTCGGGCTGATTAATAATGGGCGTACCTGTGATATTTCCAAATGTTCCCATATTTGTCATGGTAAATGTACTGCCTTGAATATCAGATGGTTTCAATTTATTGTTGCGTGCCAAATGAGACAAACCGTTTACTTGCTCCACCAATCCCAACAAACTTAAACTTGCGGCATTCTTTATAACGGGAACTATTAAATTGCCATTCGGAAGTGCAGTTGCCATTCCTATATTTATGTCTTTCTTTATCAAAATATTCTTTCCCTCTATCGACGCATTTATCATGGGAAATTCTTTTAAAGCCTGAACAATTGCTTCTATAAATATAGGTGTGAAAGTTATTTTTTGATTGTATCTTTTTTGAAATTCGCCTTTTATTTTATCTCGCCATTGCACAACTTTGGTCATATCAACTTCAACAAAGGAACTTACATGAGCCGATGTTTTTTTCGACTCAATCATGTGCTTTGCTATCAGTTGGCGCATTCTGTCCATTTCCACAATCTCAACGTTTGAACTGCTGAATGATGCGCTTTGACTTGTCTGTAAGGGCAATTCTTCAACAGGTTCAGGTGTTTGAGTATTTTTTGCGGCTATGTGTTGCAAAAGGTCGTTTTTTGTAATTCTGTTGCCTGTGGCACTTCCTTGTATTTTATCCAACTCTTCTATACTTATGCCTTTGTCTTTTGCTATGTTTCTAACCAATGGAGATAGTATTTTGCCTTGTGCGGTTTTGCTTATATTTAAAATATCAATCTCGCCATCATTATAGCTTTGCTTTTCCGACACATTATCGACAAACTCAATATCTTCCTCAATTTCAAGATGTTGAAACTCATCATCTATTGCATCTTTTTCTACTTCCAAAATTACTATGGCATCGCCTACTTGAACGGTGTCGCCTTCGTTAAACAGAAACTTCTGAATTTTACCGTCGTGTGTGGCAACTATTTCGCTATCCACTTTGTCGGTTGCAACTTCTATAAGGGCATCATCGGTCTCTACAAAATCGCCTGCCTTTTTTAGAAATTTTGTTATGCTTGCTTCTGTTATGCCTTCACCCATTGAAGGTAATTCTATTTTTATTTGTTTCATTTTTTATTATATATATCAATGTAAATCAGAAGTTTACTTTTTTATGAAAACAGCATTCTGAATGCGCACATACAATTATGATAACAAATTATTTCCTAAATTAACTAAAAATCCATGCGTTTATCATAAATATATTTACCTTTTAAAATTACGGTTTCTATTAAATCACTTCCGTAAGAATAAGGCAAAAATTCAATTGTAGGAATTTGCTTAGTAATAAAAACATTAGCAATTTTACCTCTTGCAATACTTCCCACTTTATCGCTACTTCCCATTGCATAAGCCGTGTTTATTGTTGTTGCATTTATAACCTCCTCGGGCAACAATTTGTAATTTATGCAACCCAGAGATTGCATAAACTGCATATTTCCCGACGGCGAAGAACCCGGATTAAAATCAGAAGCTATTGCGACAGGCAAACCCGCATCAATCATCTTGCGAGCAGGCGAATAACGCAAACCCAAGAAAAAAGCTGCACCCGGTAATATGGTAGGCATGGTTGGTGAGTTCAAAAGTGCCTCAATCTCAGCATCTTCTATAAACTCCAAATGGTCAACCGACAAAGCATTGTATTTTACCCCAACTTGAACACCTCCCGAATTTGCTAACTCGTTGGCATGTATTTTAGGTCTAAGTCCGTGCTTTATGCCTGCCATTAAAATGCGCTCCGTATCCTCAACAGTGAAGAAACCCTCATCGCAAAAAACATCTACGAAATCTGCAAGTTCTTCGGCAGCAACTTGCGGTATCATTTCGTTAATTATTAAATCAACATATTGGGTTTGATTGCCTTTGTACTCGGCGGGAACTGCATGTGCACCCAAAAAATTGGCTTTCACTTGCAAATGACTTGTCTCTTTTATGCGCTTTATTACTCGTAACATTTTTATTTCGTCCTGAGTATTTAAGCCGTAACCGCTTTTTATCTCAACCGCACCCGTTCCTTGCAACATTATTTCGTTTATTCTTGGCATTGCCTGCTCATATAATTCGTCTTCCGACGCTTGATGAAGTTTCTTTGAGGAATTTAAAATGCCTCCGCCTCTTTTTGCAATCTCTTCGTAAGTCAATCCTTTTATTTTGTCGATGTATTCTATCTCTCGACTGCCTGCATAAACCAAATGTGTATGAGAATCGGCAAAAGAGGGAAAAACCATTTTACCGCTTGCATCAATTACTTTATAATCAGATTGCTCTCGCTGTAATTCAATTGGCAATTTATCCATTGTGCCAAAATCATCAATCAAGCCGTTTTTTATGAAAAGATAAGCATTGTCGATGCTGTTTAATTTTGACATATCCGCACCCGATACCTTATCTCGTATCACTTCTTCTGTCTGAACGAGCTTTTTTATGTTTTTTATTAACAATCTCATTTTATGTATAAATAAAAAAACTGCAAACCTTGGCGCAACCTTTACAAGTTTACCAAAGTTTGCAAGTACAATGAAAAAAAAACTATACTAACTATGTGTTTATTAATTATTTATCCTGCTGCTCCGTCTTCATCAAATTCAGCATCTCCTGCCTCCGATGCTGCCATTTGAGAAGAACTTGTTGCAATGGCTTCTGTTTTCTTTCTGTCGGTAGATGACATATGGTGCATAACTTTTGAACCAAAATAAAAAGCTATCATCATTTGAAATGCCACCATTAATTCGTGTATTTCGTCCTCGAAACCTACAACTCTCACGTTTACCAATTCTAAAACCGTTACTACAAACACTAAGGTTAATGTGAGTGTTCCTCGAAATACGCCGCGAGGCATATCAAAGGTTTCGCCCATGTAAGGATTGGGATTTTCTTCTGTCCACTTTCCGAAAGTGTATTTTCTTAATAGTATTACGAAAAAGATAAGTACTACTGTTAACCAAGCACCTATCGGCAAATATACTTGCCAAATAAACTGAAAAGGGTGGTCGGAGAACAATTCTACCACGCTCATATACTGATTGTCCATTACTTAAATATTTTTTGTTAATTAAATTTTTATCTTCCTATGAGAAATCCTGCTATAAATGCAACTACCATTCCGCCAAAGGATAATCTGGTAAATAATCTCTGCCTTTTGTTTTTTGCTATTAAAGTTTTTACGTCTTTTTTGCAATCGTTCCAATTATTCATGTAAAAATCACGGTCTTTTGTTAAATCTACAACCAAACTGTCTTTCGTTATGCCTTTTTGTTGCATCAATTTCATTTTGTCGTTCAACTCTTTGGATATTTTGAGTTGTAATTTTAATTTTTTTGCATCTAATATCGCCCTTTTAACCTGTCTGTTTGTTAATACCCACAAAGTATCGCTCACGGGATTTAAGGTTTTGGTTTGATTAGGCATTACCTCTATCGGATATCGCGTTTGTGCTTTTGACAAAACAACCGAGCACAACGAAAAGAACAGTATAAAACTCGTTATTTTTAATATTTTAAACATTTTTTACTGAAATTTTAAGTAATCTACATAATTAATCGGTGCTTTTAAAATCCGTAATTTGTTAATTTCGGCGAAAAGCAGTTTCAGGCATAAGCTGTTAATATAGCAGTATTTATGCTTAATCTCCAAACAAATCAACAACTTCTTGCTTTGTTTCTGTAATTGTCATTGCCTCAACTTCTTTCTTGATTTTACTTTTCTTCAACTCCAATACTTCAAGTTTTGAGTCTAATAACTCTATTTCTCTGTTCAATTCCTCAACACGCTTTTGTTTAGCTTGTATTTTTGCATCTAAACTTGCTCTGTGTCTTATTTCTTCGCGTTCAAGCTCCTCGTATTTTTTTTCAAATCTTTTGAGGTCTTTGTTTCCGAACAAAAAATTCTTTGCCGCCATGTAAGGTGCGGCTACCGCTGCCAATATAATGCCCCAAGTGCTTCCCGCCAAATCGCCGAAAAGACCTTGTTCATAGCCTATACCAACCAATATTAATAATCCTACGATTACTAATGCTGTTACAACCCAACTTTTCACTTTTACTTGTATTAATTGTTAAACACTATCAACATACTTTCCAAATACCCAACCTTCTATTTCGGTTGTTACTTTGTACCAGCCGTTTGCTTCGTCCAATATTTTCACTTTCACTCCTTTTCTTAAAGGTTTGGCTACTTTTTGTCCGTCGGAACTCGGTGCTGAACGTATGTTTAGAATATTTGCGCTAATTCTGCCTACATCGGGCAAATCGGCTGCGTCATCGGAATTTCTATTTTCAAACAAGAGTTTATCTCTAAGCCTGTCGAGCGGAAAAGCAGGTCCGGGGTCTTGCTTTCTTTTGGGTGCTATTTCTTCGTGTCCCAAAATATACTTTATGTTATATACGTCGCGCAACAATTGACAAATTTCCTGTACCGTAACAATTTGTTCTTCCGTATAGGTGTGCCAATATCTTGGTTTTGTTTCGTTTCTGTGAGTTGCCTCAATAACATCGCTCGGATTGAATGCGCTTCCGAACCATGAACGATAAACATTTCCGCTTTTGGTCAAAGGTCCTGAATTTACTATCTCTATGCCGATTGAATATTTATTTAAGCCAACTCTGTTCCCGTAAGAACTTTTGCCTGCATGCCAAGCTATCACATTAAAAGGTACTAATTGCGTTACGGTTCCGTCTCTGTCCACAATAAGATGAGCCGATGCTCTAACTCTCGGATTTGTCAAAGTGTACAGTGCCGGTCTGTAAGGTCCGGCTGTGTAGTGTATTACTACGGTGTCGGGCAAACCTTTTGCAAAATTACCGCTGTGATTGGGCGATTTAACAAATTTCTTAACATTTGTTCCGTAGATGAAATTATCTTTTATTTCCATAATCAAACTTTTAAAATCAATGTGTAAAAGTAATGCTTTTTTTTTATCAATCAAATTCTTATTTTAATCAATTTCAAGTGATTTTAATTAAATGATTGATTTTTAGATGTTTAACTTTTTAGTTTTTTGTTAAATTTACATTAAAATAAATTTTAAAATTATGTAATCGAGTACTTTATTCTTTTATTTTTTTTAATTTATCAAGTCTTCTTTTACAAATCCCGTGCTTAAATTTGTGCCTATTATTTCAAAAAAAACTACGTTTGGGGGTCCTCCTGCTCCTACTCTTTCTTTTTGATAAATTACTGCTATTCTGTCATTTTTTTTGCTTAGCAATAATCCGGGAATGTATGCGCTTAGTATGTAGTCTTTTTTGTCTATTTGTTGGTTATAGAAATCTTTGCTGCCCAATTGGGGCGATTTCATGGTTAGTTTTACTCCTGTTAAAACATCTATTCCGAAATCTGCGTCGGTATCCGATTTGCTGTCCATTATAATTTCGTAATCGTTGCCTTTGTAGCTTAGTCTGCTTGGTTGAAGGTCGAATTTTTTTGTTTGCACAATGTCGTATTCGTTTAATCTTTGAGTTAATAATTCAACATTTTCTTCCCAAACTGATTTTACGCTTCCTTCTTCTAATTCTTCGGGCTTCCATGTCCACAAATCTTTGTTGTTTACAATGTCGTATATGTGTATTTCAAAAAAGTAAAGCCCGCTTTCTTCGGAGGCAGGTTCTGTTATGTATGCAAATTTGCCGTCGTCTGACCAACCTATGGGATAAAATTTATAGTAGCAAAATCCTTCTTTTTTTTCGCCGTATGATAGTTCTTCGGGTATTGTATAGGTTTTTATTTTTTTTTCTTTGGGTGTTTTTTTGCCCGATGTTTGCGGGTTTTCGTTTGTTTTTTCTTCGTTTGCTTCAACATTTGATTTATTTTCGTTGTTACACGAAATAATGATGATGAAAAAAATAATGCTCGATAGTGTGAAAATTGATTTTTTCATTGGTTTTAATTTTATATTATGCTCTTTTTGAGCGGTTTAACTTTATATATTATAATGTTTTGCTAAAATTATGAATTACGAACAACGAATTACGAATTAAAAATTACGAATTACGAATTAAAAATTACGAATTACGAATTAAAAATTACGAATTAAAAATTACGAATTACGAATGGCAAAGCTCTCAGCGCAGGCAATTATCTAAATAATAATTGGCAATTTAGAATTAACAGAATATACTAAAAATCAATAAGTTCCAAATTTCAGTAAAGTGTTGTCAAATTCGTAATTCGTAATTTTTAATTGATAATTGATAATTGCTAATTGCTAATTGCTAATTTTCAACTCTTCGCCTTCCGATTTGGCAATTATTACCGCTCCGCAACTGTCGCTCCACACTTTCACTGCCGATTTAAACATATTAAGAAATCTATCCGCAAGTATTATTATAGTAATTCCTTCAAGAGGCAAACCTACCGTATTCAAAATAATACTCATTACAACCGCATTGCTCATGGGAACACTGCTTGCACTTATCGATACCAGAATGGTGCTTGCCGCAACAACAATTATTTCTATAATACTTAATTCAACTCCGTAAACTTGCGCTATAAAAAACACGGCTATAAGTTCGTATAATGCTGTTCCGTCGATATTTACACTTGCTCCCAAAGGCAGTGTGAAACCTGCAATATTTTTTGAAACTCCGCTTTTTTGTTCCACAAGGTTCATTGTCATTGGCAGTGCCACGCTCGACGATGAGCTTACGAAAGCCATTACTATTGCGCTCTTTACGGCTTTGTAGTGTTGCCAAGGAGCTGTTCCGAATAAAAATTTGAGTATAAACGGTAAAATTATTACCGAATGAAACAAAAACGCAATTAATACCGTAAATATATATTTTCCGAGTTTGTCGTAAACCTCATTATAATCGTTAATTTCGGAGACTATCACCGCAGTAATTCCGAATATCCCCAAAGGTGCAAATTTTATAACCCAATTAGTTATGTTAATCATCATTTCATAAAAAGCATCAAAAAACGTAAGCAATACTTTTTTGTGTTTTTTGGCAACAAGAGTGGCAAAAAAACCTACAAGCAAAGAGAAAAATATTATTGACAAAATGTGTCCTGCTGAAATGGAACTTACAATATTAAGGGGTACAATATTTTTAATGTTACCGAAAAACGATAAACCGGGTGTTTCTACATTGCTTGTTGCCACAATGTTTAAATCGACATCCGAGCTAACTCCGGGCTTAATTATATGTACAAATACCAACGCTGTTATTATTGCCAAAAAGCCCGTGGAGAGATAATAAAAAAAGATTTTTATGCTTATTGCAGAAAACCTGTCAGCATCTTTTATTCCTGCCGTACTAGATATTACCGAGCTGATTATCAACGGTATGGTTATCATGCTTAAAGCTCGCAGAAATAACTCACCCAACCAACTTACATAGGGCAAATACGGATTGTATTTAGATACTTGTATGATTTGCTCTTTATGTTTTTCAAACATCTGCACATCTAATTTTAATTGCAAATTGTGAGCAAAATTCTCTCTGGTTGCTTCAAATTTTTTCTTATCCGTTTTCAAGGTGTTAATTACTTGCTTAGGCAAATTCAAGGCTTCTAATTCACTGATTGTTTTATCGGTGATTTTATAGGTAGTGGGAAAACTTATGCCAAAGATTATTCCCAATACCATTGCCATTAATATTTGCCAACGCAACCGTAATTTCATCTGTTCATATTTTGCAGCCCTTAGCCGTTCGTAATTTTTAATTAATAATTAGTTATTAGTAATTAAGAGCGTTAAGAGAAATTTATTTTGCCTTAATTAACCGCAAAGAGCACTAAGTTTTTCGCAAAGAACGCAAATATTTAATCTTTTTTGCAAGCTTTGCGATACTTTCTTTGCGTTCTTTGCGGTTAAAAAATTTCTCTTAACAGCTCTAATTCGTAATTCGTAATTCGTAATTTTTAATTCGTAATTTTTAATTCGTAATTTTTAATTTTTAATTTTCTCACCTTCTACCACAATAACAATCTCACCTTTTATGGTTTTATTACTAAAATGTTCTATAAGTTCACTTAAAGTTCCTCTCACGTTTTCTTCATAAATTTTGCTTAATTCTCTTGAAACCGAAGCATTTCTGTCGTTTCCGAATATTTCGACAAATTGTTTAAGAGTTTTTAGCAAACGATAAGGCGATTCATAAAACACCATTGTTCTGCTTTCGTGTTGAATTTGTAACAACCTTTTGTTTCTGCCTTTTTTGGGCGGAAGAAATCCCTCAAAACAAAAACGTTCGTTTGGCAATGCCGAATTTACCAAAGCAGGAATTAGAGCAACCGCTCCGGGTAATGTTTCCACCTCTATATTGTTTCGCACGCATTCTCTTACCAGCAAAAAACCCGGGTCGGATATTGCGGGAGTACCTGCATCGGATACCAAAGCTACTTTATTGCCCGACAAAATAAACTGCACTATGCCTTCGAGTTTCTGATGCTCATTATGTAAGTGATTGGAAGACATTTTATTACTAATGTGGAGTAATTTTAATAATTTGCCTGTTGTGCGCGTGTCTTCTGCCAGAATGAGGTCTGCTTCCGCCAGAACTCTTTTGGCTCTTATTGTTATGTCTTCGATATTGCCTATTGGTGTGGGAACTACAAATAGTTTGCCTTGCATTATCAGTGTTTATTAAATTTTTTATTAAGAATTTGCCCATGCGTTCGGGCGCAAATGTAAAGAAAAATAGTAAAATTGCAAACAAATAATTTATTTGAGGTTTAAAATTTTCGTAAAAACCGATATAAATTTTTGTGCAGATAAAATTCTTATATTTTCTTTAAAATAAAAATCATCGGAAGACGGAGTAATTACGTAATTAACAGGAGCTTGTAAATCATTAATAGCCTGCATATTACCTTTGGTGAGATTAGGACTGTTTGAATATTTTATTTCAGCAGTGGCAACAATGCTTATACCCTTAACAAATACCAAATCTAATTCTGCACCGTGCTGAGTTCTGTAAAAAAACATATCCACATCTTTTGGTTTGCAACTGATAATTTGGTTAATTACAAATGTTTCCCACGAACTGCCTATGATAGGATTACCTGATAATTCCTCTAAGTTTCTAATCCGTAATAAATGATGCAAAATACCTGTATCGGTTAAATATATTTTGGGCGATTTTATAAGTCGCTTACTAATATTGAATATGTAAGGCAACAAAGTTTGCACCAAAAAAGCTTCCTCTAAAAAGTCGATGTAACGCTTGACAGTAGGCGAACTTAATGCCAATGATTTTGAAAGTGTTGATACATTCAACAATTGTCCGTTAATATGAGCCAACATAGTCCAAAGGCGGTAAATTGCTTTTGGAGACGCATTTAATCCCAATTGTAATAAATCTCTATTAAGATAAGTATCAACAAAGCTACTCATCCACAATTGATTTATTGTTTGATTATCCGTTAATATCATTTTAGGAAAACCTCCTTTAATCCAAAGTTCATTTTGATTGATATTATCAGGTATTTCCGTTATGTTAAAAGGAAACAATCTATGATAAACAATTCGTCCTGCCAAAGTTTCGGAAGAATTTCGTATTAATTCAGGTGAAGCCGAGCCTAATATTAAAAATTGTCCGACAGAATTAGTTTTATCAACCATGCTGCGCAAAATAGGGAATAGTGATTTATCACGCTGCACCTCATCAATAATTATCAATTTATCAGTATTGTGCTTAAAGAACAACTCTGCATTTTTCAGTTTAATACTATCGCTTGGAAGTTCCAAGTCCAAATACAGTATTTTTCGGTTTAAATGTTCAAAAAGTTGCTTTGCCAATGTCGTTTTACCAACTTGACGCTGTCCCATAATAGCTACAACAGGAAAATGTTGTAAGGACAATATTATTTCAGACAAAAGTTTACGTTTAATCATAATTGACAATTATTATGGTTGTAAATTTTTCTGCAAATATACAAAAAAACAGTTTTATCCGAGTAAATTTAAAGTCGAACTTTAAAATTACTCGGATAAAATTATTTTACACAAAGGAAAAACTGTAAAAAAAACATACACTACTTGTCTATTTTTTTTACATATATCAAATTTCCTGTTTTTATAAAAATTTGATTATAAGGCAATTATAGTTTTGGCATGATAATAGTTGTCCATAAAATACAAACCTAATGGATTTTCAAAACTTATGAGGTATTAAAATAAATTTCCATTGCGTCTGTTGCGAAAAAAACTTTTCGCCACTTGCGGTTAAAAAAATTGCCGCAGGCAAAAAAATTACTAATTATTAATTGCTAATTACTAATTGAAACAATCATGAATGTAAATTTAAAACTTGCAGTAAAAAATCTGCTAAAAGCAAAAACAACAAGCACTTTAAACTTAATAGGCTTGATTACGGCATTTACGGCTTTCATAATTATAGCTATGTATGTGTGGACAGAATATCACTTCGATGATTATCACGTAAACGCCGACGAACTATATCGTGTAGAGATACGAAGCGATAAACAGGAAAAAACTTCTGTGTATCTTGCAGGAGGCACAGGACAGTTATTGGTAGACGAAATTCCCGAAATTACGGCATACACAACCTATATGCCTTGGGGGAATATTGGTGAAAAACTTTTTACAACAAAAAATAAAAAAGGTGATAAAATTGAAACATTTGAAAAGTATAGTTTTGCTGATGAAAATATTACAAAACTATTTACTTTTGATTTTATAGACAAAATAAGTGAGCAACCTTTAAAAGATGTAAACACAGCTATCATTACAGTTGGTTTTGCCAATAGAATATGGGGAAAAACACAAGTTGTAGGAAAACAGTTTGAAATGTATAATAACACTTACACGGTAAGCGGAGTGTTCAGAGATTTGCCTGCAAATACAGTGTTTACAGCACCCATTATTTTAAAAATACCTGATAAAGGGTGGATAGCAAAGGCTTTTAAACGGTGGGACGTAGTAAATTATCCGCAATTTATTTTGGTA
>PDWI01007909.1_pt1 | contig 12700 bp, 11 predicted proteins | sample 1430891 | NCBI WGS metagenome assembly PDWI01 (sample SAMN01162508, study PRJNA174530) | Oral metagenome, whole genome shotgun sequencing project. | biome: Marine environment; feature: Marine mammal; material: Swab sample of the gingival sulcus; isolation source: swab sample of gingival sulcus... | reverse complement strand
AGAAATGAGAAAAATATATTTTATAAGACACGCAAAATCTAATTGGAAAAAACCATATAATAGCGATTTTGAAAGAGGTTTGAACGAAAGAGGAAAAGAGGATAGTTTAAAAATGGCTCATAGATTAAAATCTTTTAATATAATGCCAGATATCGTCATATCAAGTCCTGCAAAAAGGGCAAAAAAGACAGCTGTTAGAATGGGAAAAGTATTAGGTTTTAAAGATATAATCTTTGAGATGGATCTTTATGAGAGTAATTGTGAGAGTTATTTTAAGATTATAAAAAAAGTTGATGAAAAATATAAAAATATTTTCATATATGGACACAATTTTACCATAACACAAGTCTGCGAGAGATTAACAAAAGCTATGATAGGCAATATGCCAACTTGTAGTGTAGTTTGTGTTGGATTTGAGAATTTTAATGAACTAAAAAATCAAAATGGAAAATTGTTGTTTTTTGATTATCCAAAGAGTGATGACAAGGTGTGTTATGTTTAAAAATAGCTGTGTTTATTTTTTACATGTAAGATGTGATTTGTCTGTTTTAATTCAATTATCAATATATAGCGATAGGAGTTAATGTGAAATTGTACATAAAAGTAGTTTTATTGTTATCTGCGTTTATTTCTTCTATTTTTTATTCAACTATTACTCCTTATATAATAGTGATTTTGTTTTTAATATTAATGCATGATTTGAAGCAATTGCATAAATATGGATTCAATGGGAAACTAGTAGGTGATCAAAATAAGGATTTTTTAACCTCTTTATATAGTCGTTCTTATTTTATGGATAAGATTAATAAATGTATTAAAAATGATGTTAAGTTTTCTATTTTTAGTATTGATTTAGATAATTTTAAACAATTAAATGATATTTATGGACACGATACGGGTGATAAGGTTCTTGTTGAAGTTGGAAAAAGATTTTCCAATATAAAAGTACAAGGTGCGACTTTTGCGAGATTGGGTGGAGATGAGTTTGCTATTTTGTATGAAACAGTACATAAAGATGATATAAAACGGTTAGTAAATATCATAAAAACTTCACTAGAGCCACTTTTTGTAGCAAATGATAATGAGTTTAGTATTACAGCTAGTGTAGGTGTGGCTAGGTATCCTAAGGATTCAGATGATGCAAAGACTTTGTTGAAGTTGGCTGATATTGCAATGAATTATGTTAAAAAAACAGGCATTGTTGATAATTTTTTAATTTCAGAGAAGTCTATTGAAAAGCTTGACAAAAGAAGTAAAATAGGAAATATTTTAAAAACCTTAGATGTAGAAAATGAACTATTTTTAGAGTATCAACCTGTATTTGATTTTAAGAGTGGAAAGTTGCTCGGTGTTGAGGGATTGGTTCGGTGGAAACATAAAGATATGGGTATTATAGGGCCATTAGATTTTATTGAAATTGCGCAAGAGCAGGATTTGGTAAAAAATATAACTACCTGGGTGTTTGTAACTGGATTAAAACAGATAAAAGCATGGAATGAAGAGTATAATAAGAATTTGATTATTTCGCTAAATGTAGCAAATAGTTGTATTCATCATAGAATGTTTTTAAGTAGTCTAAGTATATTGTTAGATGATTTAAAAGTAAAGCCTAAGTGGCTTAGTATAGAGTTAGCAGAAGAATGCCTTTCTGTTTTACCAGAATATATGAGAATGCTTTTAAGAGATATTGATAAACTAGGTGTAAAGATTTATCTTGATGATTTTGGAAGAGATTATGCATCTTTGACAAACTTATCATCATTTAGTTTAAGCGGTGTTAAAATAGATACCAGTTTTATCGAAAGTATATATTCCGATATAGATAAAAAAACTATGGTTAAATCCATGATAGATATCGCACACAATATGAATATAAAAGCTATATCTAAAGGTATAGAGACACAGATTCATTATGATATATTGATGAAGTTAGGTTGTGATGGTTATCAAGGTTTTTATAAAGAAAAACCACTTTTAGCAGATACTTTTGAAGATAAATATCTGAAAAATATTATAGATTTAGATAAGATGTAAGAGGGTGTGAAATGGAAGTAAAATACGCAGGACCAAAAGTTGTTTTAGGAAAAAATGGAATCGAGTTTGACAATAGTAAAGATGACAAATATATCTACATAAATGTTGCAATACAAATCTATAATGCTTTTTTACATGTATATGATGATAAAATATATACATACGATACACATTGTAAACGGTTAAATGATGATGAGATAATGGATTTTATAAAAAATAATTTTCCTAACTATAAACAAGAGATAAAAAAAGCAGAAGATAGGGCAGAGTGGTACTTTGAACATGAGATGAAAAATGTAGAAATTCACAAAGATATGCTCTCATCTGCTGAATATGAAACGTGGGTTAAAAACGTAAAATTGCTCAAAAACTATGTTTTACAAAGACATTTTAACAAAAATATCTACTATCTCTTGATAGATAAAATAAGCGAGTGTATCAAACAAAGTTCAACACAACAGATGTATTTTCCAATGTATCAAAATTTTGTCCATATCGCACACTCGATTCAATGCGCACTAAACGAAGATCCAAACCCAAAAACATCCAAAATGGACATCTATGAAAAAGATGGCAAGATGATAGTGGGTTTGGATATAGATTAGGTATTATAACTCTTTTGAACCGCAATATCCGCACTTTTTGGCTGCTATTGGTATGCTCATAGCACACTCACCACACACTTTTTCTGTTGGTTTAGCTGGCGCTTCTTCTGTTTTTTTAAGTTTATTGTATGATTTTATAAAAGCAAACATAACTGCTCCTAGGATAACAAAAGATACAGTGTCATTTAAAAATGTTCCTATTTTCATAATAGGAACACCAGCTTTTTCAGCTTCGGCTAAAGTGGCAAATTTTTTATCACTTAGGTTTATAAAAAGTTGTGAAAAATCAACGCGCCCCATCAAAAGACCAACAGGAGGCATGATAACATTTGCAACTAAAGACTTTACAAGTGTTGCAAACGCTGCACCAAAGATAAAGCCAACAGCCATATCTACCATATTTCCTTTTATAAGAAAATCTTTAAATTCTTTAAGCATTATACTTCCTTTTTTAGCACATAAAGTACTATAAATTTTTAAATTACATTATATTGTAATTTTTTTCATATATTACTATGTGATCTTTTTACATGTAAATATACAGAATGCTTTTAGTTTTTGATAACGCTTATAATAATATCGTTATTTTTTTCATCTATTTTTATAGTGTCATTTGGTTTTAATTTTTCTTCAAGTATCATACGAGAAAGCTTATCTTCGACTAGTTCATATAGAGCCCTTTTAAGCGGTCTTGCACCAAATACCCTATCAAATCCAGCAGACGCTATAAGTTTTTTTGCCTCAACACTTAAACTTGCTTTGATATTTTTTTCTTCAAGTTTTATTTTTAAATCTTTAAATATAATATCAACTATATCTATCAAATTATCTTCATTTAAGGGATTGAAAACTACGATATCATCAAGACGGTTTAAAAATTCTGGCTTAAAGTAAGTTTTAAGCTCCCCCATTAGCGCTTTTTTATCCATTTTACCATCTGTTTGCATGATTTTGTCACTAGCAACATTTGAAGTTAGTATAATGATGCTATTTTTAAAATCAACCGTTACGCCTTTATTGTCTGTTAAACGTCCATCATCAAGCACTTGAAGAAGGATATTGAAAACATCACTATGTGCTTTTTCTATCTCATCAAAAAGTATAACGCTATACGGTTTTCTTCTGATAGCCTCTGTTAGCTGACCACCCTCTTCATATCCTACATATCCAGGAGGTGCACCAACCAAACGGCTAACGGAGTGTTTTTCCATATATTCACTCATATCAAATCTTACCAAGTTTCTTTCATTATCAAATAAAAACTTAGCTAAAGCTTTTGCACTTTGTGTTTTACCAACTCCAGTTGGACCAAGAAACAAAAAGCTTCCTATGGGTTTTTCGTTATCGTTTAGTCCAGCTTTACTTCGTATAATAGAGCGACCTATGGCTTTTATGGCTTCATCTTGACCGACAACATTTTGTTTTAAATGCTCTTCTACATGTAAAACCTTTTCGCGCTCACTTTGAAGCATTTTAGTAACTGGAATTCCAGTCCATTGGCTTACTATTGAAGCTATCATACTCTCATCTACACTGTTTTTAAGAAGTGTGCCTGCATTTTGCATATCGTTCCATTTTGCATTTAGATTTTTTTCATCTTCAAGCAATTTTGGAATTTTTCCATACTCAATCTCGGCAGCTTTGTTAAAATCACTATTTCGTTTTGCTAAACTTGCTTCTTTTTTTAGATTATCAAGCTCGATTTTTATGTTTGAGATGTGGTTAAATACATCTTTTTCATTATTAAATTGTCCCTCTAGATTTACTCGATTTTCCTCTAAATTTGCAAGCTCTTTGTCTATTTGTGCAATTCTCTCATCATTTTGGATACTTTTTTCCATCTTTAAAGCCTCTTTTTCTACATGTAAAGCGCTTATATTTCGTTTTATTCTGCTAAGCTCAACTGGCTCGCTTTCTATTTGCATTTTAAGCTCAGCCGCAGCTTCATCTATAAGGTCAATGGCTTTATCTGGTAAAAATCGATCGTTTATATAGCGATGAGAAAGTTTAGCAGCACTTACTAATGCGCTATCAAGTATAGTTACATTGTGATGAGCTTCAAGTCTCTCTTTTAGTCCTCTAAGTATTTGCAAAGCTTCATTTATATTTGGCTCATTTATATTTACAGGCTGAAAACGTCTTTGTAAGGCTGTATCTTTTTCAAAATACTTCCTATACTCTTTTAGCGTTGTTGCTCCTATGGTGTGAAGTTCTCCACGCGCAAGGGCAGGTTTTAGTATGTTTGCTGCATCCATACTTCCTTCGCTTGCACCCGCACCTACTATTGTATGAATTTCATCTATAAAAAGTATAATATCACCACTTTGTTTTACTTCATCTATGACAGCTTTTAGTCTATCTTCAAATTCACCCCTATACTTTGCACCTGCGATTAAAGCTCCCATATCAAGAGTTATTACTCTTTTGTGTTGCAATGACACAGGAACATCTGATTCGACTATTCTTTGGGCTAAACCCTCTACAACGGCGGTTTTTCCAGTACCAGGTTCGCCTAAAAGAATAGGGTTATTCTTAGTTTTACGTATTAAAATTTGCATTATTCTATGTATTTCTTCATCTCTACCGATAACTGGGTCAAGCTCGTTGTTTTTAGCTTTTTGAGTAAGGTCAATGCCAAATTTTTCTAAAGATTGAAGTGTTTCATCACCACTTTGTTTATCTATCTTTTTGCCCCCTCTTAAAAGCTCTAGAGTTTTTTTGATCTCTAATATAGATGCATATTTGCTAAATATCTTTTTAAGTGGCTCTTTATCTAAATTTGCATTTAGCCAAGTATCGACAGCTATAAAACTATCTCCTTGACTTATCATATTTGCCTTAGCATTTTCTAAAGATTCTACTAGCTCTCTTCCTATTTTTATACTCTCTTTTGTTACATTTGAAGAGGTTGGAAGGTTTTTAATCTCGCTTATCACATCAAGTTCTATCGCTTTTTTGTCAATATTTATCTTATGTAAAACTTGACAAAGTAAAGAAGATGAGTTTGTGAGTAGTCCCCAAGTTACATGTAAAGGTGTCGCCTCGCTATTTTTTTGATGCAAGGCTAAACTAACACCGCTTTCTATCGCCGATGTCATTTGGCGGGTTAGTATTTCAAATATGTTTTTCATTTTATTCTCCTATTTTTTTCTATAATTATACAAGTTTAGTCTATTAATGTCAAGTATATTTAGTGATATTATTTAAAATATCTAAATTGTTATTTGCATATTTGTATAAATTTCATATCTACATGTAGAACTATTTACATGTAAATATGTTAAAATAAATCCATTTTTTTAAATTTATTGAAGCTTTAAGGCAATTTTTACTAAAATTCAATATTAAATAGTTTAGGAGTAACTAAAATGAGATATATGAGGTATGTTGCTGTCGGTTTAGTGATGGCAATTTTTGCAATAAATGGTCTTTTTAATACAAGTTTGAATGCGAAATCAAATGTTGCAAAAGAAGATGAAAAAGTCGTTAGCGAAGAGAGTAAGCTAAGAGCATTAGCAAAGTTTACTAAAGTTTTAGGCACAGTTGAAAAATATTATGTTGATGATATAACCTTTAACGATATAATAAACAAATCCATAGACGGTCTGCTTTTAAACCTAGATGCGCACTCTGGTTTTTTAGATAAAAAGAAGTATCAAGATTTAAAAGTACAAACAGATGGTGAGTTTGGTGGATTAGGAATTACTGTTGGAATGAGAGATGGGGCACTTACTGTAATAGCTCCAATTGAGGGAACTCCAGCAGATAAAGCTGGGCTTGAGTCAAAAGATATTATCCTTAAAATAGATGGAAAATCAACTTTAAATATGACTATTGATGAAGCTGTAAAGTTAATGAGAGGAAAACCTGGAACTGATATAGTAGTTACTATAGTAAGAAAAGGAAAAGATAAGCCTTTTGATGTAAAAATCACCCGTGATATTATAAAAATAGATTCAGTGTATATCAAAAAGATAGAAAAATATGAGGATATTTTATATCTTAGAATTACAAATTTTGATAGACATGTGGTTGATAATACAAAAGAGGCTCTTTCAAAACATCTAAATGCAAAAGGTGTTATATTGGATTTACGAAATAACCCAGGAGGTTTATTAAATCAAGCTGTTGGGCTTGCGGATTTATTTGTAGATGAGGGTGTGATAGTCTCTCAAAAAGGACGCATAAGAGGTGAAAATAGTGAATATAAAGCTAGTAAAAATAACACTATCTTTTCAAAACCCTTGGTTGTTTTAGTAAATGGTGGAAGTGCAAGTGCAAGTGAGATTGTTGCAGGTGCATTACAAGATAACAAACGAGCTGTGGTTATAGGTGAGAAGACGTTTGGAAAAGGAAGCGTTCAAGTAATACTTCCTGTAAATGAAGAAGAAGCTTTAAGGCTTACTATAGCAAGATACTATCTTCCAAGTGGACGAACTATACAAGCAGTTGGTGTAACGCCAGATATTATCTCATATCCTGGAAAAGTTGCAAAAGATATGGATAATTTTTCTATAAAAGAGAAAGAGTTAAAAAAACATCTTGTTACAGAACTTGATAAGATAAATAAAAAGAAAAAAGATGTTAAAAAAGATACAGATGAAAAAGATATTGTAAGCACAGAAAATGTTTATAATGATGCACAATTAAAAACTGCTATTGATGTTTTAAAAGCATTAATATTAACAGGAAATAAGGAGTAAGTTATGGAAAAAAAAGAGTTGCTGTATGAAGGAAAAAGTAAAAATCTTTATAAAACTGATGATGCAAATTTATTGGTTGCTGAATTTAAAGATAAAAAAGTAGGTGCACAAGAGTGTGATGGTGTATCAAATAGTAAAATTAGCACTAAAGTATTTAATTTGCTTGAAAATGAGGGCATTAAAACTCACTTAGTTAAAATGCTTGGTGATAAAAATCAATTGATAAAAAAGCTAAGGGTTTTACCAATAAAATTGATTGTAAGAAATATTGCAACAGGTTCATTGGTCGAAAGACTTGGGGTGAATGATGGTGAAGAGTTAACATTTCCTTTAGTAGAGCTTTACTATAAAAACGATGATCTTGGTGATCCTTTGATAAATAGTGAACATTGTATTATTTTGGGTATAACCAAAACTTTAGATGATCTTAATGAACTTAGACAATTAGGGCGTGAGATCAATGTAATTTTGAGAAAATTTTTCAAAAAATGTGATTTGAAATTGGTTGATTTTAAGGTCGAATTTGGTGCAGACAGTGAAGGTAATATATTTGTATGTGATGAGATAGGTTTAGATAATTGCAGACTTTGGGATATAAATAATGCAAAAGTTACCTATGAGGAGATTGTAAAAAGAGTTTTAAATTCTAAATAATGCAAAATAAAAAAGATATATTTTTTCTATAAAATAAGAATATTTGGAGTGAGAATGGTTTTGAAATACTTAAGAGGCTTTTAGGCTAGATGGGCGCTATTTTAAGATTTTGTATAGTTGTAGCTGTTTTACATGTAAGTTTGTTAGCAAATAAAAATCAAGAAGTATCTGCGTTTTCTTTTGGCTCTGAAACAAATATAAAGGAGTTAAAACAAGAAAAATCAAAAAGCGGTATTAGAGATCTTTTTGAGAGTGCTCAAGGTTTAGAAAAAAAACCAGTAAAAGAAACTTCAAAAGATGAGTTTCAAGCTTTTAGCCCAAAGACACTATTTGTATCTTACAAGGATATCCCATTAAGTGGATATGTGGGAGAACTTATACCGCTTAGTGTCAGGGTTATTGTTACTGAAAAATTTGATGATATAAAAGTTAGATATGATAGCTCAAAAGGAAAGATTTTCGAGTTTAATTCTAGTTGGAGAAAAGATAGTGAAAATACGTATGAGAAAACTATCTATTTTCAACCAAAAGTTCCTATGAAAAACTTACCAAAGTTTAATGTTAAGATAGTTAAAAATGGAAAAGTTAAAGATTTTGCAACGCTTGAAGATGTAAAGTTAGATATTGTAAAATTAATCAATGATGATGGACGATTTATAGATGTTATTGCTAAGGATTTAATTGTAAAAAGGTTTAAAACTACCCAATTTAGCGAGTCTGCTCTTATTATGGTGATGGAGATAAAAACCGTTCAAGCAAGTATAAATAATATCAAATTTAATAACGTCATAAAGCAAGGACTTGATTCTAAATCAGGTGTTTTTCCAGATTTGACACTTTATTATTTTATAGTTTTTAAAAATGATACAAGTTCTATAAATTTTAGCTATTTTAATACAGCTTTAAACAAATATGAGATTATAAATCTGCCTGTTGTGGTTGAGCAAGATGATTTGAGCACTCAAATAGGATTAAATCCTAAAAAAAGTAAGTTTGAACTATATAAAGATGTTGGTATTGGGGTATGTATAATACTTTTTTTAGGTCTATTTTTATACTATAGAAAGTATATTTTTGCACTTTTAGCTGTTTGTTTATGTGTGTATCTTTTTTATGTTAGAGGAACAACAACTTTGATGGTAAATGCTGGTTCAAAGATAAGGATTTTACCAACTGAAAAATCTACTATTTTTTATACTATAAGTTCACCTATGCAAGTTGAAGAGTTAAATCGCGTTGGCTCATATATAAAAATTTTATTACCAAATAAAAAAATAGGATGGATAAAAAAAGAAGATGTTAGCAAGAATTAAAACCGTATATGTAATGACTCAATTTGTAATCACCGTGGTTGTGGTGATTGCTCTTATGTACATGTTTAGAAAAAACAACAGAAAAATAAGACGCGGTTGGGCAAAATTGCAAAAGTACATGATGGGCTATAGGGTCACAAAAAAGGGTGAGATTGACGAAGATGCTGAACTTTTGGTTATAAATCACCAAAGTTTGATAGATATTATTTTGATAGAAGAGCTACATCCAAAAAATATATGTTGGGTTACAAAGCAAGAATTAGCTAAGATTCCTGTGTTTGGTCATGTAGTTCATGCCCCTCGTATGATAGCGGTTGATAGAAAAGATAAACGCTCTATGTTAAAACTTTTTAAAACGGCAAAAAGTAGGGTAAAAGATGGACGTGTTATTGCGATATTTCCTGAAGGAACGAGAGGAGAGGGCAGAAAGCTTTTAAGGTTTAAAAAAGGAACAAAGTTTTTAGCTGAAACTCTAAATCTAAAAATACAACCCGTGGTTATATCTGGAACTAGGGATGTATTTGATACAAAGACTATGTTGGCTTATAGTGGTGATGTAAGTATTAAATTTTTACCATCGTTTTATCCCACAAAAGATACTTCATGGTTTGAAGATTTACAAGCAAACATGCAAAAGGAATTAGATATTGAGTTGGCAGACAATACTAGCCATAGGTAGTGGTGGATTTTTAGGCGCTGTTGCAAGGGGATACTTAAATGGTGTCTTTTCTCGTACAATGCCAAGTTTTTTACCATTTGGAACACTAGGAGTAAATCTTTTAGGTAGTTTTATTCTCGGTGTTTTATTTGCCTTATTTGCACATACTAGTATGTTTTCTACACATGTAAAGTCATTTTTATCAACTGGCTGTATGGGTGCGCTTACAACATATTCAACTTTTGCGATGGAGAGTTTTTGGCTACTTGAGGGAAGTAGTTTTATGTTTGGACTACTGAATATCGCTTTAAATGTTATTGGAACTATACTTTTTGCTGGTGGCGGATATAAGCTAACGGAGTATCTTTTTAAGATAACAATTTAAAAGTTATTACCAGTAAAATCTTCATAAAATTCTAGTATCTTCTCTTCTTTTTCAAGGTTGTGTATTTGAAGCTGTATCTCTCTTATTTTTTTAGAGTTTTTCATTATGGTTAGATCATCTTCTATTTTTATATTAGCCTCTACCAATTCTTTAGTTTGGTCTAAAAGGGTTTGATATATTTTTAGATTTTCTTTAGCTAGACTTATCTTTTTATCTATGCTTTTTAAATCTTTTTTAATTTTTTTATACTTTTCACTTTGATTATGTTTTTCTATCTGCTCTTGGTTTTTGCTTATGAGATATTTTAAGCGTGAGCTTTCTATTTCATCAAAGCTATTTACACTTAATGGCATGGAAAGTTTTATGCCGTAGTTGTAATAATCGTCTTTTAAATCACCTCTTTGGCTGTTTATTTTGTTCGCATGATATGAAGCGTTTATGGTTAATTTTGGAAGATATTTGGATTTTGTAAGCTTTGAGATATATTTTTGATTTTGACTTTCGATTTGTTTTATACTTAAGGTAATGTTTTGATTTATATATTCATCTTTTGAAGGTATTTTTACATGTAAAAGTTTTATATCTTTATACTCTTTTGTACTTAGTTTTTTAAAGTTTAAAAGTAGAGTATTTTTGGCATCTTGTAAATTTAAAAGTGTATTTTCATTTGCTATTTTTTTTAAAATTGCATCATTTAATGAAGTAATATCTATAAGACCTGCTAAGTATTGTTCATTTTTTCTTTCTATATTTAACTTTGCATTTTGGATGCTTAGTTGTTTTTGAAGTTGCATCTTATCATTTTTAAGTATTTTTAAAAGTAGAGAATATGCACTTATAACTTTGGTTTGTTTTAGTTTTTTAACATTTTTTAAACCCAAAATACGCGCAACATCGGCGTATTTTATAGCATAAAAAATACCGCCACTTCTAAAAATATCTTGATTTAAGTTTGCGCTAAACCCAAAAAAATCTTCACTGCCTAAATTTGAGTTGTTTTTATTTTTATTTTTTTGAATGGACAATATAATAGGGTCGATCCAGCTATTGCCTAAGCTATCACTTGATATATTTATTTGATCGCTTTTTAACTGAAAATCTTGCTGCAGATTTTTAGTTAAGATGTCGCTATTTGCATGTAAACTATTTACATGCAAATTTAAAAGCACAAAAGAGCTTAAAAGTATTTTTTTCATTTTATTTCAACCTTTGCGATTTGCGAAAAAAACTTTGGCTTTTTCCCTTTTAGTATCACTTTATATGAAGATACATGTATGTCGTCTGTGGTTTTAAAATATCTAAGTAGTTTAAAATTCTCTCTGCCATTTACTAATATTTTTTTTCTATCAATATTTTCAATATCCTCTTTAGTTACAAATATAATAATCTTGCCCTCACTTATATCAAATGCTTTTAATAGGGGAGTTCCAGGATTTACATAGTTTCCTTTTTTTACTAAGATTTTATCTATGTAGAGATTTTGTGCTTTTATGTTTCTGCTTTTTAGGTCATCTTTTGCATGTAAAAAAGATTGCTTTGATTTTAAAAAAGCTATTTTTTCATTATCCTTTTGCATTTTTGATTTTGTTTTTAGATTTTTGATTTTTTTATAAAAGTCCCTTTTTATATCATAAGTTGCTTTTGCTAATTCATAATTTATCTTTGAAATCTCATCATCAATTTTAACGATAGTTTCATCTTTAGCCTCTTTTGAGATAAGTTTGTCATTGGTAAATGTTACAAGACCGAAAACTTTTGAAGATATAGTGTATTTATTAAGTGGCTCTATTTTGGCATAGTATTCTCCACAATACATGTAAAGTGGTAAAAGCAAAAGTAAAAATCTCATTCAATGTCCTTTTTTTAAAAATTTAATTATATCAAAAATATTTTAAATGCCAATGGGCAAAAACTATACTTTTCTCTTTTTTACATGTGTAGCAAGTGCAAAAAGAGTTGGTAAATATACGAGGTTTAAAAATGTTCCCCAAAATAGCCCAAAACCTAGTGAAACAGCTAGAGGTTGCATTATCATAGCTTGACCAGATGGAAAAAATATCAACGTACTAAGCCCAACAAGTGTTGTTATTGAAGTTAAAAATATAGGGCGAAGTCTAAGTTTAGCGCGCTCTAAAAGCTCATCTATATTTTTAGAATGTCTTATAAAATCAAGCATAATAATTCCGTCGTTTATAACAACACCAGCAAGCCCTAAAGCGCCAATGATAGAAGGCATACTTAAAGGAAGCCCCATGATTTTATGACCTAAAACAACTCCTAGTATGGAAAAAGGTATAACAGAAATAATCATAAGAGTATATTTAAATGAATTAAACATAATCAAAAGA
>PDWI01008652.1_pt1 | contig 12701 bp, 12 predicted proteins | sample 1430891 | NCBI WGS metagenome assembly PDWI01 (sample SAMN01162508, study PRJNA174530) | Oral metagenome, whole genome shotgun sequencing project. | biome: Marine environment; feature: Marine mammal; material: Swab sample of the gingival sulcus; isolation source: swab sample of gingival sulcus... | reverse complement strand
ACCTCAAGTGGCTCGTGACGGGGCTGACCGTCACGATGATTGGCGGCTTGATAGTGCTTGTGACGGTGATTGTCATGCGCTTCAACGCCGAAGGCACCGTCCCCCTGCCCGAAAGCCTCGCCCTGCCCTCCGGCACGCGGGCCACGGCGGTGACGCGCGGCCCCGACTGGTTCGCCGTGGTGACAAGCGACAACCGCATCCTGATCTACGCGCTGGACGGCGAAACGCTGCGGCAGGAGATCACGCTCCCGCCTGCCCAGTGAACCTCAAAAATGCTCCGTGGGGGATGGTACCGCCTCCCCGGCTTGAACGGGGGACCTCTGGATCCACAATCCAGCGCTCTAACCAACTGAGCTAAGGCGGCACTGACGGGCGATTTACCGAGGCTGGCCGCCGAATGCAAGGGGCGTTTTCGCGGGCACGGTGGAAAATCGCGCGGGCGGCCTGGCGGCAGGGCTTGCCCCGTTGCGGCATTGGCGCTAGGCGATTGACCAGCAACAGAAAGGGCCTCGCATGGGTATCAATTCCGAGACCGACACCAGCGCCGACCTCCAGATCGGCCCGACCACCCTTGGCATGGTGCGCATCTACATCGCCGGCGACGGGATCGACCTGCCGATGGATTTCGAGCCGGAAGAGGCCGAGGAAATCGCCGAAGAGATTCGCGCCGCCGCCGAGCAGGCACGCGGTCTTGCCGAAGGCGCCGCGAAAAAGGGCCGCAAGAAACGTTGACGCCAGGGGCGCAGTGCCCCTTGCAACCGCCGCCCGCGCCGCAATTCCGGTGGCCTTAAAGACTCCTGAGGGAGCTGGCTCTGGCCGGATCGTGGTCCGGTTACCTGGCGCCCACCTGTAAATGCAGGTCCTCGGGAATTCGCATACCTCAACGGCTGCGTGCGGTCCCGCCACCCTTCGGGCATCAGCCCCTGCGCGACACCGCCTCGACGCGGACAGGGATGTTGGTCGCCACCGGGACGGGCTTGCCGCCGGAGGTGTCGTCTTCGCTTTCCATCCGCATGATGATGATGGCGAACTGCACCCCCGCGAAGACCACGCCGTTGAAGAACACTAGCATGACGAGCGCGATCCAGCCCATGTCGGAGCCGGAGATCAGGTGCCACAGGTTGCCGACATTGGTGTAAAGCAGCGCGGCAACGAAAATGCCTGACAGGGCAAAGCCGAACAGGACGTTCTTGATGTAAAGGCGCACGAGTCTGGGCATGTCTTTCTCCGTCTTTGGGGCCATTCTAGAGGCGCGGCGCGCGTCTGCCAAGGGTCAGAACGCTTCGGGGCGCGCCTCGCGGGCCATGTGGTCGAGCACGGCGTTGGTGAAACGCGCCTCGTTGCCCTCGGGGAAGAAGGCCACGGCGACATCGACAAACTCCACGATGACCACCTTCGGCGGCGTGTCGCCCTGCATCAGCTCGGCCCCGGCGGCACGGAAGATGGCGCGCAGGGTCGGGTCGATGCGCGCGATGGGCCACTTGGCGACAAGCGCGCGGTCGGTCATCTGGTCGATCGCCGCCTGGTGGTTGACGGCATCTTCCATCAGCTTGCGAAACAGCCGCTGGTCACCCTCGGCCATCTCGTAATCGTCGAACTTCTCGCCGAAGCGGTGGTTTTCAAATTCCGCCATGACGCGCTCGACCGTCTGGCCGCTGGCTTCCATCTGGAACAGGGCCTGCACGGCGAAGAGCCGCGCGGCGGAGCGCATCTTGCGTTTCTGGTTGCCCGAAGGGGTGTTCATGCCTTGGTCTCGCTGGAGCTGTCGCCGGCAACCTTGAACTCGTCCCACGGGGCGAATCCCACCGGCTTTTCCGTGGCGGACCATTTGCGACGAAGCGCGACAAGATGCAAGGCCGCTGCCGCCGCACCGCCGCCCTTGTTCTGGTCGGACGGGTCGGCGCGGACTTCCGCCTGATGCCGGTTCTCCACCGTCAGGATGCCGTTGCCGATGGCAAGGCCCTGTAGGCCCAGCAGTTGGAGGGCGCGTGACGAATCGTTGCAGACGGTCTCGTAATGGGTGGTTTCGCCGCGAATGACGCAGCCCAGCGCGACGTAGCCGTCGAAATTCGACAGCCGGTCGGCGAAGGCGATGGCCGTCGGCACTTCCAGCGCGCCGGGCACTTCGACAAGTTCCCAAGCACAGCCCGCCGCCTCGATCTCGGCCCTGGCCCCGGCGACGAGGTTGTCGGCGATGTCCTTGTAATAGGGCGCGACGACGATCAGCAGCTTCACCGGCGCGTCGAAGGACGGACGCGGCAGGATGTGGTGGGTTTCGGTTCCGGCCATGGGGCTACTCCTGGAAAATCGGGCGCGTGCCCGCGATGTTCAGCCCGTAGGCTTCCAACCCGACATATTTCGTTTCGGGGCTGTCGGTAAGCAGCACCATGTCGGTCAGGCCGAGGTTGGAGAGAATCTGCGCGCCGAGGCCGATCTGGCGGATCGTGCGCGGCCCGTCGTCTTCCTCCGCATGCAGCGTCTTGCGCGGCTCGCGGAACAGGCACACGACCCCGCGCCCCTCGGCGGCGATGATTTCCATCGCCCTGTTCAGTTCGCCCGCAGGCTTGGTGCCGATGCCCAGCAGGTCGCTGGCCTCGTTGAGCGCATGGGTGCGCACGAGGACCGGCGCGTCGCCCGAGATGTCGCCTTTGATCATGACCACATGTTCGATGCCGTGGATCTGGTCGGTGAACAGCCGCATTTCCCAGTCGCCGCCGAAAGAGGAGGTGACCCGCTCGCGGGAGGTCTCGACGACGAGATTGTCGTGGCGGCGGCGGTAGGTGATGAGGTCGGAGATGGTGCCGATCTTCAGCCCGTGGGTGGCGGCGAAATCGACGAGATCCGGCAGGCGGGCCATGGTGCCGTCGTCGCGCATGATCTCGCAGATGACACCCGAAGGGTCGCGCCCGGCGAGGCGGGCGATGTCGACGGCGGCCTCGGTGTGGCCGGCGCGCACCAGAACCCCGCCCTTGCGCGCGCGCAGCGGAAAGACATGCCCCGGCGTGGCGATCTCGGCAGGGCCGCTGTTGTGGCCGATGGCGGTGGCGACGGTCAGCGCGCGGTCGGCGGCAGAGATGCCGGTGGTCACGCCCTCGCGCGCCTCGATGGAGACGGTGAAGGCCGTCTCGTGGCGCGAGGAGTTGAACGCCGCCATCATCGGCAGGCCGAGATGTTCGACCCGTTCGGCGGTGAGCGGCAGGCAGATCAGCCCGCGCCCGTGGGTGGCCATGAAGTTCACCGCCTCGGGGGTCGCCGCGTCGGCCGGGATCACAAGGTCGCCCTCGTTCTCGCGGTCCTCATGGTCGACAAGGATGAACATCCGCCCCGCCCGCGCTTCGTCGATGATCTCCCCGATCGGCGCAATCGCCGCGCGCAGCCCCTCTTCGACAGGGCCGGGCCGTTCGTAGGTCTTCGCGTTCGCCATGGTTCCCTCGCTGTTGCTCGCCGCCGGGATACCCCCGCCGCCCCCGCTTGGCCAGCGCAAAGCCGTCAGCCGGTATATTCCGAGAGCCGGGCGACGTAGCGCGCCAGCGTGTCGATTTCGAGGTTGACTGCGTCCCCCGGCGCCACGTCACCCCATGTCGTGACCTCCTTGGTGTGGGGGATGAGGTTGACCCCGAAGGTGTCGCCCGCGACCTCGTTGACCGTCAGCGAGGTGCCGTTCAGCGCCACCGACCCTTTCGGCGCGATGAAACGGGCCAGCGCGGCGGGGGCGCGGAAGGTCACGCGGGTGCTGTCGCCCTCGTCGGCGACCGAAAGCACCTCGGCCACCCCGTCGACATGGCCCGAAACGATGTGTCCGCCCAGCTCGTCGCCCACCTTCAGCGGGCGTTCGAGGTTCACCCGCGCACCTTCGCGCCAGCCCCCGAGATTGGTGCGCGCCAGCGTCTCCGCCGACATCTCGACCTCATACCACCCCGGCCCGATCGCCACCACCGTCAGGCACACGCCGTCGGAGGCAATGGAGGCGCCCATGTCGATGCTGTCGGTGTCGTAGCCGGTGGCGATGCGCGCGCGGGTGTCGCCCGCCTTTTCGATGGACACGATACGCCCGATGTCGGTGATGATCCCTGTGAACATGGCCGGTCTCCTTTGCCCCTGCCTATGCCAGCCGCGCTCCTTTGCCAAGCGCCCCGGTTTCTGACGCCCGAACGCCACACTCCTGTCGCCTTGTGGTTGCAGGCTTGCGAAAGGCGTGACAATTGCCCGCCCCTCGGGCAGAGAAGCGAAAACCGAAAGGCGTGTGACGAGGCGATGACAAGGATCGACGGGCAAAACCGGGTCTTCCTGTTCCTGCAAGGCCCCCACGGGCCGTTCTTCGCACGGCTCGGGCGGATGTTGCGGGCGGCGGGGGCGGAGGTCTGGCGCGTCGGGTTCAACCGGGGCGACGAAGCCTTCTGGCGCGACAGGGCCAGCTACCTCCCCTTCACCGGCACGCAAGAGGACTGGCCCGCCCGTTTCGCCGGGATCGTGGCGGAAAAGGGCGTGACCGACATCGTCCTCTACGGCGACACCCGCTTCATCCACGCCGAGGCCGTCGCGCAGGCGCGCGCCGCCGGGCTGGGCATCCACGTCTTCGAAGAGGGCTACCTGCGCCCCTATTGGGTCACCTACGAGCGCGGCGGCTCCAACGGTCATTCGCGGCTGATGCAGATGTCCATCGCCGACATGCAGCGCGTCCTCGCCGACGCCGAGCGCGACATCCCCGAAGCCCCCGCCCATTGGGGCGACATGCGCCAGCACGTCTTCTACGGCGCGCTCTACCACTGGTTCGTGATGTTCCTGAACCGCCGCTACCGCGGCTTCCGCCCCCACCGCGCGATCCCCGTCACCAAGGAATTCCAGCTCTACCTGCGCCGCCTCCTCCTGATGCCCGCCCACGCCATCGACCGGCGCGTCGCCACCAGCCGCATCAAGTATGGCGGCTTCCCCTACCACCTCGTGCTGCTGCAACTGGAACACGACAGCTCCTTTCAGGCGCATTCCCCCTTCAGCACCATGTCGGACTTCCTCACCGTGGTCATCGCGGGCTTCGCCGAGGGGGCAGCGCGCCACCATCACCTCGTCTTCAAGGCCCACCCGCTGGAAGACGGGCGCGTGCCGCTGCGCCACGAGATCCGCCGCCTCGCGCACCAGCATGGCGTCTCCGAGCGCGTCCACTACGTGCGCGGCGGCAAGCTCGCCGGCCTGCTCGACCACGCCCGCTCCGCCGTCACGGTCAATTCCACCGCCGCCCAGCAGGTGCTGTGGCGCGGCCTGCCGATCCGCGTGTTCGGACGCGCCGTCTTCGCCAAGCCCGAACTGGTCTCCGACCAGCCGGTGGCCGAGTTCTTCGCCCAGCCGGCCCGCCCCGACAACCGCGCCTACCGCGACTACCGCCACTACCTGCTGGAAACGAGCCAGGTCCCCGGCGGTTTCTATTCCTCCCGCGGACGGCGCCAACTCCTGCGCCAGGTGGTCGACATGATGCTCGTCGAGGACGACCCCTACGACGCCCTCGCCCGCGGAACCGCCGCCCCCCGCCAGCAGATCCACGCGATCAAGTAGCCCCTGCGGCGCGGCATCGCGGCAACACCCGCCGCCCAGCCTCGAACAAACCCAAGGTTGGGCTGGATTTTGCCCCGATTTCCCGGTAACTTGCGTAAAAAACCTGAGGCAGAACTCCACAAAGGAGCCGAGCAGTGATCAATTTGGGCAACGCATGGGCGCGCAACGCGGCCCTTCTGGCTTGTGTCGTGGGGCTGGCCGCCTGCGACATGCTTCCCCGTTCCGGCCCCAACAAGGCAGAAATCTTCGCCGGTTCGGTGCAGAATCAGGGCGATGCCTTCGTCGTCGCCGTGAACGACAGGGTGAATCGCGCCACGGCCGTCACCAAGGCGCTGGGCTTCTCCAACTCCTTCCTGAAGGCCGGCGTCGTCGGCTCCGACACGATCCGCCCCGGCGACACGCTGGGCGTGTCGGTCTGGGAAAACGTCGAGGAAGGCATCCTGACCACCGCCGGCGCCCCCGCCTCGCTTGACGAAGTGCAGGTTGACGGCGCGGGCTACATCTTCATCCCCTATGCCGGTCGCATCCGCGCCTCGGGCAACACCCCCGAAGCGATCCGCCGCATCATCACCGACAAGCTCGAAGACCAGACCCCCGACCCGCAGGTCATGGTCCGCCGCCTCGCGGGCGACGGTGCCACCGTCTCGCTGACCGGCGCGATCGGCGGACAGGGCGTCTACCCGATCGAACGCCCGACCCGGACCCTCAGCACGATGCTGGCGCGCGCCGGAGGCGTGGCCATCCAGCCGGAAGTCGCCGTCGTGAAGGTCATTCGCGGCAAGAAGACCGGCGAAATCTGGTATTCCGACCTCTTCAAGAACCCCGAACTCGACATCGCCCTGCGCAACGGCGACCGCATCCTCGTCGAGGAAGACACCCGCGCCTTCACCGCGCTCGGCGCCACCGGCACCCAGACCCGTGTGCGTTTCAACACGCATCCGCTCAGCGCGCTGGAGGCCATCGCGCAGGTCGGCGGGCTGAATTCCACGCTGGCCGACCCCACCGGCGTCTTCATCTTCCGCAACGAACCGGCCGAGATTGCCAATGCCGTGCTGGGCCGCTCCGATCTCGTCGGCGATCAGCGCATGATCTACGTCCTCAGCCTGACCGAACCGAACGGCATGTTCCGGGCGCGCGACTTCGTGATCCGCGACGGCGATACCGTCTACGTCACCGAGGCTCCCTATGTGCAGTGGACGAAGGTTCTGACGGCGCTTACCTCCACCGTTTCCGCCGCCGATTCGCTGGCCTCCGCCGCCTCGACAGGTGGGCTGCTGAACTGACGTGAACCAGCCGAACGAAACTCCGGCCGCCGGGCGCCCCGTGCCCCGGCGGCTTTTCGTGCGCAACGGCGGCTTCCTGACGCAAAGGCGCACGCGGCGCATCCTGTCGCTGGCAGGCTGGCGCATCCAGCTCCTCGGCACGCCGGGGCCGGACGACACCATCGGCGTCTGGGGCGTCTCCCCCACCGCACACCGTGGCGAAGCGCTCGCCGCCCGCACCGGCGCCCCGCTCCTGCGCGTCGAAGACGCCTTCCTGCGCTCCGTCCTTCCGGGCCGCGACGGCGAACCGGCGATGGGCCTCGCTCTCGACCATACGGGGGCGCATTTCGCCTCCGCACAGCCGTCCGACCTCGAAACCCTCCTCGCCACACATCCCCTCGACGACACCGCCCTGCTCACCCGCGCCCGCCACGCGATGGAAGCGATGGCGCGGGAGCATGTGTCGAAATACAACGCCTGGGACGATGCCGCCCCCCTCCCCGAAGCGCCTTACGTTCTGGTCATCGACCAGACCCGTGGCGACGCTTCCATCGCCAACGCCGGCGCCACCCCCGACACCTTCCGCGACATGCTCGCCGCCGCCGAGATCGAACACCGCGGGCTGAAGATCGTCATCAAGACCCACCCCGAGACCGCCGCCGGACACCGCCCGGGCCACTTCGGTCCCGAAGACGCCACCGGCAACCGCGTCCTCCTCACCGCCCCGGTCGACCCGTGGGCGCTGATGCAGGGCGCTGTCGCGGTCTATACGGTATCGTCCGGCATGGGCTTCGAAGCGATCCTCGCCGACCACCGCCCCCGCGTCTTCGGACAGCCCTTCTACAGCGGCTGGGGCCTCACCGACGACGAAAACCCCGTCACGCGCCGCACCCGCCGCCTCACCCGCGCCCAGCTTTTCGCCGCCGCGATGATCCTCTACCCGACGTGGTACGACCCCCACCACGACCAGCTCTGCGGTGTCGAACAGGTCATCGCCGCGCTCTCCGCCCGTGGCCGCGCCCACCGCGAAGACGCGCACGGCTACGTCGCCGCCGGAATGCGGCTGTGGAAACGCGGTGCGCTGACGGGCTTCTTCGGGCGCGGCGGCGGGATCGTCTTTGCCGAGGGACCGCGCGCGGTGGCCAAGGCCCGCAAGCTGGGGCGTCCACTGATGGTCTGGGCCGGGCAGGAAGACAGCCTCGGCGAAACGGACGGTCTGCGCGTGCTGCGCGTCGAGGACGGTTTCCTGCGGTCGCGCGGGCTGGGGGCCGAACTGGTGCCGCCGATGTCGCTCGTCGCCGACGACCTCGGCATCTATTACGACCCGACCCGCGAGAGCCGCCTCGAGCGCCTCATCGCCGCGGCGACGTCCCTCCCCGAAGGTGCCCGCGCCCGCGCCGGGCGGCTGATCGAGGGGCTGCGCCGCGCGCGGGTGACGAAATACAACACCGCCGGCACCCTGCCCCGCCTCCCCGAAGGACGCCGCATCCTCGTGCCGGGGCAAGTGGAAGACGACGCCTCCATACGCCTCGGAACGGACAAGGTCCGCACCAACCTCGCCCTGCTGCGCGCCGCGCGCGCCGCCAACCCCGATGCGGTGGTGATCTACAAGCCCCACCCCGATGTCGAGGCGGGCCTGCGGCAAGGCATCGTCCCCGTCGAAGAGGCGGCGGAACTGGCGGATGTGGTGGCGACGGAGGCCAACGCCGCCGCGCTGATCGACGCCGCCGACGAGGTCTGGACGATGACGTCGCTCATGGGGTTCGAGGCGCTGCTGCGCGGCAAGGATGTGACCTGCCTCGGCGCACCATTCTATGCCGGATGGGGCCTGACGCGCGACCTCGGCACGGTCCCGGACCGCCGCACCGCGCGCCCCGACATCCTCGCCCTCGCCCATGCCGCGCTGATCGACTACCCGCGCTACTTCGACCCCGTCACCGGCACCGCCTGCCCGCCCGAAGTGGTGATCGACCGGCTCGCCTCAGGCGAAACGGCCACGCCCGGCCCAGGCCTGCGACTGTTGTCGAAAGCACAAGGACTGCTGGCGAGCCACGCATGGCTCTGGCGCCGGAAAGGCTGAGGCTACATCCCCGAAAGCTTGCTCTGAAGCTCCGAAAGCTGTTTCTTTATGGCGTCCAGTTCGGCGTCCTTGCCCTCGGACGGGGCCTCGGTGGGCGCTTCGGGCGCGGGTTCCGTGCCGCCCCAGCCCGACATCATCGCCTTCATGAACGCCTGTTGCTGCGCCTGCATCGCCTCGAAACCGGGCATCTGCGCCATCGGATTCGGCATCGTGCCCAAGCCTTCCATCACCTTGGACTGCCCCTCGCGCAGCATCTCGAAAGACACCGCGAGGAATTGCGGCACCACGCTCTGTGCCTGCGTGGTGTAGGAGCGCACGAGGTCGGTCAATACGTCCAGCGGCAGCACGTTCTCGCCGCGGCTCTCGTGTTCGGCAATGATCTGGAGCAGGTATTGGCGGGTCAGGTCGTCGCCCGTCTTGAGGTCGATGATCTGGACCTCGCGCCCGTCGCGGATGAACCCGGCGATGTCCTCAAGCGTGACGTAATCCGATGTCTCGGTGTTGTAGAGCCGACGGCTCGCGTAGCGTTTGATCAGCAGGGTTTCGTTTGCACTCGCCACCCGGTGTCCTCCCCGTTTCTGCGACATTTTGCCGTTGCAGAAAGAGCCTACGGCACGCCGGAAACGAAAAGCAAGCGTGGCGTCGTGGCCAGCACGGGGAATCTCGCCCAACCATCCGCTACGGCATGTTTTGCATACATTGCCGTATACTATACATTCGCCTTCGTATGGTGACGTAAAAAGGGCGAGCCATGAGGCTCGCCCTTGGGAAGATCCGTCCGACCGGGGAGGAGGCGGCCAGCGCAGGAAATTCCGCTTACTTGGTGTTGGCGGCCTTCTTGGCGGCCTTGGTCATTTCCTCGGTCGCCTTCTGCATGGCGGTGGAGGCTTCGGCGCCCATGTCCTTGCCGGCGGCCATCATCAGTTCGACCGTCTCGGCCTGCACCTTCTTGGCGATCTCGGCGAAGGCCGACATGTTTTCGGCAGCCATCTCGGCCTGCGCGGTGGCGAAGTCGCTCATGGCCTTGGAATAATCGGTGGCGTCATCCTTGACGGCGGCGACGTTGCCCATCTTGGCGAGGGTCTCTTTCGTCCACTTCGTCGACAGCTCGACCGACTTGTCGGCGGCTTCCAGCGCGACCTTCGAGAGCTTTTCGCCCATCGCGGCCTGGCTCTTGAAGGCTTCTTCCATGGACGACATGTCGACGGGGAAGTTGCCCATCATGTCCTGGAACATCTTGGTGAAGTCGTTGGTGCTTTTCTTGTCAGCCATGGTCTCTCTCCAAACGGCCCGGGCAGGAGGCGCCGGGGAATTCTGCGTCTGCAAGGAATATGTATGCTGCAGTGCAGAAAATCAAGTCTTTTCTGCACTGCAGCATCCGCTTGCGAACAGGCTGAAAACCCGTGCAAAATCAGGCCTTCGGAACGGCGGTTACATAGGTTCCGGGGGCCGGGGCAAGCACGGGATGGCCCGAATCGCCCAGATCGCGCGCCGGAATACGCTTGCCGGAGCGCGGCGCGAGCCACGCCTCCCAGCGGCCCCACCATGAACCGGGGTGAAACTCGGCCTCCGCCTGCCAGGCTTTGGCAGACTCGGGCCAGCCGGTGTTGGTGTAATGGCCATACTTCTTCTTCGACGGCGGGTTGACGATCCCGGCGATGTGGCCCGACTCCGAGAGGATGAAGGTCTTGTCCTGCGACCCCATCTTGCGCACGCCGCGGTAACTCGCGGGCCATGCAGCGATGTGGTCGGTCTCGCAGGCGACGGCGCAGAGCGGGACGTCCACGTCCCCCACCTTCACCTTCTCGCCCAGCAGCGGAACCCCCTCGCCCTCGCCGGCGAAGAGGTCGGCCTGACACATGCTGCGCAGGTAATCCACCGCCATCTTGCCGGGCAGGTTCGTTCCGTCGCCGTTCCAGTAGAGCAGATCGAAAGCGGGGGGCGGGTCGCCCAGCATGTAAGACCTGATCGCCGGGGTGTAGATGAGGTCGTTGGCGCGCAGGTAGGAGAAGGTGCGCGACATGAATATGGACGACATCAGCCCCGTTTCCGCCGCCTCCTCCTCGATCCCGTCGATGAAGTCGTCGTCGAGGAAGACACCCACCTCGCCCTGGTCGGAGAAGTCTGTCAGCGTGGTGAAGAAGGTGGCGGAAGCCACCGACGCATCGCCGCGCGCCTTCATGAGCGACAGGGTGAGCGCCAGCACCGTGCCCGCGATGCAGTAGCCGACGACATTGATCGACTCCTGCCCGGTCATCTGCTTCACCTGTTCGATCGCGGTGAGGTAGCCCTCTTCGACATACTGATCCATGCCCACATCGGCATAGCTCGGATCAGGGTTCACCCAGGAGACGACGTAGAGCGTGTAGCCCTGCGCGACGATCCAGCGGATCAACGAGTTTTGTTCTTTCAGATCAAGGATGTAGAACTTGTTGATCCACGGCGGGAAGATGACCAGCGGCTTCTCGTAGACCTCCTCCGTCTGCGCCTTGTACTGGATCAGCTCGAACATCCGGTTGCGGAAGACGACGCCGCCCTCCGCCGTACCGAGGTTCTTGCCCACGGTGAAGGCGTCCGGGTCGGAGAGGGTCACGAGCAGTTCGCCGTTGTTCTTCTCGAGGTCGCGGATCATGTTCTCCAGCCCGTCGACCAGCGACCGCCCCTCCGTCTTGATGGCCTTTTCCAGCGCATCCGGGTTGGTGGCGAAAAAGTTGGTCGGCGCCATCATGTCGACGATCTGCCGGGCAAAATAGCGCATCCGCTCCTTCTCGTAGGGGTCCGACTCCTCAAGCCCCTCGACCGCTCTTTTCACCGCCTCCGCGCTGATGAAATACTGCTGCTTGAGATAGTTGAAATACGGGTGCGTATCCCACAGCGGGTTGGAAAAGCGGCGGTCCCTGGGGCTGTTGTCCTCCGGCACCAGCCCGTCCTGCGGCGTCAGAAGCGCCTGTTGCGCCTCGGCGGCATGCTGAAGCGTCTTGCTCCAGAACTCGAGCTGCTGGCTCCAGACCTTGTCAGGGTTGTGCAACATCTCCGCCCAATAGGCCCCGATGGCACGCCCCATGAACTCCGGCCCCGGCCCCTGAAGCGACGAACGGATCTCCTTCTTGCGCGAAAGGGCGGCCAGCATCCGCCCCGTCAGTTCCTCTATTCGCGCAATATTTTCCTGAAATTCCGCGCTGACCGCCGGCGGGTTCATGTCTTTTGTTGTCATGTTGCGGTTTTGACCCTATCCTGTTTTGCACCCGCAGCATTTTCCTGCGAGGGCACCTCCCTGCGAAGAGCGTAGCTGAGGGACACACGTTATGGCAACAGGGAGGGCGCCCGATGCGCTACATGGCAACTTACGACCTGATGGAGTCGTTGCGCGTCACCAACCAGTGGCTGGGGGCTTCGGCAGCGGCGTTCGGCGCCTACCCGGCGATGGCGATGGTGCCCAACCCCTATCTCAAGTGGCTCACCGCCTGGGGCGAGGTCACCGAGCGCAGCTTCCAGCGCATCGTCACCAAGCCCGACTGGAACATCGACAGCGTCGTCGGCGATGACGGGCGCGATCATGTGGTGACGGTCGAGAAGGTTGTCGAACGCGCCTTTGGCGACCTGATCCGCTTCAAGGTGCAGGGCCGCAAGGTGATGCCCCGCCGGGTGTTCCTCGTCGCGCCGATGTCGGGGCATTACGCCACGCTGCTGCGCTCCACCGTCCGCTCGCTGCTGCCCGACGCCGATGTCTACATCACCGACTGGCACAACGCGCGCGACATCCCGGTCTCCGAAGGCGATTTCGACGTCGAGGACTACACCCTCTACCTCGT
>PDWI01010477.1_pt1 | contig 12702 bp, 8 predicted proteins | sample 1430891 | NCBI WGS metagenome assembly PDWI01 (sample SAMN01162508, study PRJNA174530) | Oral metagenome, whole genome shotgun sequencing project. | biome: Marine environment; feature: Marine mammal; material: Swab sample of the gingival sulcus; isolation source: swab sample of gingival sulcus... | reverse complement strand
TGTAAATAAATCTACCCAACCTATAACGGTTATCGTTATAAATGTTGGTGTTGCACTATCAATTACTTTATATTTTTCTGACATAATGCAAAGATAGTTCTTTTTTGTAATTTGTTGATTTTTAATTACCTTTTAATGCTCATTTGCTCCACTATTGGTACTTGTTTGTAATACTACTGGTGCTCGTTTGTAACGAGTACCGATTTTATTATTTTATGTTCGTCTGTGAAGAGTGCTCATTTTGTTATTTGTAAATGTTGTAAAATAAAAAACCTCGTTGCAACTCTATTGCTGGTGCTCGTTTGTAACGAGCACCCATTTTATTATTTATTTATAATTGTTGTAAAATAAAAAAACCTCGTTGCAAACGAGGAAAATATTGTTGTGGATAGAAAAAGATAGATGCTCGTTGCAAACGAGCACCAGCGGGTTTATTTTTTTCACAATATTCTTTCAATATCATTTTTAACAACCGGATGTTCACTTATTTTTTTCCACACAATCTCTTTTCCATATTTTTTTTCTATTTCTGCAAATGCTTCTTTATCTTTATCATTTGCAATTCAATGTATATTTTTATATCGATTACCTATATCTGTCGTTATCTGAAAACTTGTCTCTGCTTTTGATAGTTTTGTCTCTGCTTTTGATAGTCTTTCCTTTGCTTCTATGAGCTCTGCTTTTGATTTTATTCATCATGATGAATATTGTTTAATTTCTTTTTTCAGCAAAGACACATCTTTTCCTTCCTTTTTCATAATTTTATATTGCTTTATTAATCCTCTATAAAGAGGGTTTTGTATTTCATATAATTTTCTTAACTCATTTGGGTCAGTCATTTTTTTCCATTCTTCTTTGGTCTTTCCTACCTTTTTTATCTCTTTCATTAAGTCATTGTACTTATCCATAGGAGTTTCTTGTCCAAAACCATAAAAACCAACAAGCATAAAAATAACAACAAAAAAGAACTTTTTGCTGTGCAAGAAATATGAAACTATATTAAATTGAAGTTTATTTAATCAATTCATAATTTAAAAATTTATTTCATTTTACGCTTTTTTAGTAGTACCTACAAAGAGTTAGTTTACAAAAAATATAGAGTTGCTGTCTTTTGTTAAATTTACTAAACTTAAAAAGTAAATTTAAGAGAGCATAAGTTTTGTTTTGTCTGTTACTTTTTCTCAAAACAAGTACTTAACAATACATTACTTGGTATCCCTACCTCGCTTCTCATCGATGGTTGCTTGCTTACAGTTTACAAATCTTACTCTTGTTTATTCCTTAAAATATAAGCTATGAATGCGGAAAAACACTATAACTTTATTCGAGTATTTCGCTATTTGTCGCCTTACTAATAAAGTGATGTAAAAGAACATTTAATAGCTCAAATTTATAAAAAAGTTTTTTGTCTGCAAAATATTTTTTGTTTTTTTATTTTTAACACCACTGGTGCTCGTTTGCAACGAGTACCTATTATTTATACTCGTCTGTGACGAGTGCTTTTTATTGTAAAAACCGCTGGTGCTCGTTTGTAACGAGTACCGATTTTATTATTTTATGCTCGTCTGTGACGAGTACTCATTTTATTGTTTGTAAATTGTTATGGAATAAAAAAACCTCGTTGCAAACGAGGATAGAAAAAGACAGATGCTCGTTACAAACGAGCACCAGTGGTAGCACCAGTGGTTGCGTTGTGTTTTAAATCATAACAGTTCTAGCAAACGAAAGTAAGCTTATTTTTATGCCTTTTATTTCAGATAAAGCGAACCAACACGCCTCCAATGTGGCTCCTGTGGTAATAACATCATCGATAATTACAATGTGTTTGTTTTCAAAAAAACTTTTATTAAGCACGGAAAATTTAGTTTTTAAATCAGCAAAACGGTCTTCACGACTTCTTTTTGTCTGTGTTTTGGTATCTATATTTCTGATTAAAATATTTTCTACAAAATCAATATTAAAATTAGAACTTAAAATTTCCCCAAACTTTGTAACTTGATTAAAACCCCGTCGTTTTTGTTTATCTTTATGTAACGGAACAGGAATAATTAAATCAACATCTTCAAAAAAGTTTATTTTTTGTAATTCTGGAATATATAGATCAGCTAAAAAAACACCTATTTCTTGATTTTTATGATATTTTAATTCATGAATTAATTTTTGAGTAACATTTTCCTTTCTGTATTCTAAAAAAGAATGTACTTTTTCAACAGGAACACGCCCATAAAATATTTTCTTTAAATCATGAGTGTTTTTACAAAAAGGTAAATCATGACTACAATTTACACAAAGAAATTTTTCTTGATGATGTAAAAATGTTTCACAATGTAAACACAATTTGGGATAAAATAAATTAAGTATTTGCTCTAAAATATACATACATAGTTTTTTAAATCATTAAAAAATAATACCTTTGCAATATATTCAAAACTTATGAAAAGAAAAATTACAATCATTATTTTAATTTTAATCCTTATAATTATAAGTATTTTTGCTTATAAAAAATATATTGAAAATATAAGTCTTCGTACTATTTTTAATCAAGAAAAGGAAGCAATGCAAAAGCAAGTTGATGGCATCATTGCTGATTATGATAAGGTTGTAGTGGAAAATACAAAACTCAAAGAAGAGTTAGAAGGTAATAAAAATCAAATGCTTAGCTTAAGAGATTCCATTGCAAACATGGATGATAATAGTTATAACCTCTTCATAAAATTCAGAAAACGTTTAAATTTCCTAGAAGAACAAAATAAAGAACTTACTGAAAAAGTCAAAAAACTTAACACGGAAAACACTTCTTTAAAACAAAAAAAAGCAATTGCTCTTAAAAGTTTAGCTGTTTATAAAAAACGTAGTTCTGAATTATCAAAAAATAATACATCACTTGTAAAAACAAACGAAAAACTTAAGTACCAGTTAGATGAAGCAAAACGAATTGTTGTAGAGAATTTAAAAATATTTTCTATGAAACAAAAACGTAGTGGAAAATATGTAACAACTTCACGACACAAAAAAGCTTCCGCATTGAAATTAACAATGCAACTAAAAGAAAATAACTTGGCTGATTCAGGAGAACGAAGAATATATGTTCAAATAATTAATGAAAATCATAAAACCGTTAATACTAAAGGAATTATCGGGTTATTAAATGGAAAAAAAGTTCCTTATTCAGGAGAATTAAAAATAGAATATGACAATAGAGGATTTGATTTAACTTCTTTTATTGTATTTCCTAAAGGCTCTTTGAAAAAAGGAAATTATTTTATTAATATTTATTTAGAGGGTAGATTAGTGAAAAAGAAAATTTTAACCCTTTCTTAAATTATAAAACTAAAAAACAATGTTAAACACAGAATCAAAACCTGCAATTTCTTTTGAAGATTTTAAAAAAGAAATTCTTAATGATTATAGAATTGCAAAAATAAGTCGTGAATGTTCTTTGTTAGGAAGAAGAGAGGTGCTTACAGGAAAGGCTAAATTCGGAATTTTTGGAGATGGAAAAGAAGTGCCTCAATTAGCTATGGCAAAGGCTTTCAAAAACGGTGATTTCCGCTCAGGATATTATCGTGACCAAACATTCATGATGGCAATAGGACAATTAACTGCACAACAATTTTTTGCAGGTTTGTATGCACATACAGATTTAAAAGCTGATCCGATGTCTGCTGGGAGACAAATGGGAGGACATTTTGCAACTCATTCATTAAATGAAAAAGGAGAATGGCTTGATTTAACAAAACAAAAAAATTCATCAGCAGATATTTCACCAACTGCTGGTCAAATGCCTAGATTGGTAGGGTTAGCTCAAGCATCAAAAATATATCGTAATGTTCCTGAATTACAGCGCCCAAATAAATTCTCTAATAATGGAAATGAAGTGGCTTGGGGAACTATAGGGAATGCAAGTACTTCTGAAGGCTTGTTTTTTGAGGCAATCAACGCTTGTGGAGTGTTAAAAGTACCTATGATTATGAGTGTTTGGGATGATGAATATGGAATTTCTGTTCATGCTAAACACCAAACAACTAAAGAAAGTATTTCTGAAATTTTAAAAGGATTTCAAAGAGAAAATGGAGGAAATGGTTATGAAATAATGGTTGTAAAAGCTTGGAATTATACAGAATTAATTGAGGTGTATAACAAGGCTTCAAAAATTGCGAGAGAAGAACATGTTCCTGTTTTAATTCATGTTAAGGAAGTTACACAACCTCAAGGACATTCTACTTCGGGATCTCATGAGCGTTATAAATCAAAAGAACGTTTAGAGTGGGAAAAAGAATTTGATTGTATTGCTAAAATGCGTCAATGGATTTTAGATTTTGAACTTCAGGATGAAAACGGAAAAACATTACGTTTTGTTGAAAACGAAGAAGAATTAATTCAATTAGAAAAAGAGGCTAAAAAAGAAGTTTCTAACGCTAAAAGAGATGCTTGGAATGCCTATCAAAATGAAATAAAAGAAAGTCAAAATAAAGCAGTCGAAATTTTAAATAATCTTGCTCAAAAAAGTGCAAACAATGTTTTTATCACTAAGTTAGCATCTGATTTGGCATCAAAAAGTACAATAATCAGAAAAGATGTTCTTTCTACATGTAGAAAAGCATTACGCAAGGTTATCAATGAAGATTTTGCAGAGAAAAACATCTTAAAAGAGTTCATCAAAAAAGAACTAGATATTGCTTATGATAAATATTCTTCTCATTTGATGAATGAAGTAAATCAAAAAGAGTTGACCAAGGAAATAAAACCTACTTATGATGCTGAAAATATGGTTGATGCACGTGTTATTTTAAGGGATAATTTCGATGCGTTATTTAAAAAATATCCTGAGACACTTATTTTTGGGGAAGATGCTGGTTATATTGGAGATGTAAATCAAGGGCTTGAAGGATTACAAGAAAAATATGGAGAATTAAGGGTTTCAGATACAGGAATTCGAGAGGCAACCATATTAGGGCAAGGTATTGGTATGGCAATGCGAGGGCTTCGACCAATTGCAGAGGTACAATATTTAGATTATTTATTGTACGCTATCCAAATTATGAGTGATGATTTAGCAACACTTCGATATAGAACGAAAGGAATGCAAAAAGCACCTCTAATTGTTCGTACGCGAGGACATCGTTTGGAGGGAATCTGGCATGCTGGATCTCCATTAGGAATGATTATTAATTCTCTTAGAGGAATGCATGTTCTTGTTCCAAGAAATATGACAAAAGCGGCTGGATTTTATAACACTTTATTAGAAGGTGATGATCCTGCTTTGGTTATAGAATGTCTAAACGGATATCGACTTAAAGAAAATATGCCTACTAATTTGGCAGAATTTAAAACGCCTATTGGAGTTGTTGAAACAATCAAAGAGGGAACAGATATTACGGTGCTTTCTTATGGCTCGACATTACGATTAATAGAACAAGCAGGCAAAGAATTACAAGAAGTAGGAATCAACATAGAGATTATTGATGCTCAAAGTTTATTGCCGTTCGATTTAAATCACGATACCGTAAAATCTATACAAAAAACAAGCCGTTTGTTAATTGTTGATGAAGATGTTCCGGGAGGAGCTTCTGCATATTTATTGCAAAAAGTGCTAGAAGAACAAAATGCGTATCGTTATTTAGATAGTAAACCAGAAACTTTAACATCTAAGGCGCATAGACCAGCTTATGGAACAGATGGAGATTATTTTTCAAAACCTTCTACCGAAGATATTTTTGAAAAAATCTATGAAATAATGAATGAGGTTAATCCGAAAAAATTTAAAGATTTGTATTAAGAAAATGCCCTCACAATTTTAGAAATTGTGAGGGTTATTTTTTAAAAATTAGCCTTTCTCTTCTCTAAGAAAGCTGTTGTTCCTTCTTTGAAATCTTCGGTATCAAAACAAGCTCCGAATTGCTTAATTTCTGTTTTAAAACCGTTTTTATCATCCTTAAAACCTGCATTAACGGCTTTAATCGCTTTTCCGATTGCAACAGATGAATTTTTCATTATTTTAGATGCTAATTTCTCGCCTAATGGAATTAATTCTTCCTGACTTACAACATAATTTACCAAACCATGTTGTTTTGCCTCATCTGCAGAAATCATTCCCCCTGTCATAATCATTTCCATAGCCTTTCCTTTTCCGATTAATTGAGGTAAACGTTGCGTTCCTCCATAACCCGGAATCACTCCCAAAGAAGTTTCTGGAAGTCCCATTTTAGCATTGGTACTTGCTACACGAAAATGACACGCCATTGCCAATTCTAAACCGCCACCTAATGCAAATCCATTGACCAAAGCAATCACAGGTGTTTTTAAATTTTCGACAAAATCAAATAATTTTTGATGCCCTTTTTTAGATAATTTTTCACCCTCTTTTTTATCAAAATTTGCAAATTCAGAGATATCTGCACCTGCGACAAAGGCTTTTTCACCACTACCTGTAAGCAAAATCACTCGTATTTCAGGATTTTTATTTAACTTTTTAAAAGCCTTATGCAACTCCGAAATAGTTAAATTATTAAGTGCATTTAATTTTTTTGGACGATTGATTGTAATCGTTGCAACGCCATTGCGTTTAGTTACTAAAATGTTATCAAAATTCATCATATGTTATTTTTTATATAAAAATTATACTTTATCTCAACGATGATACTTGGTTTACCGTTTAAAGATTTGACTTTTTCGATAACATTTCCAAATTCATCATATATTATTTTTTCGCTTTCAATATTGTAAATATCTTGTATAGTATGTTCTACAAGCCTATTTTTTTCATCATATTTAAAAAATTCTTTTTCAGTAGTTTTTTCATCGGATAAAATAGTTTCTATTTTGTTTCCTTTTTCATCATAAATAGTTTTTGATTTTTGTACAAGAGCCCCTTTAAAATCTATTTCTTTATAGGCTATTTCCTGCCCTTTTTCATTATACTCATAGGTAATTTTACTCAAAATAGTACCATCTTCTTTGTAAGCAGTATAACTTGTTTTATGATTATTTTTATCGTAAGTATAAACAATTTTGCTTTTAAACCCTTTCTCTGATTCTGATAAAACTTGTGTTAAATTCCCATTTTTATCATAAGTATTTGTGGTTTTATTTTCAATTTGCTCTTTCTCTTTTCCATCGATATCAAGGTCGATTTTATAGTTATATTCCTCTATAATTTTGTTATTTTTATTATAAACGAACTTATTTTTACTAATCAATCTATTGTTTATACTGTATTTTTCTTGAACTAAATTTCCATTTACATCGTAATCAAATTCTTTAAAAGAAATTAATTGTTCATTTAAAAACTCTTTTGAACTTACTTTTTTATTATTCTCAAAAGTATTCTGAATTTTTTCGGTTTCATTTTCTCTAAAAATCGTTTTTTCGATAATATTTCCATTTATTACATCATACTTAAAAGATGTTTTTTGAATGATATTATCATCGGTGTCAAATATTATTTTTTCAGTAATTTTTCCATTTTTATTGAAATGTGTTTTTTCATTTCTAAAAAATTGATTGTCATATTTTTCTCCTTTTGTTATTTTTCCATTTTTTTCAATAGCTTCATAACAAGTTTGAATAGATTCTTTAATCGTAGTAGTTGTTCTGTTTTTACAACTAACAACTAAAATTAGGCATAGAATTAAATATTTTTTCATAATTGATAGTTTTCTTCAAAAATAAAAAATAAAAAAGTCAATGCCTAAAAAACATTGACTTTTTTAAAATAATTCTAATCAAACTACCAGATTTTCACCCTGCTTTCAGGTTTTAAATACATTTTATCACCTTTTTTAATATCAAATGCTTTATAGAAAGCATCAACATTTTTTAAAGGAATGTATGCACGAAAAAATCCAGGTGCGTGAGGGTCAGTTTTAATTCTATTTTTAAGAGCATCAGGTCTTAATTTAGTACGCCAAACTGTTGCCCAAGATAAGAAGAAACGTTGCTCAGGAGTAAATCCATCAATTTTTGCAGGTTTTTCTTTTTGACTTTCTAAAAAGATTTTAAACCCTTCAAAAGACGCTTGAAGTCCTCCTAAATCTCCTATATTTTCTCCAAGAGTGAATTCTCCGTTTACGTGGATATCATCAATAGCAACCAAGTCGCTAAATTGTTTAATAAGCATTGCTCCTGCTTTTTTAAATTTTTTACCATCTTCTTCTGTCCACCAGTTATTTAAATTTCCGTCACCATCAAATCTTGCTCCTGAATCGTCAAAACTATGTGAAATTTCATGTCCGATAACTGCTCCAATTCCTCCATAATTTACAGCCTCATCAGCCTCATAATTATAGAAAGGAGGTTGTAAAATTGCCGCTGGAAATACGATTTCATTATTCACCGGGTTAAAATATGCGTTTACCGTTTGTGGCGACATTCCCCATTCTGTTCTATCTACAGGTTTCCCTAGTTTTGCAATGTTTTTATGATAAGCCCATTTACCAATATTCATTGTATTTTCAAAATAACTTCCACCGTTTTTTACGCTTTTGATAGTTAATTTAGAATAATCTTTCCACTTATCAGGATATGCAATTTTTACAGTTAATTTATCTAATTTTTCAACTGCTTTTTTCTTTGTTGCCTCGCTCATCCAAGATAATTTTGCAATACGCTTTTTAAATCCTAAACGTACATTTGCAATCATTTCTTGTGCTTTTTTCTTTGCTTGTGGAGGAAATTTTTTAGCTACATATAATTGACCCAAAGCCTCCCCAATAGCACCATTTACCGTTGCCAAAGCTCTTTCGTTAAGTGGACGTTGCTCTTTTGCTCCACGTAATGTTTTAGAGTAAAATTCCCAATTTTTCTTTTCTAAATCAGTAGTTAATAAACTAGCTCCTGTATTGATAATATCCCAACGGAACAAAGTTTTCATGTCTTCAACAGAACGAGTTTTAAAAACCTCGCTCATTGCTTTGAAATAATTTGGGTCTGTAACAATTACTTTATCAACCTTATTTACGCCAATTGCTTTAAAATGCTCGTTCCAATTAATTGCAGGAGCCAATTTTTGTAATTCAGCAAGAGTCATTGGGTTATAACGATTTCTTGCATCTCTCATTTTTTCTTTTGTCATTCTTGGTTTTGCTAAACTCGTTTCAAAAGCCAAAATAGTTTCTGAATTTTTCTTTGCTTTTGCATCGTCATCACCTAAAACTTTAAATAAATCTGCTACAAATTCTTTATATTTTTCACGTTTTGCTTTGGTGTCTTTATCTTGGTCAACATAATAATCACGAGGTAATCCTAATCCTCCTGAACCAAGATAACCAGCATTCATTTTACTGTTTTTTAAGTCATTGTAAACACCGAAACCATAAAAAGCATTTCCATTTCCGCTACTTGCCATTTCATTAATGTAAGCTTCAACATCCGTTTTATTTTTAATTGCTTCAACTTTTGCTAAATAAAGTTTTAAAGGTTCTAAACCTTGTTTATTACGCGCCTTTGTATCCATTATTGACTCGTAAAAAAATACCGCTTTTTCTTGGTCACTTCCTGCTTTGTAATCTTTATTTTTGATGGCTTCATCTAAAATAACCAACATATCTTTATCTGTTTTCTTGCGTAATTCTGCAAAACTTCCCCATGAGGTTCTATCTGCTGGAATTTCGGTTTTATCCAACCATTTTCCGTTTACAAAACGATAAAAATCTTCTGATGGTTTTACCGAGGTATCCATATTTTCTAACTGAATACCTTTTGATTTTGTTACAGTTTGTTTGATTTCCTTTTTGCTTTCTACCTTTTTTGTTTTACAGGCTGACAGTGTTAGCGCTAACACCGATGCCATAACAATTGATGTTTTTATGTATTTCATTTTTAAATTGATTTTATTTTTTTAATTTTACCAAAACTTAAATAAACTAATATGAATTCAAATTCAACATTAATCATCGTTGCTTTGGTTATCATACTACATTTTATTGTAGGAATTGGTTGGTTGCTTTACAAAATGACCAAAAAAAAGTAATTTTATGAAACAAGGCTGTAAATAAACAATTTACAGCCTTATTATTTGTTTTATTTTTTAGGCAATTCTTTTACGCCCATATTCCAAAGCGTGAATCCAAAAATATCAGCATATTGCTGAATAATTTTCGCAACAGGTGTTCCTGCTCCGTGCCCTGCATTAGTTTCAATTCGGATTAACACAGGATTTTCTCCTGTTTGATGAACTGGCGAATATCCTTTTAAATATTCAAACATTTCTTTACTTTGTTCTGATGTTCCGTAGTCATAAGCCCAACCTGCTCCTGCTGTAAATGTATGATAACGTAACATGTCTAATACCCCAACTTGTGGAATAGCAACTTTCATTAAATCAGGACGCTGGGTCATTGTTGCACCAACTAATAAACCTCCATTCGAACCTCCTTTTATCGCTAAAAAGTCTGAAGATGTGTATTTTTCTTTGATTAAATATTCTCCTGCCGAGATAAAATCATCAAAAACATTTTGTTTATGTAATTGCGTTCCTGCTTTATGCCATTTTTTTCCGTATTCTCCACCACCACGTAAGTTCGCTACCGCATAAACTCCACCATTATTTAACCAAACAGCATTTGCAGTGCTAAATCTTGGCATTAAACTGATGTTAAATCCTCCATAACCATATAAAATAGTAGGATTTTTCCCGTTTAATTCAATTCCTTTTTTATAAGTAATAATCATAGGAACTTTTGTTCCGTCTTTTGATGTATAAAATACTTGCTTACTTTCGTAATCATCTGAATTGAAATCAATTTTAGGTTTCCAGTACAATTCATATTTACCAGTTTCCACATTTAATTTATATAACGAAGACGGAGTTTTATAATTTTGAAATGAAAAATAAACTTCCTTATCATCTTTTTTTCCACCGAAACCACTTGCAGTTCCTACATCTGGTAATGCTATCTCACGAATCAATTTTCCATTATAATCGTATTGTTTTACCTTTGATACAGCATCAACCATATATTTTGCAAATAAATATCCTGCTCCTTTTGAAACATTTAATACATTTTCTGTTTCAGGAATTATGTCTCTAAAAGTTATTTTAGGAGCATATAAATCCTTAACAGTAAATGAGATTAATCGTTTATTTGGTGCTTTAAAGTTTGTAATAAAATAAAATGTAAGATCTTTACTGCCTACAAATTCCATATCACTATCATAATTATCCATAACACAAACCATCTTATCTTTTGCATTAAATTCATTTGTTAATGTTTTGATAAATAATTTGTTACCAGATGTTGATGTTGCTGCTGATATAATTAAATATTTTCCATCATCCGTTACATGACCTCCAACATAACGATGTTTTTCAGCATCTGTTCCTCCAAAAATAACTTTATCTTCTTTTTGTGGTGTTCCTAATTTGTGATAATACAATTTATGTTGGTCAGTTTTTGCTGAAAGTTCGCTTCCTTTTGGTTTGTCGTAACTTGAATAGAAAAATCCTTCATTGCCTTTCCATGAAAGTCCTGAAAACTTAACATCAACAAGTGTATCTCCAACGATTTCTCTGTTTTCGGTTTTCATTACAATCACTTTACGCCAATCGCTACCACCTTCAGAAATTCCGTATGCGACTAAACTTCCATCTTTTGTGAAAGATATATTTCCAAGAGAAGTTGTTCCGTCTTTAGCGAATGTATTAGGATTTAAGAATATTTCTTCTTTACCATTTTCATCTTTTCTATATAAAACAGCCTGATTTTGTAATCCGTCATTTTTATAAAAATAGGTGTATTTCCCTTCTTTAGAAGGTTTTCCTACTCTTTCATAATTCCATATTTTTGACAATTGATTTTTTAATTCCTCACGATACGTAATTTGTTTTAAATAATCAAAAGTTACTTTGTTTTCTGCCTTTACCCATTCTTCTGTTTCTGGGCTTCGGTCATCTTCAAGCCAACGATAATTATCGGTTACTTTTTCGCCGAAATACTCGTCTATTACTGGTTTTTTCTCTGTTTTTGGATAGTTCACAACTGTTCTGTTTTCTTGTGAATTAGTTTCTTTTTGTTTTTTTCCATTGCATGATACTAAAAAGCTCACACATAGAATTGGTATGATTAAATTTTTCATAAAACTAGTTATTTGTGATTACAGTTATAGCAAAAATACTAAAATTTTATTTAATTAAATTCAAATTTTAAGAATTTGTAAAAAACAGAATTTAAAACAAATACTCATTTTTTTACAAAAATAAAATAAAGGCCTCATTTTTAATTAAAAATGAGGCCTTTAAAATTTCACTAACTATAGTTGTTAAAATACATTTGCAGATAAAAATTCTCTGTTCATACGAGCGATATTTTCAAGTGAAATTCCTTTCGGACATTCAATTTCACACGCTCCTGTGTTTGTACAATTTCCAAAACCTTCTTTATCCATTTGAGCAACCATATTTTGCACACGCTCTGCTGCCTCAACTTGCCCTTGTGGTAACAACGCAAACTGACTTACTTTTGCCCCAACAAATAACATTGCCGAAGAGTTCTTACAAGTAGCAACACAAGCACCACAACCGATACAAGTTGCTGCGTCCATTGCTTTATCTGCATTTTCTTTCGGAATTAAAATTGAGTTAGCATCAGTTGTATTTCCTGATGTGTTTACCGAAATATATCCACCTGCTTGTTGGATACGCTCAAATGCTGTTCTATCTACAATTAAATCTTTAATTACAGGGAACGCTTTCGAACGCCAAGG
>PDWI01007906.1_pt1 | contig 12704 bp, 9 predicted proteins | sample 1430891 | NCBI WGS metagenome assembly PDWI01 (sample SAMN01162508, study PRJNA174530) | Oral metagenome, whole genome shotgun sequencing project. | biome: Marine environment; feature: Marine mammal; material: Swab sample of the gingival sulcus; isolation source: swab sample of gingival sulcus... | reverse complement strand
ATTATTGCCATTGTTGCGGCTGATTTTTTCTGTTTTTTTTGTATAAAAAGAGAGCAGAGATAGATAAGAAGTGGCCAGAAGAGATAAAATTGCTCCTCAACGCCAAGCGACCATGTATGCAAAAGGGGCTGTGTCTGAAATCCTTCATCAAAATAGCCTGTTTTACGGGCAAAGAGAAAATTGGAAAGCTGTACTGCGGCGTATTTGGCAGAGCGCATATAGTTATTGTATGTCTCCGGGGCAAATGAGATTATTGCCAGTGGAGTGAACAGGATAATAACGGTGAAAAGAGCCGGGAATATCCGTTTGATTCTTCTTGCATAAAAATTTGTAAGGGAAAATGTCCCGTTGCTGGTTTCACGAAGGAGGATCCGGGTAATAAGATACCCGGAAATAATGAAGAATATATCAACGCCAAGAAACCCGCCGGGGAGGAGCTGTGGCTGGAGGTGGTAGAGAAAAACAGATGATACCGCCAGAAAACGCAGGCCGTCTATATCTGCACGATAATTTTGCTGCATGCCTGTATTCCCCTATTGTGTGGAGCGAATCTTTTCAAGCAGTTTTCTTGTAGGAGTGGTGTCCTGTTTTTTGGCATGTGCCTGCGCTTTTTGCTGATGCTGTTGCCATTTGGCAATGGCCTCCCTGCTTGCTGCGCCCAGCGCTCCATCAATGACTCCACTATAAAACCCCTGCTGTTGTAACAGGCGTTGCAGCTCCATCTTTTCCTTGAAAGAGAGTGCGCCTTTTGGTCTTGGCCACGGGGTTACAAGGCCGCTGCCCCCGGCAATCCTGTCGGCAAGCAGCCCCACCGCCAGCGCATAGGCATCAGCATTGTTATAGCGTTTCAAGATATAAAAATTTCGCATAACCAGAAAGGCCGGGCCATCTTTTCCGGCGGGAAGTTTAAGGACGGCCTTTTGTCCGGGACTGGCAAATGTTTTTTTCTGTGGCCGTAAAAAGCCGTATTGCTGCCATTTCCTGAGAGTATGAGTCTCTCCCTCCATCGCCAGAGTCTTCGCTGTCTTATCTGGGAGGAGCACCTCATAGCCCCATTTAATGCCGGTGCGCCAGTGGTTTCTGGCCAGCAGATTGGCGGCGGTTGCCAGTGCATCGGTGACAGAACCCCAGATATTACGGCGACCATCGCCATCCATATCTACACCATAGGCCAGATAGCTGGTGGGGATAAACTGGGTGTGTCCCATTGCTCCTGCCCATGAACCGGTGAAATCGTTACCGGCGATCTCTTTTGCCTGTAAAATTTTAAGGGCTGCGATAAGCTGTGTGCGGGCAAACTTGCCTCTTTTTTTATCGCCCCAGGCAAGAGTTGCAAGGGCTAAAGGAATATAGTGCAGGCGGCTTTTCTGGTTGAGGGCAGCACCATAGTTTGATTCCATCGACCAGATTGCCAGCAAAATCTCCTGTTCAACACCAAATCTGGCGGCGATTTTCTGTAAAATCTGGCGGTGAATTCTCTGCTGCTTTCTTCCTTCTTCTGCCTTGAGAATATTGGCGCGGCTATCAAGGTAATCCCATATCTTGTTTTTAAATTCAGGCTGAAAGGCGGCTTTTTTCAGAACTTGCAGATCTGGCCGGGTTACACCGGCAAAGGCTTTTTGCCAGGTACTGGAGTTTATCCCTGCCTCTTTTGCCGTATGGGCAAAAGAGGCGAGCCATTGAGAAAAGGGTATTTCACTGGCAACAACAGAGTGCGGCAAGAAAAGAAGAAAAGCAAAAAAGGCAATTTGTAATATTTGTAATTTTTTCATTTATATGAATATACTTACGTGCTTATTTTTCAATAGAATATCTATTGTTATTATTGAATAATTTCTCAAATGAGTAAAACTTGTTAAATTCTCGTGCAAAAAAAGGAAAATAATTGAATACTCGTAAAAGAGATGGTATTTTAAAAGAGTCCGATGGAAAAGGAAATGTTTTTATACGTTTTTTATTGCGTATCCTGAATTAATATTCTGCCTCTTGAGGCTCTTAAATTTGTAGTTTAATGGGTTGCCGATTTTTTTCTAGGGCGTCAATACTCCGCTGTTTGCGGTGGGGTATTTTGTTTTTTAGCAATTATTTCTAACAAAGGATTGGATATGATGAAAAGGCAAAGCCGTTTGTTTGTTTCTTTGCTGGGATCTCTGTTTTTCCTGTTCCCTTTTTCTGTGCAGGGAGAGACTCTGGCAGACGTGGTGGAAGATGTTGTGGCAACAAATCCAGATGTTCGTGCTCCTGCATATAACCGTCTGGCGAGGGAGCAGGAGGTAAAACAGGCGCAATCCGGCTATTACCCCAAACTTGATATTGAGGGAGGGTTGGGGCATACCTGGGTGCAGGAGCCTTTCAGCGCTGATAAGGATCCCAGTTTTTTCTATATCAAGCTGAGGCAGAATCTTTTTACCGGTTTTGCCACCATGAATGAGAGTGAGCGGCAACAGGCGCGAGTCTTATCCCAGGCATATATCGTTCGCGCCGCGGCAGAGAATGCAGCATTGGATACCGCTCGCGTTTATCTTGATGTGTTGCGGGCGCAGGAGTTGCTTGAACTCGCCAGGGAGAATCTGCAAATTCATGAGAGAATTAATGATCAGATTGGGTTGCGTAGCGAATCTGGCGTTGGTCGCAAGGCAGATAATGACCAGAGTCAAAGTCGGCTCCAGTTTGCTCGCTCCAATGTGGTGGTGGCAGAGCAGAATCTGCTTGATGCCGAGTCGAACTACCAGCGTGTTGTTGGTCATCTTCCTCAACGGCTTGAGCGCCCGGAATCAATGGCAGATGCGTTGCCGCAGACGCTGGATGCGGCCATTGATGCTGCTGTGATGCAGCACCCCACCCTGCAGTCGGCCTATGCTGATGTCAGGGCTCGCGTGGAACAGCGTGATGCTGCTGCCAGCCCTTTCTATCCCGTCATTGACCTGGAGCTTGACAAGGTATGGGAGAGAAATATGAGGGATCCTGTCCGCCAGTATGATGAGAGTCGTAGTCAGTCTGGCTCCGAGAACTGGGAAGATTTACGTTTTCTGGTACGGCTGCGCTATAATCTTTTTGAAGGTTTTAAAGACAAGGCGAGAAAGGATGAAACGGTGCAACTTATCAAGGAGGCACGAGAAATCAGAAACCATACCTATCGGCAGGTTGTGGAGTCTGTCAGTCTTTCCTGGCGGTTTTATGAGGCTGCGTTGCGCAGGCAGGGCTTTCTTGAAGAGAGGGTTGCTTTTGCCTCTGTAACCTCTGATCTTTATACCAAGCAGTGGAATATCGGCGAGCGAACGTTGCTTGATGTGCTTGACGCCGAGGCAGAGCGTATTAATGCCCGCAAGGATCTTATCAATGAGGAATTTAATGGTATCTTTGCTGAATACCGCATCCTTACCGGGATTGGACAGCTTCTGCCTGCCTTTGGTCTGCCATGGCCGCAGGAGGGTGAGGTTGAAGAGGAGATTGAACTTGCCGGGCGTCTTGATGAACGCGGTGAACCGATAGACCTGCAGGGTGTTGTTATAGAGGAGGTTGGACAGTTTGAATTTACCGCAAAAAATGCCAGGGAGTAATTAACAGGACGGAAAACAGAAGATTTTGAGGAAGTCCGCTGTTTTCGTTGTTCGTTAGCACCTCTTTTGCGTAGGGTATTTGCGTATAAGAGCCATCTTGCGGGAAATTCCGGCGGGATGGCTCTTATTTTTTTCAGCCAGCGGGGAGAAAGACTATTTTTCTATCTACACCCAGAAAGAGTGGCAGAATTTTGCTTATATGCCTGTTTTTTACGGCGATGTTTTTTCTCTGCGAAGCTGCTGGAGTGGAGTCTCGATTCTTTTTAAAGGAAGAGACACTCGCTGCGATGAGTAAAAAATATGGCGACAGGGCGCGATATGATCTTCTTTCCTGGGTTGAGCTGATAAATAATGATATGAGCAAGGATGATTTGGCAAAACTAAAAAAGGTGAACCGCTTTTTCAACAAGATTAAATTTATTGACGATATCCTGCACTGGAAGAAAAAGGATTACTGGGCGACTCCGGTGGAGTTTCTCTCCAGCCGGGGGGGAGATTGTGAGGATTTTTCCATTGCCAAATATTTTACCTTGCGGGCTCTTGGAGTGGCAGAATCCCGTCTCAATATAACCTATGTCAAGGCGTTGAAGCTCAATCAGGCACATATGGTTCTTACGTATTATGAACGCCCCGGTGCAGAACCATTAATTATAGATAATCTGATAGACGAGATTTTGCCTGCATCGCAGCGGCGTGATCTTTTACCGGTGTACAGCTTTAATGCCAGTGGGCTATGGTTGGCAAAACAGCGGGGACGGGGCAAAAAGGTTGGCTCAAGTTCACGTCTTGGCAGATGGAAAAGTATGCTGAAACGCTTGCCTGATGAACTTCAATAAGGATGAGATATGACCCTTTATCGACAAATCTTCTTTTCTGTGCTTGTTTGCCTGGTTTTCCTGTTCTGCTGTTTCTGGCTGGTGCAGCTTAATTCGACCAGGGGTTTTCTTGAAAATCAACTGCAATCCAACGCACAGGATACCGCTACCTCTCTTGGTCTTTCCCTCTCGGTATCGCTGGAGGGAGGGGGAGGCACAGCCGAGATGGAGACAATGGTAAATGCTATTTTTGACCGCGGTTATTTTCAGGCGGTGGTGGTACGGGATATTGAGGATAACATCTTGTTCTCACGAGAGGTACCCGCCTCCAGTGCTGCAATTCCGGCATGGTTTATCCGGTTGTTCCCCATCTCTTCCCCACCTGCACAGGCGTTGCTTATGAATGGCTGGAGTCGGGCAGGACGGCTGGAGGTGAGGTCGAATCCCGGTTATGGGTATCAAAACCTTTGGGAGTCGGCAAAACGGGCTACGTTATGGGCATTTTTGTCTTTTATTCTTGTTGCGGCAGCAGGGAGTTTTGTCTTGAAGCTACTTCTACGTTCTCTTGACAAGGTGGAACAGCAGGCTATTGATTTAAGCAATCGGCAGTATCATATCCAGCAAAAGATCCCTCGTACTCGTGAGTTGCGGCGGGTGGTGCTGGCGATGAACAAGATGACCGCCAAGGTTCGGGATATGTTTGAGGAACAGACATCGGTGGTGGAGGAGCTACGGCGGTTTTCCTATCAGGATGCATTGACAGGCATGGGGAATCGCCGCTTTTTTGTTGGACAGTTAAAAAAAAATCTCAAGGAAGAAGGAGGGCAGGCCCGAATCTTTTTTCTCCTGCATGTTGAGGGGTTACAGGAACTTAACGATCAGAAGGGCTATAAGACAGGAGATGAACTGATCAGTAATGTTGCTTCCATTATAGAGAAAACAATGGAGGCTTTTCCCGGCGTTGTCTGTGGCCGCCTTTCCGGGAGTGATTTCGGTATACTGCTGGTAAACAGCAGTGAAGAGAATGCACAGGGTATCGCCGAGCAGTTGCAGCATGCCGTGCAGCAGTTAAGAGCTTATGAAGGCAGCCTTGCCGAGCGGGTAAGCTGTGTCGGCGGGGTTATCTTTAACGGTTCGGTGACGATTGAAGAGATTTTGAGCAAGGGCGATGAAGCATTGCGTAATTCGTTACATAGCGGCACCGTTGCGCCCAATATTATTGATATTGTTGGCGCCAAGAGCGCACCTGCTCTGGCGCGCACCCGTTTGCAGGAGATTGTGCAATATGCATTGGCTGAAAAGAAAATAGCCCTTAAATGTCGTAAAACAGTACGCAACGCGAAAGAGATGGAGTGTGTGCAGTATGAAATTCTTAGCCAGTTTTTTGATGAGGAGGATAATGTCCTCTCTGCCGAGTTGCTTATGCCTGTGGCAGAGCAGTTTGGGTTGATGGTTCCCATTGATCGGCTGGTTATTGAAAAGGTGCTGACTGTTCCGCCGTCTGTTTTTTGTGGTAAGACGGTAACAGTCAATCTTTCTGCTGCTTCTGTGGCAGATGATGATTTTGTCTGTTGGCTTGAACGGAAATTACGTCGTCAGAGTGCAGGCGGTTTAAAATTTAATTTCGAGATGCCGGAGTTTCTGGTGTCGGCCCATCTGGAAGAAATTGCAGCTTTTGGTAAAAAGATGGCGGTTCTGGGGCATGGTATGGGTGTGGATCATTTTGGTCAGGGGCTGGTGCGTTTTGGTTATTTGCAAACGCTGCAACCCGACTATATCAAGATTGACCGGGCATTAACCCAGGAATTAATAGAGAAAGAAAGCGATGTCTATTTCTTTATCCGCTCGCTTTGCACAGTGGCGCATAGTCTGGATATTCGGGTTATGGTAGATGGCGTGGAGAATGAGCAGCAGAGGAATCTGTTGATGGAGTTGAATATTGATGCTGTGCAGGGATTTTATATTGACAAGCCGATGTTGCTTGAAGATTTGATCGCGTCGCAGCCTGCTGGCTAGAGAATATCATCAACCATAAAATTGTCTTCGGAGAGTCTGCTGCGCAAGATCTGGCGATGGCGGATCTTTTTCTGTGCTGCTGCTGGAAGATCGGTAAAGTTTATGATATTACGGTCGACAAGAAGCTGGATAAGGTCTTCTGTTACTCGCACCAGATCGGTATCTGACTGTTCCAGGACACCGTTCATCAGTTCACTGTGAGGGTCGGTTTGCTGGAGAAACTGAAGAACTTCCGGCTCGCTCAGCGATGCTCTGGTGAATTTCCCTGCCGGGTTTTCGTTGTGGATTGCAGCGATGGCACCGTCTTCGTTGCGTTCGATAAACAGCATGATGTTCTCCTTGAGAGATATAAATAGTTGCGAAATTCCCGTTATTCTTGCTTCGTTGCCATTTTATCGGTTATTTATCGAAAGTACAAGTGGGAGAGAAGGGCTGCTGGCAGGCGGAAAGAGATTTTATTTTTCAGAAAAAGAGAAAATTCATGGCAAGGAAAAAAGGCAATACCGCTTTTGAGCGAGGCTGGGATATACATCGGGATGAAGCGGCACTGGATGATCCGCTGGCCGAATGTCTTTTGCAGCTTGGGAGAATCCATAACCTCAATGTGAGCAGACGGGTTATTCGCGCAGGTTTGCCGCTGGTTGATAATCAGTTGACGGTGGAGTTATTTGGCCGTGCGGCAGAACGGATAGGGCTTGCTTCGCGGGTTGTACGGCGTTCACTCAATGATATGACAGGGCTGGAGCTTCCCGCTGTACTACTGCTGGAGGGGAAGCAGGCATGTCTTCTTCTTTCTGTTGACAAGGAGAAAAAAAATGCAACCCTGCTGCTTCCTGAGGCTGGAGCTGGAAAGGAGGTCGTCTCATTGGCAACGCTTACCAGACGTTATACCGGTTATACCATATTTGCCCGTCCCCGTTTTAATTTGAACCAGGGTGAAGATGAAACCGTTGTGCGGCGGAAGAGCTGGTTCTGGGGGGCAATTTTCTCTTCATGGCGGGTATACAGGGATGTTTTTGTCGCTTCTTTTCTTATCAATCTCTTTGCGCTGGCCGGTCCCTTTTTTACTCTTAACGTTTATGATCGGGTTATTCCGAACCTTGCCTTTGAAACACTTTGGGTGCTGGCGACGGGCATTGGTGTTGTCTATATCTTTAACCTGTTGATGAAGGCCTTGCGCGGCTATTTTATTGATGAAGCAGGGAAAAAAGCCAATCTGGAGATTTCAGCCGCTCTTTTTACCAAGGTTCTGGGGCTGCGTATGGAGGTGCGGCCACAATCTGTCGGGGCATTTACCAAAAACCTGCAACAGTTTGAAACAGTGCGGGACTTTATCACCTCTTTTTCTATCACCTCGCTGATTGATCTTCCCTTTATGATTCTTGGGCTGGGGGCTGTCTGGTATATTGGTGGCCCGATTGTATTGGTTCATCTCTGTGCCATTGTATTGCTTATCGCCTATGCCCTGATGGTGCAGGTGCCGCTAAAAAAAGCGATTACCAAGAATTTTCAGGCCTCAGCACAAAAAAATGCTATTCTGGTTGAGGGGCTGAATGGTCTGGAGACAATTAAAATGCTGGGGGCAGAGAGCCAGATCCAGCGGGCCTGGGAAGAGGCGGTGAGTTATATCGCCACCTGGAGTGCCAAGGCTCGATTCTATTCCTCTTCTGTTGCCCATTTTTCTGAATTTGTGATGAATATGGCAACCGTGGCAGTGGTTGTCTTTGGTGTTTATCGTATCGCTGCAGGAGAGATGACACAGGGGGGAATCATTGCCCTTTCCATCCTTACCCGTCAGGCCATTGCCCCGATGTCACAGGTGATTGGCTTGATGACCAGATACCACCGGGCAAAGGCGGCTCTTGGCGCTCTTAACAAGATTATGGAGTTGCCGGAAGAACGGCCTGAAGGCAAGGTCTTTCTGCATCGTACAGAGTGCAAGGGTGAGATTGAGCTGAAAAATCTCAGTTTTGCCTATCCCGGTCAGAGTACAGAGGTCCTCAAGGATATTACCCTGAAGATCAAGCCTGGAGAGAGGGTTGCGCTTATTGGTTCTATCGGGTCGGGGAAAACAACCCTTGGCAAGCTGTTGCTGGGGCTTTATCAGCCAACGAGGGGGATGGTGCGGCTTGATGCCACCGACATTCGTCAGATTGAGCCCTTTGAACTACGACGTTTTATTGGTTATGTTCCTCAGGATATTCTGCTTTTTCGCGGAACAATCAAGGAAAATATTGTTTTGGGTTCACCGGGGATTGATGATGCTGTTGTTTTGCGGGCGGCGGAACTTTCCGGGGCGGCAAGTTTTATTGGCAAGCATCCAAAGGGCTTTGATCTGGATGTTGGCGAGCAGGGACGCGGGCTTTCCGGTGGCCAGCGGCAATCGGTGGCCCTGGCGCGTGCGATGCTGCATGATCCTCCGGTACTGGTGATGGATGAGCCAAGCAGTTCAATGGATAACCGCACAGAATCTGCATTGAAAAGAAGTCTTGCCGGGTTTATTGGTGGCAAGACATTTGTATTGATAACCCATCGGGCGTCTCTGCTTGCTCTTATTGATCGTATTATTGTCATTAATGATGGTACGGTAATTGCTGATGGTCCACGGGATGAGGTGTTAAGCGGGATAAAAAGTGGGCATATCAGGTTTTGATACCCTACTGGGAAAACAGGAGCGATAACGGGGTATGAGTGTTGAACAGCAAAAACAACAGCAGGAAAAGGCCAGCCCGCCAGCGAACGGGAAAAGTGTGTTTAAGGGAAAAATTTCGATGCGGAAAAAAAGTTCTGTCAAAACAATGGCATCTGCATCGCAAGATTCGCACAGGACTGCTGCACAAAAGCCATTTGTTGCAGGGAATGCTGCTGTGAGTGGTGGAGATGCGGCTTTGCGATCTCCGGCAAAAAAGGCGGTGCCTGCTGTTCCGGGACAGGATAGAAAAAGAAGGGCTGTTACTGCGCAGCCAGCCAGGCGGGTAGCTGCATCTGCGACTGTCAGAAACCGGCCTGCGCATCCTCAGGCGCAGTTGGCAAAAGTAGCATCGACACCTGATTCCCGCCAGTCGCAACGGCAGCAGCAGCCGGGGCAAAAGGACACTGCGCAATCCGGGACAAGGAAAAAAGATATAGCGGGGATATTTATGCGTATTGCCCCGAAAAATCGGGATATTATTACTGATATTCGGGCGGCGATTCTGGCACAGTCTCCTAGGGGGGGACGGTGGATTATCTGGTTGACGCTGGCATTTGTTATCGCTTTTTTTATCTGGGCGGCTGTTTCCGAACTTGAGGAGATAACCCGTGCCAGCGGCAAGGTTGTTCCTTCCAGTCAGATTCAGGTGGTACAGAATCTGGAAGGCGGGATTTTATCCGGGCTGAATATTCGGGTGGGTGATGTAGTGCAGAAAAATCAGGTACTGCTGAAAATTGACAAAACCCGTTTCACCGCGTCCTATAACGAGAGCCGGGCTGCTTTTCTCGCACTTACCGCAAAGGTTGCCCGGCTGGAGGCAGAGGTGCAGGGAAAGGACTTTGTTGTACCAAAGGTGGTGCAGAAGGAAAACCCCAAGATTGGTCAGCGTGAGGCACGCCTTTATGCTTCCAGAATGGAGGCTCTGGAGAACAGCAAGCAGATTCTCGAAGAGCAACTTGCCCAGCGCAAACAGGAGCTTGCCGAGTTAAAAGGGAAAATTAATGAGTTAAACCGCACCAATGAATTGTTGAAAAAAGAGATCAGTATCACCCAACCTCTTGTTGCTCAAGGGGCAGTCTCCGAGGTGGATATTTTGCGCTTAAAGCGTCAGTCCAGCGAGATGTGGGGGAGTATTCAGGCAGCCCGCCTTGCTCTACCCAAGATTCGTTCTCAGATTAACGAGGCAAAGAAGGCGCTGGCTGATGAGACGTTAAAGCATATTAATCAGTCAAGAGAGGAGCTGAACAAGGCCCATACTGACCTTGAATCGGTTAGTGCTTCTTCGGTGGCACTGGCTGATCGACTACAGCGTACCGAGGTTCGTTCGCCGGTGAAGGGAACGGTGAACAGGATTCTGGTGAATACGGTTGGTGGTATTATTCAGCCTGGTATGGATCTGGTGGAAATTGTGCCGCTGGAAGATTCATTATTGATTGAGGCTCGCATCAAGCCCGCGGATATTGCTTTTTTACGCCCGGATCAAAAAGCAAAGGTGAAATTTTCTGCGTATGATTTTACCATCTACGGCGGACTGGATGCCAAACTGGAGCAAATCAGTGCCGATTCCCTTACTGATGAGCAGGGCAATGATTACTATTTGATACAGTTGCGCACTCAAAAGAATTATCTGGGTTCAGAGAGAGACCCTCTGCCAATTATTCCGGGTATGCTTGTTTCAGTAGATATTATTTCGGGAAAGAAGACGGTATTGTCATACCTGCTTAAACCTATGTTGCGGGCAAAATATCTTGCCCTGCGGGAGCGTTAATTATGAATATACTTCTTTGTACATCGGTAGAGAGTCTGTTGTCCAGGTGGCTGGATGCCCTGGCAGTACAGCACTCTGTGTTTCAGATAAAGGATCTTGATGGTCTTGATTCCTTGTCAGAAGATGTTCGCCCCGATTTGCTCTTGCTCCATGATCGGATGTTGTCTGCTGATACTGTGGCAGCGTTTAAACGCAGGCTTCCCGCCTGCAAGATTTTTATCCTTGCCGATAGACCAGACGATAAAAGAGGGGTTGCCTTCCTGCGGCTGGGGGTAGTCGGTTATGGTAACAGTTATATGACGGCAGAACGCCTTGTTGCTGCGGTGGAGGTGGTGGCCTCCGGTTCGGTGTGGATGAATCAGAATATTATGCAGCGGTTGATTGTTGCTCTGGGCGAAGGCAGGGACGATACCTCTTCTCTTGAAGAAGAGCCGGATAGCGATCTGGCAACCCTTTCCCGACGAGAGTTGCAGATTGCCCGGCTGGTTGCAAAAGGGCGTTCAAATCAGGAAATTGCCGGGGAACTTGATATTGCCGAGCGTACAGTCAAGGCACATCTGAGTTCAATTTTTATCAAGGTTGGCGTACGGGGACGGCTGCATCTGGCATTGTTGGTAAACAGGAGCAGTGTATGAAAATGTTGTTTCTGGCACAATATGTTCACAGAAAGAACGAGAGACGGAGCAGGATTTGAAGAAGCCGGATTTTTCAAAAGCAACCATTCTTGGCAGCCCTGCGCCGGCTATGAATTATGATACGGCGTGTGAAAATGGTTATATGATGGTAGATGTCCGTTCTGCAGCGGAATATCAGGCGGGGACGGTGCCCGGTGCAGTTAATGTTCCGTTATTTGATGAAGATGAACGCAGTGTTATTGGTACACTGTATAAGCATGCCGATAAAGAACAAGCTGTTGAACAGGGTTTTGCCTATGCCAATGAAAAACTTGACTCCCTGTTGCGGGAATTTACCCAACATGGTAGCGGGCCTTTTGCCATATTTTGTGCCAGAGGCGGGATGCGCTCCCGCTCTATTGTCAATCTGTTAAATGAGACCGGGCATCAGGCGGTGCAGATAGAGGGAGGCTATAAAGATTTTCGTACCAGAGTATTGCAGACATTGGAAAATTTTGCCCCACCGTTAATTGTATTGCATGGTCTTACCGGTACCGGCAAAACCAGGATTTTACAGCATTTGAAGAATGCTATTGATCTGGAGGATCTTGCCCAGCACCGCAGTTCCCTTTTTGGTGCTCTTGATACAACTCCTCGTAATCAAAGGGATTTTGAAGCAATTTTTGCAAGGGAAATTGGTTTTGCTGGTAAACCTCCATTTTTTGTGGAGGGAGAGAGTCGTAAAATTGGCCGTGTTTTTATCCCCAAGGCATTCGCTATGGCGATGAAGGCGGGAGTTATGGTCAATATAACGGCTTCCCTTGACACCAGAATAGCCAGAATTATTGAAGATTATCCAGTAGAGAGCAGAGAGAAAGCGATAGAAATAGAAAACATTCTCAAATCACTCACCCGTAGTCTGGGAAAAAGCCAGGTGGAGGAGATGTGTGGCTATCTAGCAGTCGGGGAACTTGAGCCTTTGGTGAAGATTCTGCTTGTTGAATATTATGACAAGCGTTATGCCCGCAGTATGCGGGACTATACCTTTGCTGGGGAATTTTCTTCGGAAAACATTGAACAGTGTGCAGAGAAGCTGGAAATTTTTCGCAAAAAGTTACTTACATAAAAAACAAGGGTCAAAACTAGTACCATGTAACTCTTATAAGTTTGGATAAAGTTTCTTGAGCTTTATCCGTGCATCTTCCGTCTTGAACTGCCAGTCAATTTGATTAGCAGTAT
>PDWI01007904.1_pt1 | contig 12705 bp, 11 predicted proteins | sample 1430891 | NCBI WGS metagenome assembly PDWI01 (sample SAMN01162508, study PRJNA174530) | Oral metagenome, whole genome shotgun sequencing project. | biome: Marine environment; feature: Marine mammal; material: Swab sample of the gingival sulcus; isolation source: swab sample of gingival sulcus... | reverse complement strand
CACTGTCCTCTCTCGACTCCTCTATGGAGACAAGTATGAAAATCTAAAAGGACACTTCTATACAAAACATATCCAAGCTCTCAAAGACAATGCTATACTTACCAACACAACACCAAAGATGAAAGAGAAAAGAGGATGGATCATGCTTATGCTCATGAGAAGTCAGAAGAAATAGAAATACAGAACTTCTTTCTATACTCTTAATTGAACTGCATCAAAAAAAATCCCTAGAAGAGAGCTGGGGATTTTTGATTTGTTTTTTTGGAATCATCATATTGACACTCGATCAAACAAAGAAAATCTCAGAAACAAATTTTATATTGACTTTACCAAATATATAATTATAATAAACAAGTGAAATCAAAAAATACAAGCAATATAACAAAAAGTCTTTCACCTCACACAAAAATGCTTCTTGAAAGAAATGGTTGGTATTCTTATTTCGAGAATGCAGATGAGTGTGAGGCGTGTTTTATAGAGCTTGAACAAGAAGCCTACACGTGAATTCGTGATTTTTTCTTGCATGATTCTACACTAGAAGTCCCGCAAAAAGTACGTATTCTCCAAATATTAGTGCCTCACTGACTGGATTTACTTTCTGGATTTGACCCAAGTCAAGCAGAGGAATTAGAAGCGTTTCACTTCACGCCACAAACCTGCCAAATTATCCTCTTCGAGCTCTGACTCCTCGATGAATCCCAACAACAAGAGATCACTACCATTCTCGAATGAAATGAGCACTTGATCGCTGGTTGTATCAAAGAAAAGACAAAAGGACACAAACAAACAATCGCGCAAATCTATCAAAAAATCATCCAATCCTTGCATCCTAACTCAATCAAAGAAAATGCGCAAGAAACTGTAAGACAGTGAATTCACTTCTCTCGGCGAGAATATAGGGAAACGATAGAAATGCTCAAAATCTATATTCTCCATATCCAAAATGAAGATTCAAGAGATCCCGAAAAGCTCAAACAAGCACATCGACAGGCAAGAGATATCATGCGAATGCTGATACTGGTTCCAATCTTTGCTCCTCCTTTTGGAGCCGCTCTCGTCTACGCGCTCAATAAAATTGCAAAGAAAATGAATATTACTCTGATGCCAAGTGAAAGTTTTGAAGCAGATGAGGAAAAACCAAAAAACCCAAAAAAACAATAATTCTTAATTTTTTACGTTTATGAAACAATCAACGAACGACGCGCTTCCAGATCTCACTCCGGCTGAAATTTGAAGAGCTCTCCTTATAGCCCTCTATGAAAGCAATACGCTCATCGAGCAAAACACACAGAAAATAGCCAATATTCTCGCAAGAGAAGGTAATATTGCAATATTACTGGAAACAAAGGAAATTCAAATACAGTCAAATATGGTGTATGGAGAAACACAAGGACTCTTTCGAGAATGGTGTATATATTTATATGCCCAATGCATACAAGAAGATACGGGAGTTTGAGAAGCAGCCAACATGCAAGAACTCTATGAGCTCTTACATACAGAATATGAGAATTTTTCCACTCATAAACCAGATATAGAGTATTTTAGGCAATATTTCAATTTTATTATCTATGTATGAGATGCTGTCAAAGCCTTTGAAGCGTTTCACAGAGAGGGGAAATGACTATCAAAAAAAGACTATGAGACGGTTCAAAAGATGAAAGCCCTCGAAACCAAAATGAAACAAGAAACAAAACAACAATAATTCTTAATTTTTTACACTATGCCATCTATGCAGCTTGATCGTTTTGAACGATGAATGGGTATATCTTTGGCTCTTCTCAAAAGTGATGATGAGATCACAAAAAGACAACAGGAGGTAGCGAGCATTCTCAACAGAGAAGGAAATATTGAAATTCTTTATAAGAATGAACAGGCAACTATCAAAATACACTCAAATAAGTTCCATTGACAAACACAATAACTTCTTCAAGAGTGGCGTATACATGAATATGCTATAAAACTACAGAGTGATTCCCATATCAAAAAATCAAACAATGTACAAGAATTGTACGAGAGTGTTGTAAATAAATATAGTCGACTCAAAGAATCTACTGTAAAAGAAAGAGAATATTTAGAATGTGTAAAGAGATATTTGCTATATTTAATCCAGGAATTATTGCCTGAGCTTATAGGGTGACTTGAGGCTTTTCACGAACAAGGAAACTGATTATCAAAAAAAGATTATGTCATTGTACAACAGCTCAAAGCATTTGTAAATGATGCACAAAGAGAAATGAGACAACCAAAACTCACACCAGCATCAATACCACCATCAAATGACTCTACATTTTTAGCATAATAGAATTTCTTTTTGCTTTTTGAAAAAAAATATATATACTGTAGGCTCACTTTTTGAAAAACACATGCCAAATACGGCGAGTTGCAATCTATGTTTTTCAAGAAGTCCATCTTTTCTTACAAGAAATAGAAAAGTATCTTTGATTGTTTTGCTTGTATTCTTACCAGTAAATATTGTTTAGAATTTTTTCTGATATCTTTTAAAAGAGAAAAGAATATATTTTTTATTTAAATTTTATGAATTTTTCAGACTTTGCCCTGCGCAAAGAAATTATTATGGCGCTCCAATCGATGAAGTACGAGATGCCAACCGAAGTACAGGCGGCTGTGATACCAGAAGCTCTTGCTGGTAAACACCTACGAGTCCAGTCCCTCACAGGATCAGGAAAAACTGGAGCCTTTGTTATCCCTGCGCTCAATAGCATCAATACTCGAATGAGAAAACCACAAGTTCTCATCCTCGCTCCCACACGAGAACTTGTCATGCAGACTCGGGAAGAAGTATACTCAATTTCAAAAAATATGAGAATGGGATCGGTGGCTATTTTTGGTGGATCACCAATGCGACGACAGATCAAATTTCTCGAATCAGGACCACAGGTTGTTATTGCTACTCCAGGACGACTTATGGATATGATGGAGCGAAAACTTATCGACCTTTCGGATATTTCGCTTTTTGTTATTGATGAAGTCGATCAGATGATGGATATGGGATTTGCCCCATCAGTCAAAGAAATCTGGCAGTCACTCCCAAATCTCAAGCAGGTAATGACATTTTCTGCAACCTACACCGACCAGATTATACGGCTTCTTGAATCAAATCTCAATGGCGAATATATACCACTTATTCTCTCAAAAACACCAACTGTAGATTCTATCAATCACTCATTTATGAAGATATCTGATCATGATAGATACCCGATGCTCAAGAAAATTCTTACAGAAAATCCAAACGACAAAGTGATGATTTTTACGGCTCGGAAATCTGAAACAGAAGAGCTCGAGCGATACTTGTATCGAGATTGATTTAAGGCTGCCTATATCCACGGAGATATGTACCAACGAGATCGAATCAAGGCACTCAAACGATTTAAAGAAGGACAAATTCGAATTTTTATCGGAACTGATGTTGCCAGCCGAGGACTCAATCTCAATAATATTGACCTCGTAATCAATTATCATGTCCCACATGATCCAGAATCATATATCCACAGAATTGGTCGAACCGGACGAGCATGAGCCAGCGGAAAAGCTATTATGCTCGTAAGTTCCATAGGAGAAAAAGATCTTTTTCGTATCGAACGAATGCACAAAATAGAAATCGATCAAGTTGATTTTGATGGAAATCTTACAGAAAGAACGATCAAAAAAATACCAAGATGACGCAGTGGAGGATGAGGATACAGAGGAAAATGAGGATACAGAGGAAAGGGAGGAAAAAGAAATTTCTCAAAAAACAGGGGATACCGAGGAAAGAGTTCATCAAGATCATCATCACGATGAGGCTACCGATGATGACGAAAAAAAACCTCATAATTTTGTAAGGATATTTTCTTTACAAAAAAAGAAAAATATGATACTCTTATAGAGTCGCTCTTTTTTTATTTCTCATTATGACTCCTACAGAATCTCACGAATTACCAACCTGAAATCTCCCTCAAGAGAAACCACTGCGCACATCGAATGTTATAAACAATATACACACTCTTACGGATCTCATATTGACAGGTCTTGATATGAGGGATTTTTGAAATGTAAAAGTCAATATCGCAATTGAATTGGAGCAGATATTCCTTTCATTTATACAAGGAAATAATTCTCCTATTTTTCGCAAATTTTTGCAAAAAGATGGCAGTATTGACAGAGCAAAACTCAAAAACAAGATTGATACCTACGCTTCAAGACATAAAGATGCTCTTATTTCGTATGCCGATGATCTCATGAGTCAAGATACTATCCTCCAAAATTCTCAAGATGCTTCTGATATCGAAAGGCAGAAAAAAACTATTATCCGAAATATTCTCAAAAAATATATCAAAATCATATTTACATTTGGAGAAAAAATCTCTTCGTATCAACTGGGAATGCTCTTGAAAATCGATGACAAAACCCTCTCTTGAATCCATACATCTTACACAGAAAAACTCTTGAGTCTCAGTGAGGCAGAAAAGAAAGAAATGTGAAAAGGCACAGTTGCACCGCGAATGCTCGAAAATACACACAAAACCCTCTTCAAATATGACAAATATTTTACTCTCTTTGATGATATAATTTCAAGTGAACAATGAGAAGAAGAAAAAAGAAACAAAATACAAAGTAGTATAGAAAACCTTTCAAATACACAGATTAACAATCTGGTACAAACAGCAATCCAATACGATTTCAAAATATTTTCACTTATTTTGGAGAGTGAAGGAGATTTTTTTTCAAACGGACACATTTCAGATTCTATTGGTTTTCTGGTAGAAGAAATCAAGAAAACTCGATCTATTATACGGGTATTTGAAAATACGGGTTTTGATTTTAGCGATATCAAAGAAAATATTTTTAAGGCAGGAAATGCAACACTATTGCGATCTTTTGTATGAAAAATTCCTAATCTTCTCAAGGACACACAAAATAAGCATTTTGCTGGCATAAAAAAAGATGAGCTTTTTTGGAACTTTTTAGAATCTCTCAATAATTCTCAAAAAGAACAAAACAAATTCTGGGAAACAATAGATACTCTCAAAAAAACTTATATACAACAACAAATTCCCAAACCAATTGATGATGTTGATCTCTCAGGTTATAATGCTCAAAGCATTGATATCGACAATTGGATAGAAACTCCGGAAGACCAAAAATACGAATACCTCTTTACAAATATTTTTGCAAACGCTCCTCGAAGCCAAGCAGAAAATATTTTCACTCTCAATGAGGCAGCCCTTGAATGGAATAAAATCGAGGAATATTCGCAGATGTTTATCCGTGCACGCTACAAGAGCCAAAAAAGAGCCGGCGAAACCGAGAAGCAACGAGTCAAACGGAAGAAAGGAGAAGAAAGGGTGATAAAAAAACAAATTGCTATTTTCGAAAATCAAATGAAAGAAATCAAAAATCTCTCGATAATACAAGAAACAGACCTTGATTCTCTTATTCGAAATACGCCAAATCATATGAATGTACTCGTAGAATGGTGGCGGTTTGTATTGAAAGTTAGAAAACTCAAAAATGAATGAAAGACCGTATCTGTCGAGGAAATCAAAAAACTTCCACACAATAGTATATCCTATGGAACGATGGAAAAAATTATCAAACGACTTCCTAAGTGATATGAAGAAAAAGTCAGTATACGAACCAATCGAATTCCAAATGCATCCGTTCGAAACGTCAGAAAAGTCGCCGAAGAAAAATACAATGCCCTCACTCGCGAAGATATTCATATTGACAGAGCGGACTTCAAACGAAAGGATCAGTCATGAGAATCTATCTCCTTTGCAATCAAGGATATAACAGATATTTATATGCCTGAAAATATATATTCTCTGCGCCCAAAAGGAATAAAAAAGTGAGAAGAAGGGTATGATATTGCTCTTCGAAAACTCCAAGTACAAGCTATTGGAGATTGGATCAGTGCAGGTATACAGACATGCAATCGACTTCTGGGACAAAAGGGACTCACAAATACAGAACATAAAAAGTATTTTGCTATGCTTCAGAGCATAGGAGTTGTAGATTCAAATACAAGAAGAGTACAAAAAAAAGATCAACAAAAAATACAACTCTTTATCGAAGAACTCAAATATATAAAGGCAAAATGCCGGGATCTTGAAGCAATGTTTACCGCAAATGATGGTGATTTCGAATACATCAGATCACTTCTGCTCTCATGAAAGAAAAATGGGCAACAGGTCAAACTGCGACCCCAAAAGCAATTTGCTCGAGCATTTGAGAAATTTATCAAAAATCACAGTGCTAACGGAAATAGAATTATTGATCTTGGTGGTGGACTTTCTGTACAAAACTCAATCCGAGGATGTATCCAAACAGTAGTTGGTGAAATTGAAAAAATGATGAATGAAAAACGCGTCACGCACATCTCTATTATCGATAAAACAGGAGAACCACTCTCTTTTGCAAAACTATCGACTGGATATAGAGATATCAAATTTTTGATCACACTTGACAGTGGAAATACCATAGAATACCAAATTCATTTCGAGTCTATGCTCAATATGAAGACGGAAGGTCCAACCCAAAAAGAGCTCACAAACGCCGTCGAAGAGGTCAAGTGAGAATGAATGCTCCTCAGTTTCGAGGAAATGAATAAAGTAGTTCAATTTTGCAGAAAGACCGACAAGCAGCTTCCTCACCACAGTATTCTCAATATGCTCCTCAGTGAATGAAAGGTCCTCCATATACCTAATATCCTCGAATACGGAGTACTGAACCCAAAAAAATGAGGAAGGATCAAAGAGCTCTCTCTCGATAGTCTCTATGGAATTGCAAGAAGTATAGGAGATATCATGATTGTCGAAAAAGTGAATCGACTCCACAAAGCCCTTGCTGATATTTGATTTGGTCCTATGGTGGCTGACTATGTTTTCAAAAAACCAAAACAATAATTATTTGATTTCAATGGATTTTTTGATATAATTTTGACATTCTTTTCTCTTTCTATGAATCCAACTTCACTTATTATTGGCCTACTCCTCGGATTTTTTCTTTGATTTTTTTTAATGCGAATATTTGTATTAAAAGAAAAGTGAAGAGTTCAAAAAAAAGCTGTACAGGGCTCTCGAAATGCTATTATGTGAGAAGTGTATGAAAAAATACTTCCATCAATGCCAAGTTTTCCATATAATCCAAAGGATATGGTGTTTATTGGAAAGGGAAGTGATTATATTATTTTTGATTGACTTTCTTGCGGAAATTTGCAAGAAGTGATTTTCCTCGAACTCAAAAGCGGTAAAAGTCGCCTCAATAAAAATGAACGTATGATACAAAACACAATTGATCGATGACGAGTGCGGTACAGTGAATATAGAATTGACAGCACAAAAAAATAAGAAAATCTTTTGCTTTTTGCACAAAATTAAGCTATAATAGAACTATAATTTTTTTAAAACTATGCTTTTACTTTCGACATCATCACTGACAGGCTACTGACTCCACAAAATATTTCTCCTGGCTGAAAAAGCAGGATACGATGGAATTGATCTGACGGTGGATTTTGCTCTCCATGATACCTACAATGCCGAGTATATAGACAGTCTCATACAAATTACCAATATCCCCATCGTATCGGTGTCTGCTCCCCAAAAGCACCTCACCAAAAAACAACTCGAAATCACAATGAATCTAGCAAATGAGCTTGAAGTGAGAATGGTCAATGTTCATCCGCCACATCGACTCGAAAAAGAAAAAGACTGGTTTGGAAGCTACCTCAAAACACTGCAAAACAAGTACCATAATATGAATGTCAACATTATCAACGCTCCTCCAAAAACATGGCTCTTTTTTATCGCTGAATACGGTGATGCCAGACCAGAAACCATCAAAAAAATGACCGAACACACCGCGCTTTCAATTGAGAACATAGACACATCAAGCGGGGTAGGACTTATGAAGACATTAGTACTTCTGGGAAGTACACTTGATTTTGTCTATCTCTCTGACAATGAAGAAGAAACAGGAAAAACTGGACTCTTTCCAGGCGAGGGAACTATGCCACTTGAATCTCTTCTTATCAAACTGGGAGAAAAAGAACATCCATTCCAATGAGTCTTCTCACTTCAAGTAAAGCCAGAATTCCTCTGAGCATGAAATGATGAAAAAGTCGTCAAGCGACTACAAGAAGCTCAAAAGTACCTCTACAAATATTTCAAACCAAAAGTATAAAAAAATCCTCGTACGAGGATTTTTTTTGATGTATACAGATTTTATTTTTTAAATATCCGAGCTGCTTGAAGTTTTGCTTCAATAGAGTCTTCTATTTTGAGTTTATCTTTGAGGAAAATATTTCACTTCTGAGAGAGAATAGAGAGTACCAGTTTATCATCGTACTCGAGCCTATTTGTGAAATCTTCGAGAGACATAATAGCGTACTTAATCTTCTTTCCAAAAAATGTTTTTTCAAGAAAATTATTAAATTCAATTTTATCAAGTTCACCAATAATAAAGATATCAACAATATTATTGGTTGTTTCATTTCTAAAATCAAGAATCGCGTCAGAAAGAGTAACAAGCTCAAGTGTTCTCCTTCATTTAAAGAAATCTTTCATCGGTTTCATCACATCATAATTTTTGAGAAAGATCTCCATAAGTTGATCGTAAATAACACAATGAGTATTAAGGTTATAGTATTTTTTCTTATTTTTATCGTACGATTTGAGGATTCAAAGATTTTCTAAATTGATAAGTTCTCTTCGTACTGCATTGATCTGTTCATCGAGATCTCGACAAAGTTCTCGAATAAAAAAACCCTCTTTTTGAGTATTGAGTGTTGCTTCTATTACAAACTTCTCGAGAATTTTGACACGAGACTTGGAACCAAAGAGACGAGATAAATCCACAAGAGAAAAAGTAAGAAAATAAACAGAGTGGGAGGATTATATAGTTTTTTACAAAAATTGCAAGAAAAAAATTAAAAAATGTATACAATTATTTCCATATTTATTTATTACATATTTTTGCATCAAATAAAAAGAGAGAAAAAGAGAAAAAAAATTCGCTTTTTTTGAAAAAATCTATACACTACCTTTCTATGATACGACTCAATCCTCAACAGCAAGAAGCTGTCCATACCATTGATTGACCACTCCTCATCAACGCAGGAGCTGGTTCTGGAAAAACACACACCCTCACAGAACGTGTGGGCTATATGATACAAGAACAGGGTATCGAACCTCGATCCATTCTCTGTGTTACTTTTACCAATAAAGCTGCCAAAGAAATGCGAGAGAGAATGGCCCGAAGATTGAATGTAAAAGATGAAGATGTAAATCCATTTAGAAATTATGAACTTCCTTTGGTGGGAACCTTCCATTCCATCGCTTCGTTTTTTTTGCGAATGTTTGCAGATAGAGTTTGATATGGAAAAGATTTCGTCATCTATGATAGTGATGATTGTCTACGACTGGTAAAAAGAATAATGAAGGATCAGAATATCAATGATAAAGAGAATAATCCAAGAGCGATTCTTTCTCAAATCTCAAAAGCAAAAGGGGACTGATATTCTCCAAGCGAATTTTTGCAAAAAGTAGACTCTTATTTTCTCTCAATTGTCGCTGATGTATACAAATCCTATGCGGGAATTATGAAACAAGAAAATGCTGTGGATTTCGATGACCTCCTGCTTCTCTTTCGAAAATCACTTGATATTGGCGAGGTTCTCGAATATTTCCATGACAGGTTCAAGTATTTTCTCGTTGATGAGTATCAAGATACCAATATGCTTCAATATGAAATTGTAAAAATCCTTGCATCAAAAACTCGAAATCTCTGTGTTGTTTGAGATGATTGGCAGGGGATTTACAGCTGGCGGTGAGCAAATATAGAAAATATTATGAGCTTTCAAAAAGACTATCCAGAAGCAAAAGTCATCAATCTTGAAGAAAATTATCGATCAACAAAAAATATTATCGAAGCGGCTAACTGTGTGATCAAAAATAACGCAAATCAAATGCAAAAAACACTCTTCTCATCGAGGGGTAATGGCCAGAAAATAACCCTCCTCGAAGGAATAGATGACAAAAACGAGGCTGAGCTTATTGCCACAGCAATTCGAGATGACAAAGAAGCTGAAGACTACCGACAGTTTGCTATCCTCTATCGAACCAATGGTCAGTCTCGACTGCTCGAAGAAGCCCTCATTCACAAAAATATCCCCTATAAAGTCTACGGTGGAGTAAAGTTTTATGAACGAAAAGAAATCAAAGATATTCTGGCATATATGCGGCTTATCTACAACCCGATGGACCGTATGAGTCTGCGAAGAATTGTCAATGTACCAGCAAGAAAAGTAGGAGCAAAATCGCTCGAAAATCTCGAAAATGTCCTCGACAGAGAACATATGAGTATTGCTGATCTGGCTGAAAATGATATGATTCTTGATTCATTTTCTGGAATCTGAGCCAAATGAATACAAAATTTCTGCACCATCTATTGACAATTACGAAAAATCGCAAAAGAGAGCTCTGTCCAAACACTGATGGAAGCAGTCATAAAAAAAACAGGATATGAAGCCTATCTCAAAGAGTGACTTTCGGAGGAGGAGTACGAAGGAAAGCTCGATAATCTAGCTGAATTCTTGAATATGGCATCACGCTATGATGGCATGCTCTATCCAGAAAATCTCGCAATGTTTCTCGAAGATATTGCCCTTATCACAGACCAAGACAGGGATCAAGACAATGCAAATGATGCTGGGCATGTGTCGCTTATGACTGTTCACTTGGCAAAAGGACTCGAATTTCCACAGGTATTTATCGCTGGAGCGGAAGAGGGAATTTTTCCACATTCAAGATCTCTTCTCGAGAGCATGGCCCTCGAAGAAGAAAGGCGGCTCATGTATGTAGCTATCACCCGTGCAAAAGAAAAACTCTTTATCACACGAGCTCGTGAGCGCTATACTTTTGGTGATTACAGTGCAAATTCAAAAAGTCGATTTATCAAGGAAATTCCTGAGAAGTATCTCGATACCTCAAAACAAGAAACACGAGAAAGAAGTATATTTGGCACAAACAGAGGAGGATTTTGAAGTTTTCAAAATGTACAGCATTCTTTTGCAAGTCCAATCAAAAAGAAAGTCCAGTCAAAACCAAAGAACACACCAAGCGATTTTGATGTCGGGATGCAAATCAAGCATCCACAATATGGAATTGGAACCATTGTCGCAAAAAATGAGAGTATTTGAGAAATTGCGTTTGCAGGACTGTGAATCAAGAAAATGAATCTTGAAATCGCACCAATACAAAAGGTTTAGCTTCTTATGCGAATATTCGTAAATAGAATTTCAAAGAAAAAAATCGAATTCAAAAAAATAAAAAAGGAAATGAGTTCCAAAATTTTATAATATTTTTACTTGTTACTATAGTATTCTTGATTTATTGGTGCAAAATAAGCATTTTCACAAGAAAGATAATTATATTCAAGACTACCAAAATATATGCCATTACTACTATTAAGACAGAATGGTCATGTTTTTCATGCTTTTTCAAAACAGACATACCTTCATTGTAAATCTTTTCAAAGTATCACAAAAGAATGTTCTGGACATATAGTTTTTTCAAGGAGAGATTCTATATATTTTATTCTTTCTTGTCAATCTTTTCATGAAGAACATGCTTCAATTTCATTTCTATAATTATCTTCAATATAGGACAAACAGTTACGAAGAATTTCTTTTTGTTGTTTTTCTTTTATATCTTCTTGATATAATTCATCACCGCTCTTAGATTTACTTTTTCTAGGTTTCTTTTTATCTGAAAATTTTTGTTTCATATCAATCCCAACTCTACATAAGAAGGGGAATCAAAATTCTTTTTCGGCTTCTTTTATATCCATTTCTCGAAATCAATACTTCAATTTATCTGTACAATTTTCTTCCCATGCATCAGTATCTGGACTTGTATATAAATAGTCATCTCCCCTTCAAAGGGTTCACATCTTATTGTTGTATCCACCGAGATAATCGCAAGTAGTATGGCAATTAGAGCGGTCATTAAACTCTCGCGATTTATTTCCTAAATACAAAAGCATGGCGATTTTTTGGGCAAATTTGCCTTGAATTTGTAAGATATGTTCATGTCCTCAAAGTCCATTATGATAAATATCTAGTAATGGCTTTTTGTCAAATCTATTATATACAGCAATGTAACCATTGGTTTCTATTCAAAATTTCATAAATTATTCTTATTAGTATAAATCTCATTTGAGAGATAAGATTATCATATATAATAATCTCAATATGTCAATATTACTTATTGGGGATCAATGTCTTTATCTTCATTTTTAGCAATCGGCATTTTCATACTTATCGTGTTTTCTGTATTTTTCTTATAGAGAAAAATTTGATTTTTAAGAGGGATTTTATATAATCAACGGGCTTATTTTCTATTCTTTTTCTATGAAACAAACAAAAATTATCACAACAATAGGTCCAGCGAGTGAAGATAAAGAAATTTTAAAAAAACTTTATGATGCATGAGCAAATATAGCAAGGATAAATTGTTCTCATTTTGAAGAAGAAGAGTTTTTAAGAAAGGTAAATAACATAAAGGAACTCAATAAAACTTGAGAGACTAATTTTTCTATACTTCTTGATACAAAAGGTCCAGAAATAAGGACTACTATGATGGATACTCCACTTGAAATAAAAGCTTCTGATAAGGTTATTGTAACAATTCCAGAGTTTGCAGATAG
>PDWI01014437.1_pt1 | contig 12708 bp, 17 predicted proteins | sample 1430891 | NCBI WGS metagenome assembly PDWI01 (sample SAMN01162508, study PRJNA174530) | Oral metagenome, whole genome shotgun sequencing project. | biome: Marine environment; feature: Marine mammal; material: Swab sample of the gingival sulcus; isolation source: swab sample of gingival sulcus... | reverse complement strand
CAAGAACTTCATCGATGTGCTCTTTGACGGAATTTTACCGCCGCCTTCAAATTAGTGATGTCGACTAGGATACTGTGCCACCACAAATATTATACCATATTATGCTAATAATCTCTATCTATTATAAATTCAATAACTTGAATAAAATCGTCAAATTTATCATACGAGCTGTACTTTTCAAATTCCTGTAGGATATCACTTTTTAGTGTCGATAAGTACACCTTTGTATTCTTTAGGCCATAGGTCTTCACAAATGTATTCTTTCCACTTTTTTCATCCTTACCTATGGTTTTACCTAGCTTTTCGCTTTCCCCTTCAATATCTAAAATATCGTCTTTAATTTGAAAAGCAGTCCCTACTTTAAAGGCAGTCTCTTCTACCTCCTTACCAAATCCACAGATAAAAGGAAGGGCTAACAATTTGCTGGTCTTATTTAATACAATCTCTTCTACAATTTCTTTACTAGCCTCTTTCTTTTCATACATGATATCCAGAGACTGACCATAAATCATGCCACTATGCGATGCGTAGTTAGCTAGTAACGTAGCAGACTCCAAATAAGAGGCATCCTCTTTGAGAAGCTTTAATAGGTTTTCATAAGCATAATTAAGTAGGCCATCGCCCGCTAGGATCGCCATAGCTTCCCCGTATTCTTTATGATTTGATGGTTTGCCTCTTCTATAGTCATCGTTATCCATCGCTGGCAAATCGTCATGTATGAGCGAATACGTATGTATCATTTCTATACTCATAGCAAACTGATAATCCGCTTCTTTTAGTGTTCCGAGCATATCTTTAATCATAAGATATAACACTGGTCTTAGTCGTTTTCCTCCATTTAAAAGAGAATATTTCATTGCCAGAGCAATCGTCGTATCTTCTTTTATTATATCTGCTATTCTTGTATTAAATTCATTCATTAATTTATTATATAAATTATTCATGTAACGCTCTCAATTCTTCAAATTTGGACTCTATTTGTTCCAGACTCTTCTTTAATTCACTATATACTTTTAATGCCTCAGAATAGAGTTCAATCGTCTTATCAATATCATCACTATTTTCTATTTCATTTTTTAGATTATTTAATTGTTCTATTTTTTTAGAATATTTCATCACGAACCTCTCTTACATTTGCGACAACACGACCATCCTTAAGCCTCAATGTGACATCATCATGTATCCTTACTTCCTTTACACTCCTAACAGTCTTCCCGTTCTTTGTGACAACACTATAGCCTTTTGATATAATTTGAAGCGGGTTTAATGCGCTAAGATGAACAAAATGATTCTTTAAGTGTTCATTAGCGATGTTTATGTTCGCACTGACATGCGCTTCCATTTCACGTATAAGAGTCTCTATGTTATAAAACACACTTGTTAGACGCTTATTTACGGTAAACTCGATAGCGTCCATAGAACGCTGCGAGTCCAGTGTAAGAATGCTCATATCTTTCGTTATCTTATCACTAGTCGTATTAAGAAAAATACGATATTCCTCCATATAGTCGTATACATTTGCTGTAGACATCACTGCCGCTTCACTTGGTGTTGCTGCTCTATAATCCGACGCAAACTCAATAATCGTATAATCAATTTCATGACCTATCGCACTGATCACGGGAATTTTATAACGACTAATGTATCTGGCTAAGGCTTCATCATTAAAGTATCGAAGGTCTTCATAGGAACCTCCACCTCTTGTAATAACGACGAGTTCTGTTGATAAATCGACTGTTTCTAGAGCAGCTATTATCTGAGAAGGCGTCTCCTTTGACTGCATATTTATTTCATATTCACAGAGCTCAACAAAAGGATTTCTTTCTCTTACTATTTTCTTATAATCTCGTATAGCAGCAGAACTTTTAGAGGTGAGCAGTGCAATCTTACTAGGCATTTTTTTAAGCGCTCTTTTTGTGTCAAAAACACCTTCTGCACTCAGCTTTTCTTTTAGTTCATAAAACTCTTTTAACAATTTGCCTTCACCTAGCTGCTCAACGCTACTAACATATAACTGCAGTCTTGCATTTTGTTCGTATATCGAAACTCTGCCTTTTAACGTAACAACATCACCTTCAAAAAAATCAGCCTTTAATTTATTTACTGCGCTCTTAAACATAATGCAATCAATAGATGAATAGTTATCTTTTATCACAAAGTAGTAATGTCCACTAGAATGCTTTGTGATTCTTCCAATTTCTGCTTCTACTTCTACTTTTTGTAAAAAAGGGCTCAGTGATATTTCCGTATTAATCAGTCGATTTAATTCACTAACTGTTAATTTGTTCTTTACTTTCAATGTACCTTCCCAACACACCATTTATAAATATATAACTCTTTTCGCTAGCATAGACCTTCGATAATTCGATTGCCTCATTAACAGACACTTCTATAGGAATCTCATCAATGTACTCTATTTCCACAGCAGCAAGTCGAATCAGAGCAAGCTCAATTTTTCCAACTCTTTTAACACTTCGAGAGTTAATAGCAGCTTCCACCTTTTGATCAATCCACTCTCGATTCTCAATAAATGATGTCATAACCTGTTTAAAATACTCTTTTTCATTCGTTCTTTTTATATCTTCTAAATGACTATCATACGAAAAGGCGTCGTATTCCTTTCTGATATCCATTTGATAAAAAAGCTTCATCAGTAATTCTCTTGTTTGTTTTCTTGTTTGCATAATCATTTTAAAAGCACCATCTGGTGCTTTATTCCTCATCTTCTAATAATTCTTCATCTTCTGGATAATACTCAAAATCATAATCATCATATGCGTCATCATAATTGAAGCCATAGAAATCTTCTTCAACATCACTTAAGTCGCTATCAATCTGCTCTACATAATCTTCTAATTCATATAATTCTTGATCCATCTCTTCTACGTATAACGTAAGCTCATCAAGTAGTTCCATCATACCTAGTAAAATTTTACCTTCTGTGGTAGCATCCGATAATTCAAGACCATCTGATAACCCTTTTAAATAATTAAATTTTTCTCTTACTGTTAACATTGTAATCTCCTTCATTAAACCCTTGACAAGTATTCACCCGTACGCGTATCTATTTTTATAACGTCTCCCACGTTAATAAATAGAGGCACATTAAAGACAGCTCCTGTTTCAACTGTTGCCTTTTTCGTAATATTAGAAGCCGAGTTCCCCTTCACGCTAGGTTCTGAGTCAATGACTTCAAGCTCAACAAAGTTTGGCGCTTCAACATCAAAAATACGCCCTTTGTAAAATCTTATTGTCACCATATCATTCTCTTTGATATAATCAATCGCCCCTTCCACCTGTTCTGCTGTTAAAGGAAACTGTTCATAGGTCTCATTATCCATAAAATGATAGAACTCGCCATCCGTATACAAATACTGCATATCTTTTTTGTCTATATGAGCTCTATTAAATTTATCGTTCGGATTAAACGCTTCTTCCCTAGTCGCTCCTGTAATAATATTTTTATATTTTGTTCTAACAAAAGCAGATCCTTTACCAGGTTTTACATGTTGAAAATCAATAACTACATGTGGCTCTCCATTTATCTCAAATGTAACGCCTTTTTTAAAATCACCAGCTGATATCATAACACCTCCATATAGTACATATACTATCACATTCTGCTGATAATTAAAAGTACATTTTTAAAAGAAAACAATGACGAACCAACGATTTACTAGAGCACTTATTGTGTTATAATATAGTCATAATCCTACGTTTTATAAAAGGAGGTAGCGTATGAAAAAAATAGTAAGCGTTTTATTACTGCTAGTACTTGTGATAGCAGTATCATCTTGCGCGCAAAATAATGACGTCACTACAGAGCCTCTCGACGACAACAAGAAAGAATCTTCAGAGAAAAAAGAGGAAGTCAAAGGAACGATTGATATTGATTTAAATAGCATACCCGAAGCGAATGGATTTGATCCTCAAAACAATACCGAAGTAAAGGGGCAAACAACAGAAAATGCTGCGAAATTTAGCATGAAAGATTTCTTTGACGCCATTCATTCGGATGGCGATGGCGAGTTTTACAGTGTGCCCGTCTTTTTCTATGGTGAAAAAGTAACGCATACAAATGGGATTTTTGTCATAAGCGACGAATCGACAAAGGCTTTAAAGGAACCCAAAGTGCCAGACACAATAACAGTATATTTTATATATCAAAATAGTAAAGAGGAATTACGTAAAATTCCAGCAGAAGTAAAAGTAAAACTCTATACCAGCAACAATGAGTATTTAATGAGCACTCAAGTGGAGAATCCTCAAACGGTATATCTTATAGAAAAAGGAGTTGAGCAATTATCTGAGTTTGTTCTTATTAACAAATAAAAATAGGGAACTTCCTACTTAGAAGTTCCCTTTTCTTTTCTTAACATATCCATCGGATGTAGTTTCTGTTCACATCGTATATATAAAACTTGTTTTGCATGAGGGCAAGAATCAATGGCATTCATCTTTTCATCATACATTTCTTCTACTGTAAGCTTTATTTCTTTATAGTTCGGCCCTATGATTTCGATGTCGTCCCCCACCCGAAACTTATTTCGTTGAATAATCTTTGCAAGCTTTGTCTCATCATCATATTCTTCAACACTGCCAAGGAAATCATGTGTTCGAATATACGAATTTGTGCCATAGACCTGTGAATCTTGTTGAGCACCACCCAGAAAGAATCCGGTTGTAAAATCTCGATGTGAGACCTTTTTTAACTCCTCAAAAAGTGCTGGATCATAGTCTTTTCCATCATAATAATCATCGATTGCTTTCCGATAAACTCTAACCACAGAAGCAACATAATAAGGGGTTTTATTTCTTCCTTCGATTTTTAAACTCTTGACACCCGTTTCAATGATTTTATCAAGTAGAGGAAGCGCACATAAATCCTTTGAGTTAAAGAAATACGTTCCTCGTTCGTCCTCTTCTACAGGAAAAAACTCCCCTTCTCTTTTTTGTTCACTAAGTGTATAGTTCCATCTGCAAGCACCTGCGCAGTCTCCTTTGTTCGCATCTCTGCCCGTTAAGTAGTTACTGATCAGGCATCTGCCAGAATAGGCCATACACATTGCACCATGCACGAAGACTTCAAATTCAGTGCCATTTAACTCCACAACATTTCTAGCAATTTCATCAAGTGAAAGTTCTCTCGCCAGTATGATTCTAGTGATCCCTTGAGAAACCCAAAACTTCGATGACATAAAATTTGTACTATTTGCTTGTGTACTGAGATGATACTCTCTATCACCCATCACGTCCTTTGCCACCATTAGGATCCCAGGGTCGCTGATGATAAAGGCGTCAAATTCAATATGTTTTATTTTTATAAGATAGTCTTTTAATAAGTCGATATCCTCATTATGTGCTATCACATTTAAAACCAAGTATATTTTTTTTCCTAAATCATGGGCGTATACCACAGCCTCTTCCAACTCTTCTAGTGTGAAGTTTTTAGATGCTGTTCTAAGACCAAACAATTGGTCCCCTACGTATACAGCGTCAGCTCCATATTTATACGCATACTTTAATTTTTCAAGATCTCCTGCTGGAGCCAGTAATTCCACCTTCATTTCATCCTCGTTATTGCTAAACCATCTCCAATCGGTATGATATAGCTTTCATACTTATCGCTAAATATTTCCTCGATAAACGCATTCATATTTCGTCTTATTGTCCTATGTCGTTTTGGTACATTATCACCAAATGTTATACCACGTGCATAGATGTTATCACTTATTATAATGCTGCCCTTTGATAACAAATGACTAGCCTTATCCAGCAATTCCATATAGTGTGATTTTGCACCATCTAAAAACAACAAATCAATGGGCTCTGTTCTTGACGCAATGTAATCGGACGCATCCATATGTATTACATTGACGTCCATCTCACGTAATAGTTTTTGAGCAATCAACACGTTTTTTTCTTTTCGCTCTACTGTTGTTATAGTAGCGCTAGGAAAAGACTGTCTAAAAATTGCCGCACTAAAACCATAGCCCGTGCCGATTTCTAAGATGTTTTTAACATCTAAATGTCTTAGATAAAACGTTAAAAAATCGAGCACCTCATCTTCTATGATAGGAATATGATCTCTTAACGATATCTCTTTAATGTTTAACACTTCGTTATCTAGTGTAACACTTGTTCTAGATACTTTATTCACTTACTCACTCTCTTCTAAATTTTGATCACTCTTATTGATATTTTCTAAATGCTCTTCGTATGTCTTTGCAAAGTAATGAGAACCATCGCCTTTGTTTTGAACAACAAAGAATAAATACTCTGTATCTTCTGGATAAAGTGCCGCTTTAATAGCAACTTCACCAACGGAAGAAATTGGCGCTGGCGGAAGTCCTGTATAAAGGTACGTATTATATGGAGAATCGATTGCGATATCATCATTGGTCAATACATCTTTTCTCTCTTCAATAACATACTGAACAGTAGAACACGCTTGCAGCTTCATATCCTGTTTGATTCTATTATGAAATACACTAGAGACGATTGGAAACTCGTTGGACGCTTTCGCTTCTCGTTGAATGATACTAGCAAGTGTTATCACTTCATTATCAGAAAAACCTAATTCTTTGGCTCTAGCCCTTAACTCATCATTATAAATCTCATCAAATCGAGCGAGCAACCGATCGATAACTTCTTTTTCATCCGTATATTTATAAAACTCATAGGTGTCTGGGAAAAGATATCCTTCCAAATATGTTTTTTTATCGGCCCCATTTAAAAAGTCATAGTCAAAGTCTTCGTTCGCTAGTAACTCTAAAAACCTATCTGCTGATTTAATTGCTCCGCTTTCTTCTAAAATTGTAGCAATCGCTTTATTTTCTAATCCTTCAGGAATCGTCACAGTAACCGCTTCTTTTTCAATCGTTGGTTTCGTAAGAATAGCGACTATTTCTGATAATGACATACTCTTTTTAACGGTGTACGTCCCTGGCTGCAACCGGTTAGAAAGGTCATTTTCTTCCACATAGTCTTTTACAATCAAACTATTGGCAACCAACTTCTGTTCCGAAAGCTTTCCTGCTACATCACCCCATGTATCACCCTCTTTAACGACAAACGTATAATCATTACTATCGTTAGGGTCAACGGGTTCTTTTAGCGACTCCTTTACAGCAGAACAAGAGACCAACGACACTACTGTCATGATCAAAATTAATAAAATTAACTTTTTCATTAAATTTCCTCTAACGCTTCCGATATAATTTTGTTTACATCCTGCACAAGCATGGCAAATTTCATCTGAGCGTTTAAATACTTATTAGCTAACACATCCTTTGTCACAATCGAATACAATTCTGTGATTTTCTTTGTTTCTTCTTCAGTAACCTCTTCCCCTGATAGTTGCTTTGTTTGATAGTTAAATTGTTTCTCTTCAAAATCAACTATCATTTTCTTTGTTGCTTCGTTAGCATCAAGTTCTTTTTTTACTTCTTTAAACTCTTTATACTCCACGCTATCTTTTATCGCTTTCGCTAAAATATGCGCTTTATCATGTACATTAACCATTTATACCTCCGTAATAAAGACAAAAACCATAGGCTTTCGTTTCGTTTGACTATAGATATACTTACCAAGACTATCTTTTACATGTTGCTTTATATTATTATATTCAACACCATTTTTAAATTGCATGTTATTATAATTTTCGACAATGATCTCTTTAGCCGATTGAATCAATGTTTCAGAGTCTTTCGCATGAATAAATCCTCTTGAGATGATATCTGGTTCTCTAGCAAGTTTTGACGTGCTTTTATTAATTTTTAGAAGCACAATAATCAATCCTTCTTCACTTAACTGCTTCCTATCTTTCAGCACCGTTCTTCCTACATCCCCTATGGTTAGACCATCGATTAGTATTCTTCCAGCTGGCACACTCTGCGCCTCTCTTACTTCGCCTCCAAGAATCTCTAACACACCACCATTTTCTAAAATAAAGGTATTCTTTTTACTCATTCCCATACTTGTAGCGAGTTCCCTATGCCTCTTTAACATAGCGTATTCGCCATGAACCGGTAGGAAATTCTTTGGTTTTACCATGGCAAGCATTAGTTTTAATTCTTCCTCGCAAGCATGTCCACTTACATGAACATCAGCTAACGTGTCATATATTACCTCAATGCCTTTTTCATATAGTTTATTTATCACCCCATACACACTTTTTTCATTACCTGGTATGGGTGATGGATAGTATCACTGTGTCGCCCTCTTTTAATTCCACTTGACGATGCGAACCATCTGCCATCCTCGTTAAACCCGCCATAGGTTCCCCTTGAGACCCTGTTGTAATAAGAACAATCTCGTTTTCTGGATACCGATTTAAATCTCTAATATCAATGACATCATCTTCTGGAATTTTTAGATAGCCAAGTTCGATTCCTATCGTACTTAACGTATTCATACTTCTTCCGGTAAAAGCGATCTTTCGATTAAACTCTCGAGCAGCATTTATAATCTGCTGAATTCGAAATAAGTTGGATGCAAACGACGCGACAACGATTCTACCCTCTGTATGTCTAAAAATCGTTTCAAACGTATCGCCAACAGTAGATTCACTCATGGTAAACCCACGGTGTTGAGCATTGGTGGAATCCGATAAAAGTAAATCGATTCCCTCTCTTCCAAGTGAACCAAAGCGTCTTAAATCAATGATATCACCAGAAACTGGCGTGTAATCCACTTTAAAGTCTCCTGTTTGTATTACTGTACCAGCTTTTGTTTTTATATACACTGCAACGGCATCTGGAATCGAGTGATTGACATGTATTAATTCTACGGTAAAAGGCCCAATCTTAAAGATATCACCCGCTTTTTTTTCTATCATTTGAATGTTTTTTATATTATGTTCTTTTAACTTTTTATCGATTAAAGCCAACGTCAACCTCGTAGAGTAGATTGGAACTTTAAATTTTTTGAGGATATAAGGAGCCCCTCCAATATGATCCTCGTGTCCATGAGTATATATTATTGCTTTTACTTTTTTAAAATTCTTTTCTAGATACGTAGTATCTGGTATTACAACATCAACGCCAAGCAGATCATCATCGGGAAATTTAATCCCTGTATCAACGATAATGATATCTCTACCATACTCATAAGCGGTCATGTTTTTACCAACCTCCTTGAGCCCTCCTAATGGGATGACCCTCAAGGGTGTTGTATATTTTCTTTTTCTATTCTTATCCATTTTTCTCCATTCTTTTTTGGCACTCTTTACAGATACCATTCACTTTTAACGAATGATTTTTTACCATAAACCCTAGTTTATTGGTAATCATTTCTTCCAGTTCATCTAATAAATCGTGCTGTACTTCTATTATTTTTGAACACTCATCACAAACCAAATGGTGATGGAAATGTTCGTTTTTAATGATTTCGTATCGGTCCCTAGCATCAAGTAAGTCTAGTTTTGCTACAAGCCTTAGTTCATAAAGCATATTTACTGTCCTATAAACAGTAGCCAGTCCAATACTTGAGTCCTTTTTATGAACCAAATCATAAAGTTCTTCTATTGTGCAATGTGTACCTGTTTGATTAAGATCTAACATGGTTTCAATGACAAGTTTTCTTGGTTTTGTAAGCTTATAATCGTTTTCCTTTAACGTTGAAAACATTTTATCTTTTGTCTTGTTTAATTCTATTTTATTCACTTCCATAATACACCTCACTTATTTGCTCAAACTCCTCTTCATCTGGTCTTACAAATGTATAGTCTTCTTCATCGTCACCTTCGACCCTAAACAATATCGCATCGTCATTGGAATCGACTAGTATTACATACTTTTTGTCTTCAAATTGAAAGGAATCATATACATGAAATTCTTCTATCTTACCATCATCATCAACTAATTCAAATATTTGCTCTTTTTCCATTAGCCCCTCTCACTATTAATAAAAGATTCAAGTATAATAGATGCTGCAATAGAATCTATTATACTCTTTTTCTTCTTTTTCTTCTTATTTTGTACACGCAAAAAACCTTCCGCTTCAACGGTGCTTAGCGCCTCATCCCAAAGTACAATTGGAATCTGCAATCCATAAGCATGCTTCATCTTCTTTTCTAACTGCTTTTTAAAACGTACTGTTTCATCATGCCGGAAGCCGAAAGTGCCATCCATATTTACGGGATCTCCTACAATAATTTTTTCGATTTTGTTATCAAGACAAAATTGAATAATATACGTTAAATCCTTTTGTTTATTTTTCCTATGGTACGTTTCTTTCGGAAAAGCAATACTGCCTCTATCATCAGAGACAGCGATTCCAATCCGTGCGTCTCCATAGTCTATTGCCATGAACTTCATTATAAATTGTTGTTAACAAAATGCTTTAAAAGTAACTCGAGTATTTCATCTACTTCAACATGTTTAATGAGGTTTCTAGCATCTTTATGACTTGTTATATACGTTGGATCTCCTGAAATAAAGTATCCAACCAACTGATTAATTGGATTATATCCTTTTTCTAGTAACGCCTCATAAACTTGAAGTATGATATCTCTAGTTTTATCCGGATCCGCTACTTCATTGTTATACTTCATGGTTAAATTAGTCATTATAACCTCCCTATTTATTAATAACTTCTTTTACGATATTTTCAATGTTATCGTTAATTTCTTTTAATTTTTCAACATCTCTTGCTCCAGCACTTGCGAACTTATCGCGACCACCGCCGCCACCGCCAAGTAGCTTTGCAACATGAGATATTACCTTACCTGATTTATACCCACTATTTATCGCTTTATCTCTAGCGCCACTGATTAACAGTAGTTTTCCATTTAGCTCAGAAATAAATAAGGTTGCCCCATTATCATCTCTTCCTAAGACCTCATCCGACATAAGCTTTAGTTCATCATTCGTCTTTCCTTTAAACGACTGATAATAAAGGTTAATACTGTCGATTGAAATAATATCGTTTTCAAGCGATTTTGTTTCGCTTCTACTGATAACGGCTTTTAGTTCTTCCACTTCTTTATGAAGTGATTTATTCGATGCTTTCAAATCCGATACTTCATTTATTATAAGGTGTCTTTGCGTCTTTAATATGTCTGTAATCTTTTTGGTTGTATCATATTCTTCAAATGTCTTTTTCACTGACTCAAGACCTGTTATCGCTTCGATTCTTCTTACACCACTTGCAACAGCCTTCTCAGAAATAATTTTAAAGAAGCCAATCTCCGAGGTGCTATTGACGTGAATGCCACCACAGAATTCAACACTATAATCGCCCATCTTAATAACTCTTACTTCTTGTCCATATTTTTCGGTAAATAAAGCCTTAGCACCCATTTTTTTTGCTTCTGCTATATCATATACATTTGCACTTACATCAAGACCATTTAAAATAGCATTGTTTACAATAATCTCGATCTTTCTTATCTGCTCCTCACTAAGTGATTGAAAGTACGTATAGTCAAAACGAAGTCTTTTATCGTCCACATAAGAACCAGCCTGAGATATAGTATTACCCAACATATCGCATAACGCTTGGTTAAGTAAGTGTGTCGCGGAGTGATTTCTGCTGATATTTTTTCTTCTCTTCGCATCAACGATAAGTTCTACTTCATCACCAACTCGAAACGCAGCGTTTGCTTTACCAATATGAATAAATATATTTCCAATTTTTTCCGTATTTGATATTTCTATTGTATTATCGCCCAAGCGAATGATACCACTATCGCCAACTTGACCACCTGACGTTGCATAAAAAGGTGTTTTCTTCGTTACTATGATGACCTCATCACCATCTTTGCACGCATCAGCTAATGCGTTATTTACAACAATTTTTAATATGTCTGATTGTTCAAAATCACTGTTATAGCCGGTGAAGATAGTATCATCAAGTGTTGTTAATTCCTTTTCCACATCGTTGTGCCAAGCCTTTGATGAATTATCTACGCTATCTTTCGCCCTTTGTTTCTGCTCTTTCATATAGAGTTCAAACGATGCTAAATCAACATCAAACCCATTTTCTTGAGCAATCTCTTTCGTAATCTCAACAGGGAAACCAAAGGTATCATAGAGTTTAAATACATCCTTTCCTTCCACTATTTTTTTATCAGAGTTATTTATGATCTCTTGAATAAAACTTAACCCTCTGTTTATTGTCTGATGGAATTTAACTTCTTCGTTCTCGATCATGTTAAGGATGATTTCTTCTCTCTCTGCAAGGAGCGTATAGTGACCTTTATTAATATCAATTACTTTTTTTGCAATCTTTGTTAAGGCAAAATCCTCATAGCCAAGTTTTATAAACTGTAGTGAAGCTCTTCGTAACAGCTTTCTTAAAATGTATCCTCTTGACTCGTTCGATGGTATTACGCCATCGCCTATCATAAAGGTAATCGCTCTCATATGGTCCGCAATAATCCTCATGCTTTTATCATTGTCAAATGTTACACCATATTGTTTGCCAGTAATTTCTTCTGTTAAATCGATAAGGGGTTTAAAACTATCAATTTCAAACACATTATCTTTTTCTTGCATCACAACCGCAAGTCTTTCAAGACCCATACCGGTATCAATATTTTTATGCTTTAAATTCGAGTAACTACCATCAGCATTTTTATTAAATTGTGTAAAGACGTGGTTCCATACCTCTATAAACTGGTCACATTCACAACCTGGTTTATGATCTTTCTTTCCACAAGAATACTTTTCACCTCGATCAAAATAGATCTCAGAACAAGGACCA
>PDWI01007902.1_pt1 | contig 12708 bp, 9 predicted proteins | sample 1430891 | NCBI WGS metagenome assembly PDWI01 (sample SAMN01162508, study PRJNA174530) | Oral metagenome, whole genome shotgun sequencing project. | biome: Marine environment; feature: Marine mammal; material: Swab sample of the gingival sulcus; isolation source: swab sample of gingival sulcus... | reverse complement strand
TTTTTCAGCTCGTGATCGAACGACAACCATTGCTGCTTGAATAGATTCTTTCATTACATCACCAAGTGATCCTGTGAAAGAGAATTTACCCTTACCAACAACAGAAGCTGTTTCAATGGTAAGTAAATCCCCACCAACTTCTGTCCAAGCAAGCCCTGTGACTTCCCCAATTCGGTTTTGAGTATCCATTTTTCCGTAATCAAAACGTTTTACGCCTAAATATTCATTGAGGTTGTTTTCATCAACAGTAATAGATTTTAATTTTTTATCTAAAACTAAGGCTTTTACCGCTTTACGACAAATTTTTGCAATTTCACGTTCTAAATTACGCACACCAGCTTCTCGAGTGTAGTAACGGATAATACCTAAAACTGCACTTTCATCAATTTCTAATTCTGTTGATTTTAAACCATTATTCTGTTTTTGTTTCTCAATTAAATGATTTTTAGCGATGTTCATTTTTTCATCTTCGGTATAACCAGAAAGACGAATGACTTCCATACGATCTAGTAGTGGACGTGGAATATTCATTGAATTAGAGGTTGCCACAAACATTACATCAGAAAGATCGTAATCCACTTCTAAATAATGATCGTTAAAGGCTTTATTTTGCTCTGGATCTAACACTTCTAATAATGCAGATGCAGGATCACCTCGCATATCTTGTGCCATTTTATCAATTTCATCTAATAAAAATAGTGGGTTTTTAACGCCAGACTTCACCATCTTTTGAATTAATTGACCTGGCATTGAACCGATATAAGTACGGCGATGACCACGAATTTCAGCTTCATCACGCACGCCCCCTAATGCCATTCGCACATATTTTCGTCCTGTCGCATTTGCAATAGATTGTCCTAAAGAGGTTTTTCCCACACCTGGAGGACCAACTAAGCATAGAATTGGACCTTTTAATTTATTTAAACGTGTTTGAACCGCTAAATATTCTAAAATTCGTTCTTTTACACGTTCTAAACCATAGTGATCTTGATCTAAAACATCTTGTGCTTTTTGTAAATTTTTCTTCACAACTGATCGCTTACTCCAAGGTACTTGCAATAGCCAATCAATATAGCCACGCACAACAGTTGCTTCAGCCGATCCTTGAGGCATTAATTTTAATTTCTTAAGTTCTGCTTCTGCTTTTTCTTTTACTTCAGTAGGCATTTTAGCATCAAAAATTTTCTGCTTTAATTCTTCAATTTCATTTGCTTCTTGATCTTCACCATTATTCAATTCTTTTTGAATCGCTTTAATTTGCTCATTTAAATAGTAATCACGCTGATTTTTTTCCATTTGTTGTTTAACACGATCACGAATACGGCTCTCGGTTTCTAAAGTATCGAGTTCCGTTGCCATCGCAATAAGCAGAGCCTCAAAGCGAGCAATAAGATTATATTCTTCTAATAATTTTTGTTTACGAGCTGCAGGAATCACCAAATTTGCTGCTATGGTATCTGCTAGACGATCTTCTAAGGTAATTTTCTTTAATTTTGGTAAAACTTCAGCAGGAATTTTTTTATTGTTTTTTACATAATTTTCAAATTCTGAAAGTGTTGTTCTTGCAAAGGCTTGAAGTTCTTTATTATTTTCTTCATAGTCAGAAATTAAAGGCTCAAGATTGGCAATCATTCCCTCTGGTATTTCATTTACATAATTAATTTTAGCACGCTGTTGCCCTTCAACGAGTACTTTTACTGTACCATCAGGTAAATTTAACATTTGAATAATATTAGCAATAACCCCAACCTGATGAATATCACTTACTGCTGGATCTTCATTGCTAGAGTCCTTTTGAGTTACTAAAAATAATTGCTTATTGTTATCCATTGCCATTTGTAGACTTTTAATAGATTTTTCACGTCCTACAAATAATGGCATAACCATAAATGGAAAAACCACCACATCTCTTAAAGGAAGTAGTGGCAATTCAATTGTATTTTTCTTTTCTGTCATAGTCTTAAACTCTTTATATTTATTTTTTGTTATCTATTACTCATTATGGGGATAAATTCTGATAACTCAAGTTGAAATTAATGATTTCTTATTGGGTATACTTTATTATATTTTCCAGCCATAACTTGATAAACTGAACTTTCATTTTTTAAAATATCATATTTAGCTTGAATTAAAGCTAGTTTTGAATTATTAGCTGTATTTACTGCATTTAGCCATTTGCTTAATTCGATAACTCCTTGTGTATAACGATTTTTATAAATTCGGCTAATATTTTGGTTATATTGGTTTATTTTTTGTTGGTTTTTAAAACTTTGTTTCGCATTTTTGTAACTATAATAAGCTACGTTTATTTCATTTAATGCTTTTGTGACCTTTTGTTCATAGTTAATTTTTGCTAATTGATAATCTTGTTCTGAAAGATTAATTTTTGCTTTCACTCGTTGCCAATCTAAAAATGGCAAGTTAAAAGATAAAAGTCCACCCCAAATTGAATTATTTGTAAGATCATTAACTAAAGAAGCATTGCTTGATAATGTTGATCCTAATGTAATATTAGGATACCAACTCATCTCAGTGGCTTGTAATTGTTTAAAGCTACTTTTAAAGCGATAAAGGGCTGATTTTAAATCTGGACGATTGGCAATACTTGAAAGAGGGACATTAAGATCTACCCCTAATTCTGCTACATTTAATAGCTTAGGATAGTGAATAGCAAGCGGTTGGTTTGGGGTTAAATTTAGCAAATTTCGTAAGGCTTGTTCTGTTTGCTTTTGAGCCAGTTTTAGATCTAATAATTTTTCTTGAGTTTGTAATACAGCAAGATTGGCTTGATCAACATTTAATGATGTAATTAAACCTGCACGGTATTTATTTTTAACTGTATTGCTAATTTTTTGATAATTCTGCTTTGTTTGGTGGGTAATTTGAATCATTTGATTTAAATAAGCCAAACGGTAGTAAAGATCAATAATAGAATGAACTAATACTAATTTTGTACTTTCTAAATCTTGAGCTGTCGCTTCTTTTTGCCACTGTGCGGCACTACTTGTATTCGCTAAACGTTGCCATAAATCTAAGGTATAACTTAAATTTAGTCCGATATTATGATTAATAAGAGAATGGTTTGTTGAATATGGTTTTTTAGCAGGATTTTTTACAGCACGTTGTGCAGAAGATTGTCCGTTTAAGCTAAAATTAGGAACTAAATTTGCTCCTAATAAGTTTGCATTAAATAATGCTTTATTGACTAAGATAGCACTTTTAGCAAGATCTTTATTTTCAGTTAAGGCGGTTTCAATTAATTTATTTAATTGCGAATCTTGATACTCTTTCCACCAAGTTGTATTAATATTATATTCTTCTGTAATATTTTGATATTTCTGATAATTATTTTCAATTTTTGAAAAAGAATTATCCTTACTCATTTTTGTTGAGCAAGCGGTGAGAGAAAGAGTAAATAATACACTTAGTGTAAGCGGAGCAATCTTCATTTTTTTACCTATTTTAATTATTAAGTGCAGAATGTTGAACTTCAAATAAATGTTCAACACCTTGTTTAGCAAGGTCTAATAATTGTAATAATTCATTATGTGAAAATGGTTCACCTTCAGCCGTCCCCTGTATTTCTACAAATTTACCGCCTTCAACCATTACTACATTCATATCCGTTTCAGCCGTGCAATCTTCAGAATATTCTAAATCACAAACGGCTTCACCATTGACCACACCAACAGAAATAGCCGCTACTAAACTTTTCATTGGATTAGTTTTTATCTTACCTTCAGCTAATAACGTATTTAACGCATCTTGCAGGGCAACTGCTGCTCCTGTAATTGCAGCTGTTCGTGTACCACCATCGGCTTGAATTACATCACAATCAACAGTAATAGTGCGTTCGCCTAATGCTTTTAAATCAATAATTGCTCGTAATGAACGACCGATAAGACGTTGAATTTCTAGTGTTCTTCCACCTTGTTTACCTTTTGAGGCTTCGCGTTGAGTACGAGAGTGTGTTGCACGAGGAAGCATTGCATATTCTGCTGTAATCCAACCTTGATTTTTACCACGCAAGAAACGTGGTACGGATTCATCAATTGAGGCATTGCATAAAACTTTAGTTTCGCCAAATTCAATTAACACAGAACCTTCTGCATATTTTGTATAGTTTCGAGTGATTTTTACTGGACGAGTTTGATTTGTTGCTCGGTTATTTGGACGCATAATTTCTCCATAAATTTAAAATTAATCCTATTTTAACAAATAACCCACTTGATGTAAGAATTTTATTTCTAAAATCTATTTCCTTTAGAAAAGCACCAATGTTTTGACAGAAATTACATTAGTGCTTTTTTATTATAAAGTGATTTTTTTATTATCAAATAAAGAACCGTGTAGTTTTTTGGTGATTTTATCTACTTCATTATTTGCTACTAAGAGACAGAGATTGCTAGTGCTTGCTCCATAGTTAATCAAGCGAATTGAATAATCATCTAAAGCATCAAATAATTGTTTTGTTGCACCTTTTTGAGTGTGTAAATTATTTCCAATAATTGTAATTAGAGATAATTCTTCTTCAATTTGAATACTACAATATTTGTTTAGTTCATCAATGGCTTGTGGTGAAAAAATTTCTTTTCTTGAGACATTATTATTTTTTTTGTCTAGGGTTAAGGCTAGACTTGTTTCAGAGGTGGTGATGACATCAACTGTAATTTCATATTTATCTAATAAATTAAATACATTAGATAAAAAACGTTTTGAGTGAAAACGTCCTAGGCTAGAAAGTGTCACTAAAATTTGATTACGGCGTAATGCAATTGCTCTAAATTTAGGTCTTGGCTGAGGATCAGATGTTACCCAAGTTCCTCCTTGTTCTGGAGCTTTGCTTGAACCAACAAATACAGGGATATTACTACGAACTGCGGGCAGTAATGTTGATGGGTGTAATACTTTTGCACCAAAAGTTGCCATTTCTGCTGCTTCATTGAAACTAATATTATCAATTCGTTGAGCATCAGGCACTACTCTTGGGTCGGTGGTATAAATTCCTGCAACATCTGTCCAAATTAATACGTTATCTGCATTTAAAACTTCTGCCAATAATGCCGCAGAATAATCACTTCCTCCGCGACCTAAAGTAGTTGTTTTTCCATTTTCATCTCGACCAATAAAGCCTTGAGTAACGATAATTTTACCTTCATCAATAAGTGGTTTTAAGTATAAATCGGCTTGTTGCTTTGTTTTCTCATCATTTGGAGAGGCTTTTCCATAACAATCATTAGTTGCAACAATTGTTCTAACATCAACCCAAACTGCTGGTAAATTTAACTCATTTAGTAACTGTGTAAAAATAATGGAAGACATCATTTCCCCGTGACTAATCAATTCATCACTTAACGCAGGTGATGTCACAAGGCTTGCAGATTCAGATAGGTTTGAAATATGTTCTAACAAACGCTCTATTTTAGATAAGATTATTTCAGGTGCTTTTAAATTATTGATAATATTAAATTGAATTTGACGAATGTTATCAATAATCGTTTCTCGTCGTTCATCTTCACAACCATTTGCAAGTTCCACTAAAAAATCAGTAATACCTGCAGATGCAGAAAGAACAACAATGCGAGTGTGTTTATCTGAAGTAATTATTTTTGCACAAGCTGACATTGCATCAAAATTAGCGACACTTGTCCCACCAAATTTTGCAACCGAGAAATGGAGCATAATAGTTAAATTCCTATATTTAATTATTTATTAAACATTAATTCAAATAGAAAAATTGTCTTATAAGTTTAAAGTTGAGTTTCCATTTTATCATTTTAAGAGTATGATTCCACCATTAAATTCTATGATTACTTATATTTGATGATTAATAAAACAAAACAAGCGGTAAGATTATTCTTATTTTTTGCTATTTTCTTTATAAATCTAACCGCTTATTCAGCCCCAAGAATACCAAAAGAAATTCTAGCTAATAGTTTGGTTTATTGTACAAATGTGTCTAATTTCTCTTTTGATCCCCAAAAATCAGATGTAGGGACAAATATGAATGTGGTAACAGAACAAATTTATGATAAATTAATTGAATTTGATTCTGTGACCAAAAAATTAAAACCTGCATTAGCTCGTAGTTATCGTATTAGTGATGATGGCTTGGAAATAACATTTAATTTAAGAAAAAATGTGAAGTTTCATTCAACTAAATGGTTTAAACCAACGCGTAATTTTAATGCAGAAGATGTAATTTTTTCATTAAATAGAGTGATGGGGAATGTGAATAATTTACCTGGTTTTGAAGAATTAGATAAAGTAAGATACAGTGACAAAAGTTATAATAACTACATTTTTCAAAAACAGGCTCGCCGTACACATTTTCCTTACTTTGAGAGTATTAATTTAAAAAGTAAAATTGTTAGTATTACGGCACCTTCTAAATATGTTGTAAAAATTAAATTAGCAGATCCTGATGCTTCGTTAATTGCTCATTTAGCCAGTCAATATGCGGTTATTCTATCTCAAGAATATGCACTTCAATTAAGTAAACAAGATAATCTTGCTCAATTAGATCAACTTCCTATCGGAACAGGTGTTTATCAGTTACAAAACTATGTTAATAATGATTATGTACGTTTAAAACGAAATAATGATTACTGGCGTAAAAAAGCAAATATTGAAAATATTATTATTGATTTTTCCACAAATAATATTGGAAAAATGGCGAAGTTTTTAAATAAGGAATGTGATATTACAGCATTGCCAGAGCCAAGTCAGTTATCTTTATTATCAAGAAAACATTTTGTGACAGAAATTGGGGCAAATTTAGCCTTTTTAGCTTTTAATTTTCAACAACCTAAAATGCAAGATGATGAGTTGCGAGAAGATATTATTCACGCAATTAACCGCTATAGATTAAGTCGTCAAATTTTTTATGGATTAGCGATAGTTGCCAATAATGTATTACCTTCCGCTCTCGTCCCTGATAATGAATTGGTAGATTATCAACACGAACTTAATTTTAACCAAGAAAATAAACCTAAGAAACAGTTAAAAATGTGGGTTATTGATGAAAAAAGAGTTTATAATTACCACCCTTTAAAAATGGCGGATCTTATTAAATTTGATTTAGAAAAAGCGGGGTTTGATGTAAAAGTAAAACACGTTAAGCGAGCTTTTTTAGTCCAAAAATTAGAATCGGGTAAAGCTGATTATGATCTTATTTTAACAGGCTGGTTGGCGAATAATTATGATCCTGATAATTTTTTATCTGCAATTTTAAGCTGTCATTCTCAACATTCTGTGACTAATTTAGCGAATTGGTGCAATATGGAATTTGAAGAATTATTAACACAAGCAAGAATAAGTGAAGATAAGATGCAACGTATTAAATTGTATCGAGAGATTGAAAAATTATTGCGAAAAACTTCACCAATCTTACCGCTTGTTAATGTAAATCGTTTATTAGTTGTAAGCGATAGAGTAAAAAATGTTAAAATTGATCCTTTTGGAAAAGTGAATCTTTCTCGAATTAAGTTAGGCTTAAATTAATAGAAAATTTATTATGTTATTTGTATTTATTCGTCGATTGTTTTTAATTGTAATCACTCTCTTTATCCTTTCGATAATGAGTTATTATATTTTATTAAAAGATCCTCTTAATCAGTTAATTTATGATGGTGGAATATCATCTTATTTTAATTATATCAGAGCTTTATCTATGGGTGATTTGGGAATAAGCTATAATTCAGGAGAACCATTATTAGCACAAATATTAAGAGTTTTTCCTGCAACCTTGGTATTATGTTTTGCAACAACCTTACTCGCATTAATTTTAGGAATTCCACTTGGATTTATAAGTGCTTATAGTTCTCAAAATATTATTGGTAGAGTATTATCTATTTTAGGTTCTTTAAGTTTAGCCTTACCTGTTTTTTGGTTAGCTATTATTATGCTTTATTATGCTTCAGTGAATCACTGGGAAATTGCATCGGTTGGTGAGGTAAATTCAATTTATGAAGTTCCAATTGTCACAAATTTTAAATTAATTGATATGTTCTTAGTGGATGTGCCTTACAAATTAAAGATTAGTCAAAATTTAGCACATCATTTAGCATTGCCAACTATTATTCTTGCGATTCCAGCTACATTAGAAGTGATGAGAATGACGCAAGAACAGGCACAAATAGTAATGCAAAAAAGTTATGTTAAGTTAGCTAAAACAAAAGGTTGGTCTGAATTTAAAATATGGCGAAGACACGTTGTCTGTAATACCTTACCTCCAATTATTCCAAATATAGCAAGAAATGTAATTTTAATTTTTGCTTTTTCAATGTTAGTTGAAAATATTGTAAGCTGGGGAGGTGTTGGTCGTTGGTTAATTAAAGCGGTTTCTGTTCAGGATTATAATGCAATTTCAGCAGGGATTATTGTTATTGGTTTATTCATCTTGGTTGTAGATGTCTTAGCAGATATAATCACAACGTTATTAGATCCATCAAATAAAAAAGAATGGTATGTTAAATAAAAAATTAGACAGTTTTAGAGCGTCGGGATATATACTCCAATTTTGGAAAAACTTACGCAAGGATATTGTTGCCTTAATTAGTGTGTATTTATTTGTGGTTTTATTATTATTAATTTTTTTAGGACAAATAATTGCACCTTATTCTCCACAATTTCAATTTATAGGATTGGAGTTGATGCAACCATCTTGGAGTGATGTTGGTCAGATTCAACATTTTTTTGGTACAGATGACTTAGGGCGAGATATTTTTAGCCGAATTTTATGTGGGTTTTATTATACAGCAGGATCTGCATTGTTAATTACGCTTTTAATTGCGATTTTAGGTGGTGTTATAGGCGTATTAGCGGGTACACAGAAAAAATCTTATTTTATATTATTGAATCATTTGTTTGATATTTTCTTAGTTACTCCTACTTTATTAGTTGCTATCATTTTTGCAATTTTATTGGAAGCAAGTTTACTTAATGCTATGCTTGCTATTTTTCTTGCAATGCTTCCACATTTTATTCATAAAATTTATCTAGTTACTCAAAAAGAATTACAAAAAGAATATGTGATCACATTAAAACTTGATGGTGCAACACGTTGGGATTTAATTAGACAAGTTGTACTGCCAAACTTAACTCCTATTGCGGTAAAAGAATCTTCTCATATTTTTGTGTTATCTATTTTAGATATTAGTGCGTTGAGCTTTATTTCGTTAGGGGCTCAGTATCCAACACCAGAGTGGGGTGCAATTATTAGAGATTCAATGGAATTAATCTATGTTGCACCTTGGACTGTTTTTTTACCTGGGATAACTATTGTTGGAGTGATCTTAATTGTAAGAATGCTAAGTAACAGTATTATTCGAGTGTTAGAGAAAAATCGTTCTTAAGAAGAGAAGAATAGAGATAAATTTTATGGCATTATTAGATATTCGTAATTTAACCATTGATATTAACACACCTACTGGGCTAGTAAGAATGGTTGATGGCATAAATCTGACTCTTGATAAAGGTGAAATGTGTGGTTTGGTTGGAGAGTCAGGTTCAGGAAAAAGTTTAATTGTTAAAGTCATTTGTGGTATGGAGAATAAAAATTGGATTGTGAAAGCAGACCGATTTAGATTTGATAATATTGAATTACTTAAATTATCGTCATATCAACGTAGAAAATTAATAAGAGATGATATTTCAATTATTCTGCAAAATCCAAGAGAAAGTTTAGATCCAAGTGAAACAATTGGTAAACAATTAATCAAATGTATCCGCTTTACAGGAAAGTGGTGGCATTATTTTGGATGGAAAAAGAAAAAAGCCATTGAATTGTTACATAGAGTTGGGATTCAAAATCATAAAGCATTAATGGACAGTTATCCTATTGATCTTACCAATGGTGATGCTCAAAAAGTAATGATTGCGATGGCAGTTGCAAATAAGCCACGTTTATTGATTGCGGATGAGCCTACTAATATGATGGATTTTACAACGGAATTACAAATTTATCGCTTGCTATCAAGTATGAATAAAAATTTAGGAAGTACTATTTTATTGGCAAGTAATGATATTTTGGGGATTCAAAAATGGGTAGATTCATTTAATATTTTATATTGTGGACAGAATATTGAGAGAGGATTGAAAGAGCAAATTTTAAAGCACCCTTATCATCCTTATACTTCAGCATTATTACATAGTGTTCCTGATTTTTCTCTTCCATTACCTTTTAGGGATAAATTACATACTTTAGAAGGAGCAACTCCAACATTAACCCATATTTATAAAGGCTGTCGATTAGGAAGACGTTGTCCTTTTGCACAAAAAAAATGTATTGTAAAACCTTTACCCTATAGAACAAAACAGCGTGAATTTGCCTGCTATTATCCATTAAATTTTGCTAAAAATGCGAATGCAAGAGCTGTGGATACAGAGCAAATATTGATAAAATAAAAAATTAATTGGAACTATTTGGATAGTTAGTGACTCAAAGGTTTATTATTGTTAAAAGAAAAGGAAAAAATTTTGAATAAATTAAGTGTAAAAATATTACTAGGCATCAATCTATTTTTTGCGGCTACATTTGCCAATGCAAGTTCACAGGCGATGCTTGAATTACAAAATAGACTTAAGTTAGTGTCAGAGTATAAAGCAGATTTTAGTCAAGTTGTTCGTTCACAAAAAGGTAAAATCATTCAAAAAGGAGAAGGAACTTTTCAGGTTAAAAATCCAAATTTATTTAGAATGGATATAAAAAAACCACAAGAAAATATTATTGTCTCTGATAGTAAAAACCTCTGGTTTTATGATCCTTTTGTTTCACAAGTAACTGTAAATTGGGTTGATGAAGCTATCAATAATACACCTTTTGTTTTATTAACGAATAATAATAAAGAAAATTGGAATAAATATGATGTTGAGCAAAAATCGGATAACTTTACGTTAAAACCTAAATTAAAGACAGCAATTCAACAGTTTGATGTTCGTATTACATCAGATGGATTATTAAAAGGTTTTAGTGTGATTGAAAAAAATGGGCAGAGTAATCTTTATGTATTAAACAATATTTCTACAATGGGGATTGATCTAAATAAATTTAAATTTGAAATTCCTAAAGATGCTGAAGTTGATGATCAGCGAGTAAAAAAATAATAAAATAAGCGGGTAGTTTTATAAAAAGTTTGCAATAAGGGGTATATTTTTATATAACCCTTATTTAATTTCTTATGCTCAATATCCTAATTACAGAAAAAGTGCAAAATTTTACCTATTAATTTTTAAAAATCAAACATAAAATTTAAATATGGCGGTTATATTAGTAACCAAATGTGTACATTAAATATCTAGCTTGGAGACGTAGCACGCTACATCTCAAAATTCTTTACTCTAATAAAAGTATGATCTTGCCTAGTCCCTAATTATTTAAACCAGTTAAAATAAGTGTTTTATCCTAATTATTGATGATACAATATTGATCTATATTGAAGAGTAAGAGATTAGAAAATGATTAAAAAAATATTACATTCCATAGTAGTAGGGATCTGTTGTGCTTTTTTAGTCCTTTTTATAAATGATTATATTAATAATAAAGGTATTTTTAGTAAGAATAATCATTTTATAAGTTATCATAATGCAGTGAGTATTGCCTCCCCTGCTGTAGTTAATGTTTATAACCAATCTTTTAATATTATTTCTGATAAGAGCGGTTTACAGGTTACAAATCTTGGTTCAGGTGTGATAATGACTTCATCTGGCTATATTTTAACAAATAAACACGTTATTGAAGATGCAGATCAGATTATTGTTGCTTTACAATCTGGCGAACTTTTTAGTGCAAATTTAGTAGGTTCAGATGAATTAACAGATTTAGCCGTACTTAAAATTAATGCTCAAAACCTTCCTTTTATTCCTCAAAATAATCAACGTCCTATTCGTGTTGGAGATGTCGTATTAGCGATTGGAAATCCTTTTAACTTAGGGCAAAGTGTTACTCAGGGTATAATTAGTGCAATTGAACGAAATACATTAACAGAAAGTGGTCGTCAAAATTTTATTCAAGTTGATGCCTCTATTAATAAAGGAAATTCAGGTGGTGCATTAATTAATACCGCTGGAGAACTCATTGGTATTAATACATTAAGTTTAGGTAAAAATTCAGCAGAAGTTGCTGAAGGACTAAATTTTGCTATTCCTATTTCATTAGCAAATAAGGTAATGAAAAAAATTATTCAAGATGGACGAGTAATTCGAGGTTATTTTGGTGTACAGACAGAATTATTTTATACTGCAAAGCAATTAGGAATGGGTGATAAAGGGGTTGTAGTTACCTCTGTTACTCAAGATGGTCCTGCTTTTAATGCTGGGGTTAGAGCAAATGACTTAATTTTAAAAATAGGTAACACGGAAGCTAAGACATCTCGTCAAATGATGGATATGATTGCTGAATTAAAACCTGGAACTAATATTAAAGTCCTTATTTCTCGAGATGGAGAAGAACAGTGGTTGGATGTTATAATTGGCGAGTTTCCAGTAACAGAATAAGCGGTTAAATTTTTATAGAAATTAACAAAAATTAGGAAAATGAATAGAATGAAAAAAATAGTAATTACAGTTGATGGGCCAAGTGGCGCAGGAAAAGGAACATTATGTTACGCCCTTGCAAAGCAATTAAACTTTGATTTATTAGATTCTGGGGCAGTATATCGTATTTTAGCCCTAGCAGCATTGAAGAATAATGTGGGATTTGATGATGAA
>PDWI01007901.1_pt1 | contig 12708 bp, 5 predicted proteins | sample 1430891 | NCBI WGS metagenome assembly PDWI01 (sample SAMN01162508, study PRJNA174530) | Oral metagenome, whole genome shotgun sequencing project. | biome: Marine environment; feature: Marine mammal; material: Swab sample of the gingival sulcus; isolation source: swab sample of gingival sulcus... | reverse complement strand
CATATCCCAGCATACTTGCTTTAAATATGGCTTTAGGTGTGTAGGATATTTTTAGTTTAAAAAATCCTCTATTATCTGCAACTGTTTTAGTAGAATCATTTTGACTTATTTCCGCTCCTGCAATCTTTTGATTTGTTTTATTGTCTATAATTATACCACTTACAATTATAAAATCATTATTAACTTGAGCGTAATTAACTTTAATCAAAACAGAAATAAGTATTAAATATAAGTAACGCATAAATAGATACGCCTATATTTTAATTATTTTTAACTTAAGCTAAAAGAACAATTAGAACACTTTTTCAGAATTTAATTAAGTAACATAAGTTTTTTAACTTTAACAAAATTACCGGCTTGTAAACGATAAAAATAAACACCGCTACTCAATCCACTTGCTGAAAATGGGATTGTATGAATTCCTTGATTAAATTCATTTTCTACAAGTGTAGATACTTCTCTGCCTAAAATATCGTATAATTTAAGAGTAGTAAACACATTCTGTTTTCCTTCCGGAATTGAAAAATCTATTTTTGTCTGCGAGTTAAAAGGATTAGGATAATTTTGGGAAAGATGAAAATCCTCTGGTATTTCATCAATATCATCAACCGAAGTTAAAACTAAATCGATAAAAATAGAACCATTTTTAACTTTATAATTCATATTCTTAGGTTCTCTAACAACACTTAAAGATGAATCAATATAATTAAAATAAAATTGAGAATAAGAATTTTCAACAAGCTCCGGCATCTCTACTTGATAAGCCAATCCATTTTTCGTCATTGGGTATTTAGCGCCATCTACAAAAACCAACTCAACTGAAGTGCTGTCAACATCAAGATCTTTATCAAATACTTTATTTAAAATAAAACCATCATTTGTTTTCTTTAAATTTGGATAAGAAACTGCTTTTAATGCTGAAAGTAATCCGTAACCAACATCATTATTCGGAGTTTCAGAACTATCACAACTTTCTAAAAATATTGAACGGACTTGTCTATTAGTTAAATGTGGGTGAGCTGAAAGAAGCAGTCCTGCAATACCAGCAACAATTGGACCTGAATAAGATGTACCACTGCCAGTTGTATAAAGGTCATCCTTAGAATTTGCATAAACATGTTTTACACTAACACCTTGAGCGGTACAGTCAGGTTTTATTCTACCATCGTATGTTGGTCCTCTACTGCTAAAAGCAGCCAAACTATTAGATTCTGTTACTGCTCCTACTGTTATTACATTTTTACCGTCAGCCGGTGCAGTTATATATTTCCACGAATTACTGCCTTCATTTCCCGCAGAATTAACTACAACAATACCTTTACTAAAAGCCTTTTCTGCAGCTTTAGTAACAATTGTAGTTTTACCATTCATATCTTCGTAACTATATGAATATTCTCCTTCATCAAATTCATTATACCCTAACGAAGCGGAAACAATATCAGTACCAATTGAATCCATCCATTCTAAAGCTGCTGCAAAATTATCTTCTTCAGCATGAGTCTCACTAGGAACATATTCTGTTTTTGCTAATAAATATTTAGAATTAAAAGCCGGACCAATTAACTCGCCTTCATCAAAACCCGCAATAATTGAAAATACATTTGTACCATGTGTTTGCTGCGCTGCAACATCTTCCTCCTCGTTTGCTGTATTAACATCTTTAAAAATAAAATCATACTCTGCTATAACAGTTTTATCTTTTAAACATTTTTTATTTTTCCAATTAAATCCGGTATCTAAAAGACCAATAATTACATTCTTACCTGTAATTCCTAAATTATGTACCTTAGGAATTTGCGATAATTCATTTTGAGGTAAAGAAGTCCCATAATCATATTTGTTCTGAGTATTTGTCTTTCTTAGTACTTTCTTCTCCAAGCTCTCACTTTCTATAGGTCTACTTATTCGTGTCTTTTTTATTACTTCAATTTTTTCAATAAAGGATAAAGTGCTCAATTCATTTACTTGTTCTGTATCTAAATATGCACTTACCGCATTAAACCATTTAAGTTTGTTTTCTATTTTTACTCCTTTAGCTTTAAGCTCATTTAAATAATTATCAGCTAAAGGTAAATCTTCAAATGTAAAATAATTTTCACCAAGTGTTTTTTTTCTTCGTTCAATACTCTTCTTCGAAAGGAGCTTTTCGGCAAGCATTTTTTTATCAGCTTCTTTCAATAATTTTCTTTCAGTATTTATCCCTTTATCTTTAAAGTATATTAAATACTTTTCTTGAGCAAATATTGAGCTAGTAAGAAACAAAAGTAAAACAAATAAATTTTTCATAGGCTTATAATTTTAATGTACTAATTTTGCAATTCTGTTAAATCGTGTTGAGCCTAATAGCTTAAACAAATTACTAAAAGGAATTTTAGGATTCCACGACCAGTAAATCATTAGAGCTTCACCTACAATTTTTTCTCTTGGCACAAACCCCCAATATCTACTATCGGCACTATCATCTCTATTATCTCCAATAGCAAAAAAGTAATCTTGCGGAATTTCATATTTATCAACCGGCTTACCATCAATAAATATTTTACTACCTTTTGTACTTACAACTTCTCTTTTGTAATTTCTATTAATTAAAGTTCTATAGGTTTCAATATTATTAACACTTAAATTAACTATATCACCTTTTTTAGGAATTACAATCGGGCCATATTGATCTTTATTCCATCCGCACCCTTTTGGAAAAACATCCGGTCTTGTATATCCTTTCGGAAGTATATTCGGCATTAAATATTGAATGTGTGGAGGTCTATGTAATTCTTTTCCATTAATATAAATTACTTTATTAATTATTTCTAGAGTATCTCCAGGTTCAGCGACACATCTTTTTACATAGTTAGAAATTACAGTTGGAGTTATTACATCTCTATCACCAGGATATTCAAATACAATTATATCACCTTTCTTCGGTTCAGTAATAGCAGGTAATTGAAAATATGGCAATACTACATTTGTAAAAGGAATATTTCTTGGAGATGATGAACCATAAATGAATTTATTTACAAAAAGAAAATCACCTACCTTAATAGTTCCTTCCATCGATCCGGTTGGAACTCTAGAAGTTTCAATTAAGAATGTTTTTATTAACAATGCAGCAATTGCAGCAAAAGCTAAATTTTTCCAAAAATCTAAAAACTTTTTTAAAGGAGTGCGATGTAATTTTTTTTCGTGTTTTGTTTTTTTTCTATTTTCTTTGGGTTTACTCATTATATTCCTAATTTGTAAAAATCTTATTTTTACACAGTTTGAATTTATTATAGTTTCTATGGTTTAATATTTAGTCATCTAACTGTAAAACAGCAAGAAATGCTTCTTGTGGAATTTCAACATTCCCAACTTGCTTCATGCGTTTTTTACCTTCCTTTTGTTTTTCTAAAAGTTTACGCTTTCTGGTAATATCACCACCGTAACATTTAGCCAAAACATTTTTACGCATAGCTTTAATATTTGTTCTTGAAATTACTTTTGTACCAATAGCAGCTTGAACAGCAATTTCATACATTTGTCTAGGAATTAATTCTTTCAATTTACTGCAAACCTTTCTTCCCCAATCATAAGCTTTATCTTTGTGTACAATAATAGAGAGCGCATCTACTTTATCACCATTAAGAATTATATCAAGCTTTACTAATTCAGATTCTCTATAGCCAATAAACTCATAATCAAAAGAAGCATATCCGCGTGTGGTTGATTTTAATTTATCATAAAAATCAAAAATAATTTCTGAAAGAGGAAATTCAAATTCTATATCTGCTCTAGTTGGATCTATATATGTTGTATTTTTGTAAAGGCCTCTTTTTTCCATAGCAAGCTTCATAATATTTCCCATATATTCACTAGGAACAACAATTTGTGCTTTAATAAAAGGCTCTTCAACTCTATCTAAATCACCAACTGGCGGAAGATCAGCAGGATTATCTACAACAATTTTTTCACCTTTTTTTGTGAATGCATAATATTCAACGTTAGGCAATGTAGTAACAATATTTTGTCCATATTCTCTTTCAAGGCGTTCTTGTATAATCTCCATGTGGAGCATTCCGAGGAAACCACATCTAAAACCAAAGCCTAAAGCTGCAGAAGTTTCGGGAATAAAAACTAATGAAGCATCATTAAGCTGTAATTTTTCAATAGCATCTCTTAGATCTTCATAATCATCAGAGTCAGAAGGATATAATCCACTATAAACCATTGGTTTAATTTCTTGATATCCGGGAAGTGGTTCTTCCGCTCCATCTTTTGCATGGATAATTGTATCACCCACCTTTGTTTCGTGCACATCTTTAATACTGGCAATTAAATATCCAACATCACCAGTTTTAAGTTCATTCTGCTTTTCTTTTCTTAAACCAAGTACTCCAACTTCCTCTGCAAGATAAACGTTGCCTGTCATAAAAAACTTAATCTGATCTTTAGCTTTTAGTACTCCGTTAACAACTCTTACATAAGCAATTGCACCACGATAAGAATCAAAGACTGAATCAAAAATTAATGCTTGCAAAGGAAGATCAGGATTCCCTTCGGGTGAAGGTATTCTATCTACTATTGCAGTCAAAATATCATCGAAACCTATCCTTTCTTTAGCACTTGCAAGAATAATCTCACTTTCATCACAACCAATTAAATCAACAATTTGATTTTTTATAACATCAACTCTGGCACTTGGTAAATCAATCTTATTAATAACAGGAATAATTTCAAGACCGGCTTCAATTGCCAAATAAACATTACTTATGGTCTGAGCTTCAACTCCTTGAGCAGCATCTACAACAAGTATTGCTCCTTCACAAGCAGCAAGGGAACGAGAAACTTCATAAGAAAAGTCAACATGCCCCGGAGTATCTATTAAATTTAAGTTATACGTAACATTGTCTGTATGCTTATAGAACATTTTTATTGCGTGAGATTTTATAGTAATGCCTCTCTCACGCTCCAAATCCATATCATCTAATAACTGAGCTTTTGCTTCCCTTTCAGAAACAGTTTTTGTTACCTCAAGAAGCATATCAGCTATTGTGGATTTACCATGGTCTATATGTGCAACTATGCAAAAATTTCTTATATTTTTCATTTTTTTCACAAAAATTTAGCTTAGAAATATAATTATAGCAGGTACTAATTTCAATGGAACAATTCTAATACAATTGCTTTACTTTTTTTACTCTGAGCAGCCCAAAAATTTTTTATTAAAATTTTTAAATATGATTTTAACAAAAAACAGTAATTCTAAATATTTTATCATAAAAAAGTGGAATTACAAAAACTTTTAAAAAAATTCCTTTTAAAATTATCCGGGAATAAAAGTTAAATGTTTCAGAACCTATCTATATAAACTTTGAGTCAGAAATCTAAATACTCTATTTATTATCGCTATCTTAAATCGAAAGGATAAATAAATGAAACTCTTGGTTCAATTTTCTTTTGAGGTTTATAACCAATTATTTTATCACCAGCATCTCTTGTGGGTGTAAACGTCCAATTATAAACCATAGAAACTAAAATATAAGGATATGGTTTATAACCTAATTCAGCAAACAGATATGATCTATCATCCAAAGTAAAAAGATCCTTTTCATCTTTAATATTAATTTTATCATAGCCTGCTCTTGCTACAAAGGGCAAACCTTTGGGAGCTATTTCTGTAGATGCATGAAAAATTCCACTATTTGGGTGGTCGTCTAATCTTTGATAACTACCTAATATATCAAATGTACCTAAAACTCTTATTAACAATTCCCCATAGTATCCATTACCAATACTTTCTATAGATTTTAATTGCTGAATTTTACTTTTAACACGTTCATTTTTTTCATCAAATTGGAACCTATCAAGTTCGTAAAACGAGTTAAAGTATGAAGGAAGATAATTATCACCATTATAACGTCTTTCCATTTTAGCCCTTACATCAACTAATCCCAAACCGTTCAGACTTATAATTCCACCTAATGCAGTACCTTCACCAAAATCAAGTATTTTTGCATAATCAAAGTAAACATCAAAGCCAAATACACCACTTTTAATTATAGGAAAACCTATATCTAAACCAACTACTGTTACATTACCATCATCTATAGTAGCATTCAATTCACCTGTCTCAATATCTTTATTCCCATCTAAAACACCGGCATACTTATTAAAATCCCTAACATAAGTCGCCCCAAATTCTAAACCACCTATAATTGGCACATTTCCCAAGCTTGTCATTTTTATTGGGCGAACAAAAGCTCTTAAACCGGCAACTCCTGCTTCACCAAAACTTCCGTAAACAGATTCAAACCCAAAAGTTGTAAAATCAATATCAAATTCAAGTCCGTTTTTTCTTGAATCATAGCTGGGTCTGTTATTGTATAAATACATAATTGAACCATGACCGAGAGTTGAATAATCTAAAGCACCTATTCTAATATGCACAGGATCTTTTTTTCGACCATATCTAACATATCTTATTATACTAATAAAGTCTGAAAATTCGTTAAAATTTTCATTCCTTAATTTCCCTTTACTGTCAAATTCAAGATTTAGATCTAAACCAATACCAAAATTGGCAAAAGCAAATTCCGGAAATAATTGGAAAGTGTAGTGAGGTTCATCATCAATCCAGGATATACCGAACCCACTTCCAAAAAATCCTTGATTGGAGCGTAGTTTATCAAATTGTGCAGTTGTACTAAGAGTAAAAAGGACTAATATTACAAATATTTTTTTTAACATAATTTCACCTCACAATAGCAAGTTTTTGAATAATTCTTGATTTTTCTCCATCAGCATTCATAATTTATAATTACCTTATAAAAGCGAATACTATAACCTACCTAATCTCTACAATACTAATAAATAGAAAATTTTCTAATTATTTGATTAAATACATATTATGTTGATATAAAATATAAATAACAAGATCATAATTTTAATGGTGCTTTACCTATCAGTATTTTTTATAACCTCAAATTTTATAAATCTATAAATAAATTGAGGGATACCAAAAATATATCTTCTCCAATACATCATCGGATTATTTATAAGTCTAATAAACCATTCAAAACCTAATTTTTGAATAATTTTAATTCCTCTAACTTTATTTCCAGCAAATACTCTGATACCTTCTCCAACAGATATTACTACCGAAACATCTAAATCTGCTATATTATTATAAATCCATTTCTCTTGTTTGGGTGCTCCCATACCTACAACTAGAATATCGGGTTTACTAGAATTAATTTTTGTTTTTAGTTCCACAGTACTAAAATCAAATCCATTTTGAAATCCAACAATATTCAAATTGGGATGTTTTATTTTGATTTTCTCTAAAGTTGAATCTTCATCTCCCAAAAAGAAAACTTTCCATTTTTTTTCAAGAATTCGTTCTATTAGCAATGGATAAAAATCAGACCCTGTAATTCTTTCCGAAAACCCTCCATCACCTATTGACTTACTAGCAAAATAGATACCTATTCCATCAGGATGAAGGACATTAAATGATGAAAAAACTTTAAAGTTTTCTTCATTATTATAAATCAAATTCAAAGTACTGACATTTACACCAGTAATTGAAATTTTCTTTCTAGAATTGATTGCCATTATAACAATACCTAGTAAACTATTATAGTCAACAGAATCAATTTCTAATCCAAATATTTTAATTTTTCTTCTTTCTAAACTCATATAATTTTCGGGAGCATGCATTGAAACAAGTAAATTCCTTTAAGAACCTTTTTTAATATTTTTCCGATTTTTTTACCTCACAATAGCAAGTTTTTGAGTAACACTCGATTTCTTCCCATTAGCATGCATAATAACTTTATATAAATATACACCATTCCCAACTTGGTCACCATCGTCATCTCTACCATCCCAATAAATTTTATTTAAGTCATAATTTAATCGGGTTCCGGATAAATCAATATTTTTAATTAATCTTCCGGCAATAGTAAATACCTTTATTTCTATTTTATCTGGAACTTGAGTAAGCTTAAAAGTAAAATAGGTCTCATCACTAAAAGGATTTGGATAGTTATAAACATTTAATAATTTCGGAGTGTTTTGAACGAGAAAAGTTTTTGTTATTCCTGCTCCTGCCAAATTTTCTGAAGCATCTTTCCCAAATACCTTAAGTGTATATTCACCATCTTCTAAGTTTGGAGTGTAATTAACTGTTACTTTAGGATTTATTTTAGAAAATGAAACATCTATAACTTCATCATTATTAAAGTAATTAATATAGGTGTTGTTTAAAAATATACTAATTGATGATGTATCTGTAATAGGAATTAGTGACGGATCTGTAAGATCAATTTTTATCTCCGGTGTGCTTGAGATATATTCTCCATCAAAAATATCACCACCATCTATTGTAAGATTCATAGTTGGAGTTGTTGTATCACCCAAAACAGTGAAAGGAATATTGAAATAATTATTGTCCTCAAATAATTCATTTACCTTATCATCAGAATCAATCGTAATTGCAAAAGTACGTTCACCATTAAAAGAAGTTGTGTTATACGGAATTGTAAATTTCTTTCTTTGTTCAGCACCAAGCGAGTCAACAATTTGTTCAAATATTCTTTCTTTAGTATTATCCGGTTTTATTACATCAACAGTAACTTTAAAACTATCTGCCGAAGATTCCCCTACATTATAAGCATAGAATGCAAGAGTAATATTTTCCCCCTGTTTTACTGTGTCTTGGTCTATTGAGACTACTTGGTAGTTTATTGCGAGTTCGGGAACTCCGGTATAATTGACAACTATTGATTTAAGAACTGGTGATTTTGCTTTTTCTTTTTTTGTTAAGTCAATTTTGAACTTTATTTTTTCATGAGGGTTAAGCTTAATTGAATTTAGATCAAGAATATCTGATTCAAATGATAATGTACTAAGTGTATCAGCATTGAATAATCTATCAATTATTATTGGTGAAACTTTAACATTATTCACATTTTCCATGTTATCAAATAATAATTTTACTTTGGAAATATTAGTTAAATTTGAAAGAACTGGAGTTATAACAGACCCTGACTTGTTGGAAACACTTTTTTTCTGGTTTATAATGGCTGCTCCCTCAAATAATTTATTATAAACTTCAGGAACAGAACCAATTGGAGCACCCTTTTTACCAAGCATTACCCATGATTCTCTATAAATCAAACTATCAATATACTGGCTTCCAAAGTCTTTGACAGCATCTCTCGCTACTGTTCCGGCTGAATATCCAAATACAGTTTGAGCTGCATCTGCAGCAATTGCAAAAGCAACTAAAGTACTATCTGGCAACCTATCTAAATAACTTATTAGAGAATCTCTATTTCGGTCTAACGGTAAACCACTATAATATCTGATATCTGATGGTTCAAAAGTTTCAGGATTTATTATAGCAGTAGCCAAGCCCCAATAATAAGTATTAGGTAAATATTCAATCGAATTATATAGAAATGAGCCAAAAGAACCGTCATTCGCTCCTGAACTGGTAATTTTAAGTGTATTTACACTATTATTTAATTTCCACCCTAAGTGAGTTGAATCATATTCCATTTTTTCAAGTTCTTTAATATAATCACTTTGAAAATTATTGAGTGACCAATTAAAATCAATAGTATCTTTTGTAATTATCTGTGTTGAGCTCCATTTATTATCATTATTATTAAACATCCTATAATAATATTTTGCTCCATTTTCTAAATCAGCAATATTTACTTTTGATTTAATTGTATCTATACTTGTAATTTTTTCAATTGGATTACTAAACGATTCTTCTTTAGAAAATTGAATTCTAAAAGTTTGTAAGTTTTGATCATAATTTGGATTTATAAATTGAATCTCATCTGAAAACACTCCAAATGTGGGATTAAAATCTATAGTCCTTAAAGCACTTGAATAGATTGTAAAATTTTGTTCAATAAAGTTATCATTTTCATATAATTCATTTACCAAATTTTCTTCATCAACAATTACACGTAAAGTATGTTCACCCAATATAGAAGATACTGGTATATTTAGATTTAGGATTGAAGAAAACATTGGCATTGGTATTCTTAATTTTTGTTCAAACAACTTTTCATTATTGAAAATATCTCTAAATACAATTGAGATAGAATCACTTGTAACTTTACCTAGATTTTTAATACTAATTGTAACTAGAAATGAATCTAATTTTTCATCTATTACATCAGAAAACTCCAAGTCACTTTCAGATATTGAAAGATTAGGAATTTGAGGAATTTTTAATTTTATTATTGGATCACCAAATAAATTATTACAATAATTAAACACTTTTGTTACATCACCTACACCTAACTTTTGAAAAAGTTTTTGTTTAGCATTAGCATGCATTTCCCCTAAAGAAACAATTGTATCCTGGATTTGAGCATAAAATAATTTTGGATATGAGGCAGAAGTTGATAAAAAACCTAAACTGGTATTGCCCAAATATCCTATTGCATCACCATCAGGATTTAACGATACAGCTTGTTCACTAAAAGAATCAACATCCGGTTCAGCAAATTTTCCGGTAGAACATCCAAAATCAGAAATAAGAGAGTGCCTATCATCATATGCACTTTTTATATCTGATACTTCAGTAACACCATTGTCCCATGTTTGTGTTCCACTATGTCCGATATATGAAATAAAGACTCCACCCTCTCCAATAGCATGATTAATCTCATCTATATCATAAGGTCCAAAATTAGTTGTCGGATTTTCTGTTTTATAAAAGTGAGTACTTATACCACCGATTGGTTCTGGAGTGATAAGATTATCTTTAATAAATGAATTAACATTTCTTATTAGTTCTAATTCACTAGTATTCTTAGAATCCCCTCCACTAAAGAATAAATATTTTTTATTCCATTCATCATATTCTCTTACATTATAATTTTTATGTTTATTAAGATATCTAAATAATTCTTCATTCGAAGATACAGGAATTCGACCAATAAACATTTGTTGTGCAGTTTCACTTAAATCTTCAAAAATCACATACCAAACATCACTTACCGGTCTTCCAAAAGAAGGAACAAGATTTTTCTTTCTTATAGTTGGTGCCGGTTCAACTATATCCTTATAATCATAATTTGCATCTCCAACTAATAAAACATACGAAGGTTTCTTTCCACTCCAATTATCAAAAGCATTTCTTAAAAAATCTTTTATTGATTCAGCACTAAGTAATCCATAACTAAATTCATCATAAATATCATTCACATAAGCAGTAAATACATTTTGATTATATTCTTCCTCAATATATAAGGCATATTCATCTACTGATGACTTTAAAGAAGGATGGGAAATAATTATATAATCTGCACTATTATTTGAACTTGCTATATTTATAAAATTTTTCTTTTCAATAAAATTTGGAATATAAATTTTGTTTTTATTTATACACAGATATTTAGAGTTATTATAAATCGTATCAGAAAAAACGAGAGAATTATCTTCAAGAATTTTGAAATTATCTAGAAGTTTAACTGTCGGTTCAATTCGCATCAATAGTATTTCTGATGCTGTAGAAGTAATATTGTTTATTTTTACATTAGATATTTTATCAAAAGTTTCTCCTTGAAACACCATCAAAATTGAATCATTATCTGCAATGTTTTTCTGCTTATATTCTATGTCAAACCAATCAAGTAGGGATTTATGAAAACTTCCTTCCGAAGGCATTCCTACTAATTGAATATAGTTACTACCATTATTAAATTGCTCAGAGGGAAATTGCGATTTGAAATTCACTGTTTCCGTGTAATCAAATTTAATAGAATCTAGAATCGTACTATTATTTACTGTTATACCATATTTATGAGCATTATCTCTTGCATCGGATGCCATACTAATTATTCTTGCGGTAAATTTAACATTAGAATCATCCTCAAGATTATTTATAGTAAAATTTATAGTTTTTTTTGATCTATGAGAAATAAACTGCCAAGTCCAGACTTTATGTTCTTGCCAAAAAGGTAATTGTGTTCTAGGTTGACTATTTTCGTAATTCCAAAGACGTTGATCTTCTTCTAGATGAAGTTTTACTGTACTATTCATCAATGTATCATTAGAATTGTAATTGGAATTATCAATAGTAATTCTTTTACCATTATTACCATCCCATGTTAACCAAACAACTGAATTATTAGTATATCTGTCATAGTAATTCTTATAGTCTTCTTCTCTATTTACAATTTCCTTATAATCTTTACTCCCATAATTTATATTTCCATAGAACATTATATAATCATTTTTATTAAATTCCCCATCTTCTTCACCAAGTACCAAAATAGGAATTTCTTCACCTTTTACAAATATCTTAAAGGTTCTTGGGTCTATAGTATTTGTAGATAATCCTTCTGATGAAAGAATATCTTCTGTAATAGTAAATAACCCATCTCTATCTATTTTAAATTTCAAATATTCTTTATTATAATCAATCCAATTATTTTTAAATTCAGAACTATTCTGTAGATTTTTATTCAACTTACTCTTAAGCTTCAAACTAACTTTTACTTTATGAACTTCGGTTATACTTCGTTTTTTAAAATTATAAGTATAAGGAGCAACTTTAATAATTGCCCTATATAAACCTCTAACACTTTCGTATCCAACAACTTTTGCTATTTTACTAGGATAAACAGTTTTATTGCTGTAAACATTATTTAATTCTGACTTTATATATTCAAGTTCTTCCTTATCATTAGATTTAACTAA
>PDWI01008355.1_pt1 | contig 12711 bp, 11 predicted proteins | sample 1430891 | NCBI WGS metagenome assembly PDWI01 (sample SAMN01162508, study PRJNA174530) | Oral metagenome, whole genome shotgun sequencing project. | biome: Marine environment; feature: Marine mammal; material: Swab sample of the gingival sulcus; isolation source: swab sample of gingival sulcus... | reverse complement strand
AATCCCTTCTTCTCAGGGCAGCCATTCAAACAACGCTGGAGGAGGAAGCAGTCATTCCTCCTCGTCTTAATCCCTTCTTATCAGGGCAGTCATTCAAACCGAAGGCTCTCGCTCAGAGCCTTCGCGGGGTATGTCTTAATCCCTTCTTCTCAGGGCAGTCATTCAAACGTGGCCCGTCCGAAAATATCAGTTATATCAGACAGATAGAGGTGGCCTTTGCCGACATCAAATTGGTACATGCGAGTTAACGTTGAGACAGAAATTTTATTTAATGATATCAGCATGTTATCTCTTCTTTAGTGGCAAAGAGAAAAGCAGAGTAAAAACAATAGCTTAGGGGCGACGGTCAGAGAGATGCGCTCTCCCAACGTTCTTCGCTTTTGACTATACCATATCCCGGCAGAGAGGGGAACACGTTGTCTGCTCTCGGAGAGGGCCGTGCTGCGGTTTGGTGAGACTACGGCTTGCGGGTGACGAGCGGGGCCATCTGGAGGCCGACACTCTTTGTCCGGCTGATGGTGCGTACCATCTCCATATCCTGCATCTCCTGAAACATCTTTTCGGCATCGGTCTTCGGGAACAGCCCGTCTTCGGGCATCGCCTTCCGCATTGCTTTGTACATCTCGTTGAGGAAGATCGCTTCGAGTTCTTCACTTGATTCCCGCAGTTTTTCGAGCCGGCGGTTCTGGCTGTCGCTGATCGGACTGGTCGCACTGTAGACTGTGCGCGGGTTGATTTTGAAATCCATACTGTCTCCTGACATGTCAGAAATGGGGGTTAAATGACCACCAGCTCGCCGTGGAGCGCTCCTGCCGCCTTGATCGCCTGAAAGATCGCGATCAGATCCCGCGGGGTGGCGCCGATTGCGTTGAGTGCTCCGGCGATCTCGCCGATACTGACCCCGCGTTCGAGATCAAGAACGACCAGTTCTCCCTGCTCTTCGGCGACATCGACGGTGGTCTCTTCGGTGACCACGGTCTGGCCCGGAGAGAGCGGGTTGGGCTGGGAGACCGCGGTGGTGCGGCCGATGATCAGCGACAGGTTGCCGTGAGAGACGGCAACGGTGTCGATACGGATATCCCGGCCCATCACGATGGTGCCGGTGCGTTCGTTGACGACGATCTTCGCCGGGGTGTCGACCTGTACCGGCAGGCGCTCGATTGCGGCAATGAAGTTGACGACGTTGGTGCGCAGCTGTTTCGGGATCGCCACCTTCACCATGCCGTGGCTGTCGGGCCAGGCGATATTGTCAGCGAAGCGTTTGTTGATCACTGCGGCAATGCGCGATGCGGTGGTGAAGTCCGGGGCGCTGAGCTGATACTCGAGCAGACCGTCGCCGCCGACACTCATCGGCACCTCTCTTTCGACGAGAGCTCCGCCGGCGATGCGGCCGACGGTCGGATGGTTCTTCTGGACCCGCGCCGATTTGCCGCCGAAGGCGAGGGCGCCGAGGTTCAGCGGCCCCTGGGCGAGGGCGTAGACTTTGCCGTCCGGTCCTTTCAGCGGGGTGAGCATCAGCGTGCCGCCGGCAAGGCTGCGGGCGGTGCCAAGGGAGGAGACCTGGACATCGACCCGGGAGCCCGATTTGGTGAACGGCGGCAGGGTGGCGGTGACCATTACCGCCGCGACGTTATTGACATCGAGATCGGCTGCGGTGGTCGAATCGAGTTTGATCCCCTGGCGGGAGAGCATGTTGATCAGCGCCTGACGGGTGAATCCTGCATCGTCGAGCTTGTCGCCGGTGCCCTGCAGGCCGGTGACGAGACCGTAGCCGATAAGCTGATTGTCGCGGACCCCGTGGATGGTGGCGATATCCTTGATCCGGGTCGCCCGGGCGGCGGGGGGCACAACCAGCAGCAGGAGCAGGACGAAGCAGAGTCGTTTCATGATCGATACCTCCTAAAAGGGCCACAGATAGTCAAGTATGCGCGTTGCCCATCCCGGTTGCTGGTTGTCGCTCAACGCGCCGTGGCCGGTGTAGCTGATGCGGGCGTTGAGGATCTTGTCCGAAGGGATGGTGTTGTCGGCGCCGATGTCGACAGGGCGGATGATTCCGGTGAGATAGATGACCTGAATCTCGCTGTTGACCATCACCTCCTTGCCTCCGCGTATCTTGAGCTGACCGTTCGGGTAGATCCCGACCACCTGGGTGGTGAGGGAGGCGGTGAGGCTCTCGCGGCGGGTGGTTGAGCCGTTGCCGGAAAACGAGTTGTTGAAGTTGGCGTTGATCAGATTTGAGGCATCAATCGGCACATGCTGCTTTGAAAGATAGGGCGATGCTTCAAGACCGAAAAAGGTCGGGACGCCGGCGGTAAAGTTGCTGTTGCGCCCGGAGGAGGTGGTCGCATTTTTCGAGGCGCTGGCAGTCTCGGAGATGGTGACGGTAACGATGTCTCCGACCTGGTGGGCCCGGTGATCGGCGAAGAGCGAGTTCGCCTCGGTGTAGAGCGAACCGGGCTCCTGGACGATTTGCCGGTGCGGCTGCAGATCTTCGAGCGGTTCGCGTTTGACAAGCTGCTCTTTGGGCGCACAGCTGCAGAGGCAGAGGATCATCGCAACGAGAAGAGGTGGTGTTTTCATCGGGTTCTCACATTTGCACGCTGACGACGCCGGGCCCTTCGACCCGCGCCCGCAGCCGTTTTCCGGAGCTTGCATTTTCGACCGCGACCGTTGCACCGGGGCCGCCGCTGACGAGGGCGATACCGGTCGCTGAAAGGGTCATCTGCCCGCTGCGGACGATAATCTTCACCGGGTCGCCCTGATGGATGACCGGGATCTCCTCAACAAACTCCGGCTGCAGCGGCGTTTTCGCCCGCAGAGCGCGGGTGAGACGTCTGCCGACGATGCTGTCGAGGTCGGTGACCACACTGCGCATTCTGGCGATATCTTTTTTGACCACAGTGAGGTCGTCGCGGGTGAGTTCGCTGCCGCGGCGCAGTCCGCGTCTGGCGACGACAATGTCACTGAGTGCTTCGATTCGGCCGCGAACGGACATGTTGCGAACCACCCGGTCATCGACCCGGTAGATCAGCGAGAAGCGGGTGCTGCGCAGGATTCCGGGGCTTGAGGGGATAACCGTGCACGACAGCTCTCCCTTTGGAACCTGGAACGGCACCGGCAGGGTGTCGGCGATAAAGCGTATCTCGGCGGCGGGGAGGTCGCTGCGGTTGTCATTGATAAAGGCGGCGATCTCGTTGAGGACCTGTTGTGCGGTTATCTCCTGACCGCTGCGAATGACGGTGATCGACGCCGGACCCCGCCAGTATGTTCCGGCCGGGACCCTGCCGTTGCGCAGCAGCATGTTGCGCACCTCGACCGACCGCAGGAACCTGTGTTCACCCGGTTCCGGGGCCTCGCTGACGACGAGGGCGGCGAGGGCGCGGCTGGTGTCACTCTGTTCGTCAAAGACGGCGATATCGCCGAGGGTGACCCGTCTGTCGTTGACGACGGCGCTCTTCTGCAGAGTGATCTCCAGTGCCGATGCCGGAGTCGAGATCAGCAGCAGCAACAGCGGCAGAGTATACGCACGTAGTTTTTTCATCAGCTTGTCAGGTTGGTGGTGGTCTGCATCATCGAGTCGGTCGTCTGCAGCGTTTTTGAGTTGATCTCGTAGGCGCGCTGGGTGGTGATCATATTGGCGATCTCCTCAATGATATTGACGTTTGACCCTTCAAGATAGGTCTGGAGCAGGGTGCCGTAGCCGTTGGTCCCCGGATTGCCGAGCTGGGGGGCGCCGGAGGCGGGGGTTTCGCGGAGCATGTTCTGGCCGATGCTCAGCAGCCCCTGTTTGTTGGTGAAGGTGGCAAGGGTCAGGGTACCGAGGATGGTGGTCTCGGTGGCATTGCCGATATTGACACTGACCTCTCCGGCCTTGCTGATCGTAAAGTTGCGCGAACCCTCGGGAACGGTGATCGGCGGCAGTACCAGATACCCTTCGGAGGTGGTCAGCCGGCCTTCGCTGTCGCGGTGAAAGGCTCCCGCCCGGGTGTAGGCGGTCTCACCGTCAGGCAGCTGTACCTGAAAGAAGCCTTCGCCCTCGATGGCGACATCGTTCTCATTCTGGGTCGAGATGAAGTCGCCCTGGGTGTAGTTCTTGCCGATCGCCGCAAGCCGCGAGCCAAGTCCTATCTGCAGTCCGGTCGGCGACTGGGTGTCGTCGGAGGTCGCAGAGCCGGGGATCTTCATCTCCTGGTAGAGCAGATCCTGAAAGTCGGCGCGGCTCTTTTTGTAGCCGGTGGTGTTAACGTTGGCGAGGTTGTTGGAGATGACGTCCATGTTCAGCTGCTGGGTGGTCATCCCCGAGGTTCCGGTCCAAAGTGATCGTATCATGGGTTCCCTCTCATTGTGTGGTTAAGACCCCGGTGAGGAGCCCGCTGTTTTTCCAAAAGTCAGCCAAAAGAGATTGTCAGTGTCGATTTCATCTGCTGCCGTGACGTGCAGGCAATCAAAAAGCCGGTTAAGCCGGAGTTGATGTGTTCCTGTCCCGTCAGTGTTGATTTCATCTGCTGCCGTGGCGTGCAGGCAGTCAAAAAAAAGCCGGTTAAGCCTGCGCCGATGTGTTCCTGTCCCGTCAGTGTTGATTCCCATCTGCTGCCGTGGCGTGCAGGCAGTCAAAAAACCGGTTAAGCCTGCGTCGATGTGTCCATGTCCCGTCAGTGTTGATTCCCATCTGCTGCCGTGGCGTGCAGACAGTCAAAAAACCGGTTAAGCCGGAGTTGTGTGTTCATGTCCCGTCAGTGCGGATTTCATCTGCTGCCGTGGCGTGCAGGCAGTCAAAAAACCGGTTAAGCCTGCACCGATGTGTTCATGTCCCGTCAGTGCTGATTCCCATCTGCTGCCATAGCGTGCAGGCAATCAAAAACCGGCGAAGCCGGTTAGCCGGAGACTGTGCCGAGATCTGTCTGTTTTTCGGCAATGGTTGAGTAGGATCTGAGGACTTTATGAAAGACCTCAAAGGTCCGGCTGTAGTCTATCATCTTCGCCATCTCCGCGGTCATATTGACATTTGAAACCTCAAGTGAGCCGCCGACGGTGCGGTAGTTGTCGGCGGGAACCTCAAGGTTCGGGTCGTCAAGGGTGTACATCGTGTCGGAGAGATGCTGCAGTCTCTTTTTATCGCTGATGTCAACGACCGCAAGCCGGGCAACGGTGGTTGTGGTGTTGTCCCGGCCGAGCACGTACAGGGTCCCGTTACTGCTGAAGTGGAGCTGTTTGATGTCGGTATCGGGGACGTTGACCGGGGCACCGTCGGTGTCGAGGACGGGCAGCCCGTTTGCAGTTGTCAAAATTCCGTCACCGTTGACATGAAAGTCACCGCTGCGGGTATAGAGCGTTCTGTCGGCGCCCTGTATCTTGAAAAAACCGGATCCGGCAATGGCGAGGTTGAGCGGATCATCGGTTTCGCGCAGAGGGCCCTGAGAGAAGTCGCTGAAGTTACTGTTAATCCGGTCGTAGTTGATGTTTTTTGCCAGTTTTTTCTGCTGCTCGGCGGAGAGGATCGCCTCGAAACTGACCTGCGAGTGTTTGAAGCCGCTGGTGCTGACGTTGGCGAGATTGTTGGCGACGTTGTTGATCGCCTGCTGACGCGATATCGCTCCGGCGAGAGCCGCGTATTTACCTGAACTCATCTCTTTTCTCCATCTGCAGGTGGTTTTCGGCCTGTTGGCGTTGGAAAGACCGGTTCGATCGCGACAAAAGAGGGCAGTTCAATCTGAGCCGGTCTCTGCTGCGCTGCTCAGTGCGGTCAGCGCGAGCACCTGCTGCACCTCTTCTTGCGATACTGCAAGAATTGATGCAATTTCTTTGCCAGAGAGATCTTTTTCTGCAAGAGCATGGATGAAGCGGTACTTTTCGGTGGCTGGCGGTGAGGTCTTCCGGGCGGTCGCCTCGCCGGCTGCGGTTTCGAGCCGCGGGCGCTGGAGGCGGGTGGTGAGTTCGGCCTGGTCAAGGGAGTCGCGGAAGTTTTGCAGTTCGCTGATCCGGGCGCGGAGGGTGTCAACGTCCCCGTTGATCGCACGCAGCCTGGTTTCGGTGAGTTTGAGGCGTACGAGCAGGGCCTTTTTTTCGCGGAGAAGGAGGAGAATTTTGATCAGTGCGGCGGCGAGGAGCAGTGCCGAAAGAAGGAGCAGAAAGGTGGCGGGGGACATTGTCGATGTCAGCCTATTCGAGGCGGAGTGAGACTTTGTTGCGCAGTTTTATCAGCGCCTGGCTGTGGATCTGAGAGACCCGGCCTTCGGAGAGCTCCATGATTTCGGCGATCTCCTTCTGGGTCAGCTCTTCATAGTAGTAGAGCGAGATCACCAGCCGCTCTTTTTCTTTCAGGGTTTCGAGAACTTCGGCGATTTTCGCGGTCACCTGCTGGTTTTCGAGGGCGTCACCGGGGTCGCAGCCTTCACGCTCGTCGGCGAGGGCATCAAGGAAGGTGCGGCCCTCATGACTGTTGTCGAGAGTTTCGTTGAGGCTGACGCAGCCAAGGTGGCTGACATCGCCGAGCATCTCCTGATACTCTTCGAGAGAGAGGTCAAGGGCGCGGGCGACTTCGGTCTCTTCGGGGTCACGCCCCAGCTGGCGTTCGAGTGTTTCGATGGTCGAGGATATTCTGGTCTGCTTTTCGCGCAGTGAGCGGGAGAACCAGTCGAGCTTGCGCATCTCGTCGTAGATGGCGCCGCGAATCCGGTACTCGGCAAAGGTCTTGAACTTGATCTTCTTGTCAGAGTCGAAACGGCTGGCCGCGTTTATCAGCCCTTCGAGCCCGGCGCTGCGCATGTCATCGCGGTTCATGAAGGTCGGGACCTGGGTGGTCATCCGGGCGACGATAATATCGACGAGGTAGAGGTGCTCCTCGATGAGCGACGAGGTGCCGGCTTCTGCGGTCGGGGGCTGCGGGGGAAGGATCATTTCATGCCTTGCGCGATCAATCTTCAGGGTACTCTGTACCCCTCTCTGGAACGTTTTTTGCTGTGCCGTGACGACAACATCTTCTGCTGCGCCGCAAACAGGAAGAAAAGGAGTCCGCCTCTTTTTGGGGGTGCGGTCCTTGTCGCAAACTGCTCATAATATCAGAAAAAAAGAGACGCGCCAGCGGCGGCGAAGAGCTGTCTCCCGGTTGTTTTTTCTCAGGAAAAAAGAGCTGACAGGCTCTTTTTTTATCTCAGTTGCGACCGGAAAATACCGATACTCAACCTGCCCTCAAGACTAATATAATATAGTTCGGGCAAAAAAACACACAGTTTCCTTTTTTCCGGGAATTTCTTGTTGAGGGAGGTGGCTGTCGATTACGCCTGCATGGTAAGAAGTCGCTTCCAGAAGAACTGGAGATTGCCTTTCGGTTCACTGTGCAGAGGCTCGAGGCGGATCCGCTCTGCGAGCTGCTGAAAGCTGGTGGTGATTTTTGATGTCGGATAGAGCTCGCTGATCACCTGCTGTTTACGGATCGCTTCGACCATCTGTTTATCCTCGGGGATCGAGCCGAGATAATCGATCGAGATATCGAGGTAGCGGTTGGCGACCATCGTCAGCTTGCGATAGACATCAAGTGCCTCCTCTTCAGTGCGGATCTGGTTGACGATGAGGTTGAATTTTTTTTCGTGATAGCGGGTGGAGAGGAGCTTCATCAACGCGTAGGCATCGGTGATTGCGGTTGGTTCCGGGGTGGTGATGACGAGGATCTCCTGAGCGGCGGTGTTGAAGTAGGTGACATTTTCGGAGATCCCGGCCTCGGTATCGATCAGAACATAATCGAAGTGGACGTCGAGGGTGTCGAGACCTTCGAGCAGGCGCATCTTCTGCCGGCCGTCAAGATGGATGAAGTTCTGCAGTCCTGAACCTGCCGGAAGAATTTTGATCCCTTTCGGGCCGTCGACCAGCACCTCTGCGAGGCTGCGGTCGCCCGAGAAAAAATGGTTCAGGTTGTATTGGGGGGAGAGGCCGAAGACGATGTCGATATTGGCGAGGCCGAGGTCGGCATCAAGGATAAGCACCTCGCTGCCGGCAGTGGCAAGGTTCCACGCGAGGTTGGCAACTATTGCGGTTTTGCCGACCCCGCCCTTGCCGCTGGTGACCGCGTAAACACTGGTGACACCGGTCTGGTCGGCTGCAGCCGAAAGACTGCGGAGGGTGTCGGCCTGGTCGTGTCCGGCTCTGCTGGTGTTGTCCATGAATCAGTTCCTGTTTCCAAACGGAGTCTCTGCCGGGCAGGTGGTGTTGACAATACACTCCGCAACACGTTTTGCGGTGATCTGCAGCAGATCCTCGGGTACCCGCTGGCCGTTGGTGAGCCAGGAGAGGGGGGCTGCGTTCTGCAGCTGGATATTCAACAGGACTCCCAGTGTAAAACATTCGTCGAGTTTTGTAAAAACAGTTCGTGTCGGTGCCAGCGGCGCAAATCTCTCAAGAGTTGCCAGCAGCTCCTGTTCACGGGTTGCCGCCGAGAGGACGAGATGGCGTTCGATGGCGAATTCGGGGCGCAGAATCTCCTCCAGCTCTTTGATATGAGCGCGGTCGCGGGGGCTGCGGCCGGCGGTGTCGATCAGCACCAGCTCTTTGTCGCGGTGTTTTGCGAGTGCCTCTGCAAGCTGGTCGGCGGTGAAGACGACGTCGACCGGCAGGTTCATGATGTCAGCGTACACCCTGAGCTGTTCGACCGCGGCGATACGGTAGGTGTCGATGGTGATCAGCGCGATCGAGTCGGAGTGGACGGTCATCGCGTTGGCACAGATCTTGGCGAGAGTGGTCGTCTTGCCGACACCGGTCGGGCCGATAAAGGCGATGCGCTGATGGCTGCCGCGCCTGAACTGCGGGGTCGCGGTCGGCACCAGATCCTCTATCGTCTCAACGAGAGCTGCGGTGACAACGGCGTCATCGGCGAGTTCGGCCTCGCTGTGGCTGCTGTCGAGAAAGCCGGCAATGGTCTCGGCAGTGTCGGCGTTGATCCCGCAGTCGGTGAGGCGGCACTGCAGCGAATCGCTCTGCGGCTGCCTGTGGTCTTCGGCGCTGCCGATGGCGGTCAGCTCGCCGACTCGGGTGGTGAGACCGTTGATGATCGTATGCAGCTTGCGAATTTCACTGTGCAGGGCCGTGGTTGTCACCATCGCCGGCGGCGGGGCGGCTGGCGGAGAGCTGCTGCCGGCGGTCGTGTGCAGCGCCCGGCGCTCTGCCGGGTTGAGTGCCGGGGTCGAATCGGCAGCCGGCCCTGTCGGGGCTTTGCGATGCGGCCGGTGCGGCTCGGGAGCCATTGCCAGCAGGTCGCTGAGATCGTCATCAACAACCCTGTTGACGTGGGTGCCGGTCTGTGGTGGCGGAGACGGTGAGTACGGTGAGTGCCGGCCGACTCCGGTGCGCAGAGTCGAACGCGGGGTGGGTGCTGCCGTGCCGCTCTCTGCCGGGTCGATTGCGGCGGTGATCTCGATCATTGATTTGCCGGGGAGTCCCGGTTTTTCGGACTTTCTGGTCCGGGTTGACAGGATCAGGGCATCCGGGCCGAACTGCTGACGAATCTGCCTGAGACCGCTGGTCATGTCTTCTGATTCAAATGTTCTGATGTGCATCAAGGGTCACCGTTCCAGTTGATTGAATGCGCAGATCCGGGGTCACCTCATTGTGGGAGATAACCGCGAGTGCCGGGTAGTAGCGTTCGGTCAGATTGCGGACATAGGGCCTGATCTGGGGTGCTGCGAGCAGGGTCGGGCGGTTGCTGCCGCCAAAATTGCTGCCGGCGATAATCCTGCCGATACTGTCGAGAATCTGCTGAGCGATCTCCGGGCTCAGCGACAGGAAGCTGCCGCTGTCCTTATGTTGAACCGCGTTGCGGATCGTGTCTTCGACCGGTTTGGCGAGGGTGATAACCGGAATGACGCCGTTGACCGCCAGCTCGTTGCTGATCGTGCGGGCGAGGGCGAAGCGGACGTACTCGGTCATCACATCGGGGTCACGGGTTGACGGCGCATAGTCGGCAAGGGTCTCGAGGATGGTGCGCAGATCGCGGATCGAGACCCCCTCTTTCATCAGGTTCTGCAGCACCTTCATGATGGTACCAAGCTGGAGGACACCCGGAACCAGCTCTTCGACCAGCTTCGGATAGTACCCGGCGAGGTTGTCGAGCAGCCCCTGCACCTCCTGACGGCCGAGGAGCTCGTGGGCGTGCTGTTTGATGATCTCACTGATATGGGTGGCCATGACGGTGGTGCAGTCGACCACGGTGTAGCCGGCGATCTGGGCGCGATCGCGCTTGTCGCTGCTGATCCACAGTGCCGGCAGCCCGAAGGCGGGCTCGGTGGTCTCAATTCCGCTGATCTTTTCGGTGACCATGCCCGGATCCATCGCCATCAGGTGGTCGGGGATGATCTCGGAGGTGGCGATCTGGACCCCTTTCAAATAGAGGCTGTACTGGTTCGGGTTGAGCTGGAGGTTGTCGCGGATATGGACCGCCGGAACGATAAAGCCGTTATTGGCCGCAAACTGCCGCCGCATCGACTGGATCCGGTTGAGCAGTTCACCGTCCTGGGCGGCATCGACAAAGGGTATCAGGCCGTAACCGACCTCGAGCTGGAGCAGATCGACGTGGAGCAGTTTTTCGTAGTTCTCTTCCCTCTTCTCGGGGACCTCGGTTGTCTCCGGCAGCGCCTCTTTTTCGGTTGCGGCGATCTTCTTCTTTTTATCGATCTGGAAGCCGAGGAAGCCAACAGCGATTGACAGCAGTAAAAACGGGGTGAACGGCAGTCCGGGGATAAGGGCAAAGAGGATCAGGATCCCGGAAACCACCCACAGCGCGACGGCGTGGCGCGAGAACTGCTCTTTGACATCGTTGCCGAAATCATGGGTCCCGGTCGAGCGGGTGACCAGCATACCGGCGGAGGTCGAGATGATCAGCGCCGGAATCTGGCCGACCAGACCGTCACCGACGGTGAGGATGGTGTAGTTGGCCGCGGCCTCGGCTGCGGGCATCCCCTTCTGGGCGACCCCGATGATGAAACCTGCGCCGATGTTGACAAGGGTGATGATGATCCCGGCGATGGCGTCGCCCTGGACGAACTTGCTGGCACCGTCCATCGCGCCGTGAAAGGCGGCCTCTTCGGCGATATCGGCCCGGCGTCTGCGCGCCTCGGCATCGTCGATCAGTCCGGCGTTGAGGTCGGCGTCAATTGCCATCTGCTTGCCGGGCATCGCGTCGAGGGTAAAACGGGCGGCAACCTCGGCAACCCGGCCCGCGCCTTTGGTTATGACCATGAAGTTGATCAAAACGAGAATAACAAAGATAACAATCCCGACCACATAGTTGCCACCGACGACGAACTGGCCGAAGGCCTGAATCACCGAACCGGCCGCCGAAGGCCCCTCTTCACCGTGAAGAAGGATGAGCCGGGTTGAGGCGACGTTGAGCGACAGGCGGAAGAGGGTGGTGACCAGCAGTACTGCCGGAAAAATCGAGAAGTCGGTCGGTCGGGTGAGGTAGAGGCTGATCACCAGAATCAGCAGGGCGATGGTGATGTTGGTCGACAGAAAGACATCGAGCAGGATCGACGGCAGCGGGATGATCATGATCAGCAGGATCGAGATGAGGCCGAGCGCCGCCATCACGTCGCTGCGTTTCGCTACTTCGAGATAGTTTATCGACGTCAGTGTTGACTGGATATCCTGTACCGTTGCCATCAGGGTCAATTCCCTCGCAGTGAATAGACATGTGCCAGAATTTCGGCGACCGCTTTGAACATACTTTCGGGGATATGCTCCCCTGGCTCGAGTTTATGCAATAACCTTGCCACCGGCGGATTTTCGATGATCGGAACGGCATGTTCGCGGGCAATCTCACGAATTTTCATCGCGATATTATCGGCGCCGGCGGCGATTATCTTCGGCGCGTCCATCTTTGTCGGGAGGTATTGAATGGCGACGGCAAGGTGGGTCGGGTTGGTCACAATGACATCGGCTTCGGGGACTTCGGACATCATTCTGTTCTGCGCCATCTGGCGTTGAATTGCCCGGATCTGCGCTTTTATATGCGGGTCACCCTCGCTCTCTTTGTACTCCTCCTTCTGCTCCTGTTTGGTCATTTTCATCTTCTGTTCCATGTCCCAGCGGATGTAGAGCAGATCGAGCAGGGCGATGCCGAAGAGGGCGGCACAGATCTTGGCGAAGATAATAAGGGCGATTCGTCCGAGAAAACCGAGGGTGGTCGGCAGCGCGGCATCGACAAGGGTCAGTGCCTCTTCGTAGTTGGCAAAGAGTGTCGAAAAACCGACATAGCCGACGATGCTCACCTTGAGGATCGATTTGACCAGCTCGAGCAGTGACTGGCGGGAGAAGAACCGTGCCATCCCGCTGATCGGGTTGAGTTTGGTAAAGTCCGGTTTCAGCGGTTTGGCGGTCAGCAGCCAGCCGATCTGGAGGAAGCTGGCGAAAAAGGAGACCACCGCAAGGGCAAGTGCCAGCGGAGCGATCAGGATCGCAAGGTGTTTGAGGATATAGACGGTATAGGGAATGATCGTGTCCGGGGTGACGACAACCTCACCGGCCGACTGCCACAGGGTAAAGACCAGCAGCGACAGCTTCTCCCAGAAGGTCGGCAGATAGATGAACCAGAGGAGCAGCGCTATGCTGAAGAGTGCCGCGGTCTGCACCTCGCGCGACTGGGCGACCTGGCCCTTCTTTCTGAAATCGGCGCGTCTCTTTTCGGACGGGGCCTCGGTGCGTTCTCCGGAATCCTGTGCCATGGTC
>PDWI01007897.1_pt1 | contig 12712 bp, 8 predicted proteins | sample 1430891 | NCBI WGS metagenome assembly PDWI01 (sample SAMN01162508, study PRJNA174530) | Oral metagenome, whole genome shotgun sequencing project. | biome: Marine environment; feature: Marine mammal; material: Swab sample of the gingival sulcus; isolation source: swab sample of gingival sulcus... | reverse complement strand
CTTACAAGTCCAAGCAATTAGTAAACGCAGTGGAGCAGCTTGTTCGCGAAAACATTATTTGTTTTCTTGATATTATTAAATGCTATTTCGTTTCAATCGTGGCTTATAACGCTATTTTTTTATTTCGTCAACTCTTCTAGTACGCTGAGCAACAATTCATAAGTGCTCTTTGATGACTCAATATCCAACTTTTCATTTGGCGTATGCACGTCATAAATATTTGGTCCGATAGAAATCATATCGAGTTTACCGATTTGCTCTTGCAAGATACCACATTCCAAACCAGCGTGAATCGCGCTAACTTCTGCTTCTTTGCCACTTTGTTCCTTATATTTTTGCTTAAAGACTTCGCGGATTTCTGATTCTGGATTATATTCCCAGGCTGGATAATCACCATGTGAGCTGTGCTCTGCACCGACGAGTTTAGAAAGATTTTCTGATTCTATTACTAATAAGGTTTTTTCGCTAGCAACGCTAGAACGGTGTGATGTTTCAACGACTAATTTGCCATCTTCTTCGCGTAATACACCGAGATTACTTGACGTTTGAACCAAGCCTTCAATAGCAGGTGACATTCTGATGACACCACAAGGTAGGTTGAGTAATAAAGTAATTAAATTATCAGCGAGTTCTGCTGCTAAGACTTCACTTGGTAGGCTTACTTCTGTGACTTTAATCGCTAAATCAGGGTCTGTCATATCGAATTCGCCTTTAAATTCAGCGCTTAATTGTTCAATTTTAGCTGTAATATCTTCATCGGTAACGACTACCATAGAAGCGTCTTTAGCGATGGCGTTCATTGCTACGCCGCCTTTGATTTCAGCGATTTCAGCTGGTTTTAAAGCATAAGCAATGCGGGCAATTAATTTTAATGCGTTTGCTCTTTGCTTATCAATTTCCATACCTGAGTGACCACCGAGTAAGCCTTCTAAATGAATTTTATAGGCTTTTTTCGCTTGTGGTTTTACTTTATTTATCGCTAATTTCATTTCCTGTCTAACACCGCCGCAGCAAGACACAGTGAAGATACCTTCTTCTTCTGAGTCGATATTAATTAAAGTTTTACCTTTGAACCAATCACCTTCAACTGTATTGGCACCTAAAAGTCCAACTTCTTCTTGAACGGTAATAATCGCTTCAATGCCTGTGTGCTTTACGCTATCATCATCTAAAATTGCCAAAATCATTGCAACGGCAATACCATTATCTGCGCCTAGTGTTGTGCCTTTGGCATGAAGAAAACCGTCTTCTTCATATAACTGTAGTGGATCCGTATCAAAATTAAAGTCAAAACCTTCTTCTTTGGCAGCGACCATGTCCATGTGTCCCTGTAAAATAATTGGTAAATCTTTGCCGCTATTGCTAGCTTTTCTAATATAAACATTACCGCTTTTATCCCTATAATTTTCAAAACCACGCTCTTCGGCAAAGTTTAAAAGATAATCACCTATCTCTTTTTCATTGAAACTAGCATGCGGAATAGCCGCAATTTCTCTAAAAAATTTGAATACTAATTCTGAATTTGGCATAATTTGTTCCTTTCTGTCTGTAGTATTGTTTGGTGGTAACTATTAAGTTAGTCCACCTTGTCATACAGAGGAGCCGCTAGGTGACGTAGGTATCTTAACCTGGAATGATGAGACTCGCGTTAAGATTGCGACGTCGTTCCTCCTCGCAATGACAACGCGAGGGCTGAATAGTTACTGTTATCTTAATAGTATTGTTTAGCAATAATATTATACACGATTAAATTATTAATTGCAAAGAGATTTAGAGAAATTGTTAGAAGCGAGAGCTTTGGCAATAAAATGACTTGTTTTTATTTGAATAAATCGTCTATTTTTGATAAAATAGAGTATAATAAAAATTTAGATAAAAGAAATTCCAATAAAGGAAGATAAGAGGATGAATAAAAAATATTTAGCTATAGGAACAAGTGATTTTAAGTCAATAATTGAAGATGACTGTTATTATTTTGATAAAACAAAATTTATCGAACAACTTGTAGAAGACAAAACAAAGGTGAAACTATTTACTAGACCGCGTCGCTTTGGTAAAACTTTGAATATGACGACTTTAAAGTATTTTTTTGATGTTCACAATAAAGAAGAACATAAAGAACTTTTTAAAGGATTGTATATAGAAAAATCGCCTGTTTTTGCCAAGCAGGGAGAACATCCTGTACTTTTTATTTCTTTTAAAGATATTAAGCTCAATAAATGGGATGATGCTTATGCGATGATAAACTCCTTACTATCTCATCTTTTTAATCAGTATGAATTTTTGAAAGATGAATTAGGACAATTGGATAAAATTAATTTTGAAAAGATATGGTTAGACAAAGAAGGTGCTAAATTTAATACGGCAATTCGCTTTTTATCTGAACTCGTATCGAAATATTATAATAAAAAAGTGATTTTACTCATAGACGAATACGATACACCGATTATTTCTGCACACCAGTATGGCTATTATGATGAGGCGATAAATTTCTTTAAAATGCTATTTAGCACAGCACTTAAAGATAACCCTTATCTTGAAATGGCAGTACTTACTGGTATTGTTAGAGTTGCTAATGAAAATATATTTTCTGGTTTAAATAACATAGAGGTATATACTATTTTAGATAAATTCTATGCCGACTCCTTTGGTTTGACAGAAATAGAAGTAATTGAAGCCTTAGAACACTTTGAAATGAAAGAAAGTGTAGAAGAAGTCAAAGCATGGTATAATGGCTATAAATTTGGTGATTATGATATTTATAATCCGTGGAGTATTACCAGTTATTTAAAACATCAAGAAGTTGGTGTTTATTGGATTAATACCTCTGGTAATTATTTAATTAAAAAAGCCTTAAAGGTATCAGAGAGTGATGTTTTTGATGAGTTGAATTTATTGTTAAACGGTAAATCAATAGAGAAAGAGATCAATAAAGGGACAAGTTTTATTGATATGGAAGATGAACTTGTTAGCTGGCAGCTACTTCTTTTTAGTGGCTATTTAACAATAGATAAAAAAATAGATGTTGATTATTATAGCATTAAATTAACAAATCAAGAAGTTAGGTCGTATTTTGCAAGGCAATTTATACAAATGAATTTTGGTAGAGATTCCAATTTTAATAAAATGAAGCGTGCTTTTAAAGCAGAAAAATTTGATGAATTTGAACAGTTATTAGGCGATTTAATGATGAAAACTATCTCGCCAATTGATACGAGGAAAAAAGAAGAAATTTATCATATGTACATGCTCGGGATAATGTCAACGATGATTGATGATTATATTGTGACTTCTAATGAATGGTCGGGGAAAGGGCGTTCGGATATAAGTTTAGAGCCGAGAGATAAAAATCGTACTGGCTTTATTTTAGAGTTTAAAGTTGCAAAAGATGAAAAAGAGTTTGAAAGTCTACCTAAAAAAGCCTTAAAGCAAATTAAAGATAATAAATATGATGCTAATTTGCAAGATAAGGGCATTAAAAAAAATGTTGCTGTCGCTTTGGTATTTTATGGCAAGGAAGTTAAGGTGGAAGTTGAAGAAATTATCTTTACGTCGTAATTTAACTAAACGAAGCAAGGCTTGTCATTTAGGTAGGTCGCATACACGAGCGCAAGCCCTGTTATCTAGGTTGCATACACGAGCAGTAAGCGAAGCCGACGTGAGGATCTTAGGGCTTACGACTAGCGCGTGTGTCTCTTAGGGTTTGTAACTAGTGACGTAGCTATCTTAGCGTGGAATATATAGCAAAAGGAGAAAAAATTGTTTGGCTATGAATTTATTGAAAAAGACTGGAAGTTATTTAGAAGTAAAATTGCTATTTGGCAAGAATCGTATATGGAAAAACTTAATCAGGAATATATAGAACTGTTGAGCGCTGATTCTCATGCTTCAAAAAAATTTTGGCAGTTAGAAAAGCGAATAAAAAATGATAAAAAACACGCTGGCGTTCAAGCGGAAATTATTAAATAAAAACGTAATAATAACGATAATTTAATTAAGGAATGATTATGTATGGATAAAAATAAGCTATTATCTTTAATACAATCTTGTGAAAAGGTAGATGTAGAGTTTAAATTAGCAGAAAATAAATTGCCTAGTAGTATATATGAAACCATATGTGCTTTTAATAATAGACAGGGGGGACATATAATTTTAGGTATTAAGGATAGGAATAGAGAAATAATAGGTATAGCTTCTGAATACATAGATAAGATACAAAAGGATTTTACCACTTCAATAAATAATCCTAATAAGCCATATCCTACTCTTTATTTAACGCCAGAAGTTTTTGATATAGATGGAAAAACGCTAATTTATATCTATGTTCCAGAGGGTAAAAATGTATGTGCTTATAAAAAAGAATACTATGATAGAAGTTATGAAGGGGATATAAATATAAGTAAAAATCAAGAGTTATTATATAAATTATTTGCTAGAAAAAAAGGTGCTTCTTTCGCCAGTAAAGTTTATGTCAATAGAGGAATGGAGTCTTTAGATAGTTCACTAATACAAAGAGCAAGAAAAATGGCTTTGGCTAAAAATAAAGACCATTTATGGAAAGATATGAGCGACGAAGAAATTTTAAAGTCGACAGGACTTATTGATAGGGATGAGGAAACGGGAAAAGAGGGATTAACCTTAGCGGCTATCTTATTGTTTGGAAAAGATTCAGCTATAAATTCAGCTTTACCAGCTCATAAAACGGATGCAATATTTAGAGTACAGAATGTAGATAGATATGACGATAGAGATATTATTATAACGAACTTACTAGATAGTTATGATAGACTTATGAAATTTGGTGCTAAGCATTTGAATGAATTATTTTGTATGGATGGAATCTATAATGTGAATGCTAGGGATAAAATTCTTAGAGAAATTTTTTCAAATATATTAGCTCATCGTGATTATTCTAGTGGTTTTGTAGCTAAATTCGTTATTGAAAAAGAAAAAATGTTTACTGAAAATAGTAATATTTCAAGTAAAGTAGGAAGATTAAATTTAGAGAATTTCAAACCCGTTTCTAAAAATCCTTTAATATCAAAGATATTTAGAGAAATAGGGCTTGCCGATGAACTTGGTTCAGGTATGCGAAATACAAATAAATACACAATGATGTATTCAAATACACAACCAATATTTGAAGAAGGTGATATATTTACAACGATTATACCATTACAAGAAATATCAACACTTAAAGTTGGTGGTGGCGGTAAAGTGGCGATAAATAATGATGAAGTGGCGATAAATGATGATAAAAAGAATATTAAAAATAAAGAATTTACAAAAGAAGAAATTAAAGCTATAATAAGGGAAAAGATAAAAGAAAATAATAAGATAACTAGAAAACAAATCGCTGATGATACAGGTGTTAGTTTGAAAACAATTGAACGATATATAAAAGATATGCCAAATATTAAATACATTGGGCGTGGTAGTAATGGATATTGGATAATAAACGCTTAATGTCGCTCAGGTGTCGCTCGGAATGTCGCTCAGGTGTCGCTCGTGTATTGATGTATGGATTTTAGAGTGTGATGATAAAACTCGCGTTAAGATTATCACGTTTACTTACTACTTATATGCGATACACTTTCCGTCGGAAACTTTGTTTCCTTTGGAGTTATCGCTTTGATTAGCGATGAACTCGCTCCGTGCCTAATGGCACTGCACTCGTCGCGCTAGCGCGCTCAATGCCAAAATTATAAAAAAGCAATTTAAATGCAAGAATTTAATTGCTTTCCCATAATTTTGTCGCTCATCGCTGTTTAGTTCGCGAAAATGACACGCCTTCCACGCTGTCATACAGAGGATGAGCGATAGCGAGGACGTAGGTATCTTAGCGTGGAATGATAAAACTCGCGTTAAGATTATCACGTCGCTTGTAAGGCAAGCTCCTCATAATGACAACGCGAGTGTAGCGTTACGTTTACATATAAACAAACAATACAAATTAGAAAGGATGGATTTATGAAGAAAACGATTAGTATACTGTTAGCTTTGTTAATGCTAATGTCAACGATGGTTTTTGCTGAGCAAGAAGTTCCTGGTTTGCCCGATAATTGGTTAATGCCAGAAGTGGGAGAATATTATAATAGTTCTTATTTGGGTCCAGAAGATAATTCTAGTGGAATGTTTGGAGATATTTCAATGGTTAATGGTTTTATTTCTATGACAGCATATCCTAATCTTAAAGAAAAAGAAATAGTTGCTAATGGACGATATAATTACAGATCGAGAGAACAGCTTGAGAATGCTTTTGGTAACATTGTTTATGGCAATGGTTATCAATTTCCGGAGTTGCCGATTATTAATTATAAGGCTGGTGGGCAGACTGTTGGTGAAATTCAATATTTTAAAGATGGTGGAGTGTCAATAGTTCGAACTGATTATGAAAAAATGAAAGGTGGCCGAATGGAGGCTTTGTCATTTGTTGAATTGATTAAAACTGATGATAGTGGCTTTACTAATGAAAGCTTAGCTGGAGGTGCAAAGGCTTATCGTTTGTTTAATTATGGCGGTGGCGGCAGTGATTTTGATTTCTTTTTATCAAAAAAGCCAAATCAAGATTGTCGTTATTCGCAGGTTTATGTTGGCAAAACTGTGCCGATAAGCGAAATTTATGATTATTCGATTTTTGATATGGGAATAGGGCTTACGCTTGGTTTTGATTCGTTATTCAAAACCAATAAGCTTAATTGGTATGATTTGGAGCATCCGGAATCGGTTTTTGCTGATGTAGATTATGACCATTGGGCTAGATTAAGTATTAATAAGGCTTTTAGAACTGGTTTGGTTAAAGGCATAGGAGATAATAAATATGACCCAGAAGCTGTTTTGACCAAAGCTCAAGTTTTGCAAATGTTTTATAATTTTTGGAGTAAACAAAAACCAGAAGAATTTGTTAATGAACCGATTAACAGCCAAAATTGGTATGATAATGCAATCAATTGGGCAAGAAGAAATAAGATTATTGATGAAAACGAAGTTTTAGAACCTAATAGCGAGGCAAGCCGAGAATTTGCTAGCGTTGCTCTAAAAAGATTGATTGAGAACAAAGAAATAGGCTTGCCTTATTGGTTTTTAGTTGATGGTTTTGCTGATTTGAAAGATAGGAATCCGGAATTAATAGAAGCTAGCAAAATATTGCAAAAAGCTGATATTATGTGGGGATTCCCTGATGGTTATTTCTATCCAGATAGGCCTTTGACTAGAGCGCAAGCTGCTAGAATAATGGATGGCTTGTTGTATGCTAAAATCAAAGTAGATGATGGTAGTTTTCTACCACAAAGTGGTATAGATTATTAGTGTAGCTATTTTAGCGTGGGTATAATGAAGGCGTAAGATTCTCACGGGCTAAAGCCCACGCTGTCATACAGAGGACGAGCGATAGCGAGGACGTAGGTATCTTAGCGTGGAATGATGAAACTCGCGTTAAGATTATCACGTCGCTTGTAAGGCAAGCTCCTCATAATGACAATGTGGGCAATATTTAATTTATTATTTTTCGCGTTTGAAACAAAGCTTTCTTTTATTATTAATAACGAAAGCAAAAGCACCCATCGCGAACACGCTGCTACGCTGCGTATACTAATTGACTTTGCTTGTAAGGCACTAATGTTCAGTGTGTTCTTCGACCCCTGAACATAAATGCCTTATGGCGCCAAGCCAATGGATTATACTTCGCTTCGCTGGTCGCTAAGACGTCCGCTCAAAGTGCAGTTGCTTTCGTTACTCAAAAGAAAACTTTTGACAAACGCTTGACTTAGCCTGCTTACGATTGGTGCGTGAGATGGAGCGTAGCGACAACGCGAGTAAAGTTGATAGTGAAATAAATTCCAAACCGTGTTATGAAGAGAAATGGTTATTGTTTCTTTTCATACACGGTTTTTATTATTTAACCCCGCGTTAAGATACCTACGTCGTCGTTAAAGCTCCTCCTCTGTATGACAACGCGGGTTATATATTATTCAATCATTACAACTTAATACATTTTTAATTAAATTTTAAGGATTTAATTAGAATTTTCTGTTATAATGTCAACATAGGAGGCTGTTTATGAAGAATAAATTGATGGCAGTTTTAGTTATTTGTTTTATATTATCCTTGGCTGTTTTTGCCGATGATAGTATTAAGGTCACTGGTGTTGTCGGTTATGATGGCAAGCTCGTCGTTAACAGGGAAATGCCACTGGAAATTAATTTAGAAAATCAGGGGCAGGATTTTAAGGGCGAATTAGAGCTGATTTTACCTATGCGCCATGGTAGTGAAAAAAAGGTAATTATTGATGTGGAGTTAGCGGCAGGGGCGAAAAAGACGATTAAAACGACGTTTCAGCCGATTACTGTTAAACGGATTCCGATTAAGTATATACTAAAAAATCAATCAAGTGTTATCGCAGAGGGTGAGTTTGAAAGTGGAACTTTTTATTCCGACCAACAACCAGCGATTGCATTGATTGGTGATAAGCAAAAAAATAACTATTATCTAAACAAGGCGAATTTTCAAATTGCTGAGACTTTACGCGATTTTGCCGTTCAGGGGCATAGAGAAACTGCTGAGGCGGCAGCTGGTGGCGCGACGGGAACGGTTATTCCTTTGGATAATTTAAGTGTTTTTGATAATTTAGAATTATTGTCAGCTTTTGATGTGATTTATTTAAGCAGTGTGAAAGATTTAGCGATAGATAAAAATATTGCCGATAATCTCTCTTATTGGCTTAATGGTGGTGGAACTTTAGTGTTAGAAAATGCAGGCGATTATAAAAAAGTTTATAATCAGTTGCCAGCAAGTTTGCAGTTAAAAGGCTTGACAGACCTTGAATTTAAACCGCTGAATCTAACGGTAATTAAGACGATGGTTAATGGCGAAAGTTTGGATTATGCTCGCCTAGATTTATCGGATAAGGATAGATTGTTGGCAATTGACGGTCAAGATATTGGTGTGTTGACTTTATTTGGGCAAGGGGCGATTATTAATTTTGCGCCTTTGACTAAGGATGCCAATTATATCAATCAAATTCTTGCAGTGTCTGATAGTTACCGTGATTTTGAGCGAAAATTCCGTTTTAATTTTTATAATATAAATGACTATATTTCTTATATTGAAGGGATAGAATTTCCTTATCAGACCTTGGCTGCTATTTTGGTTCTTTATACCTTGATTGCAGGCTTTGTTTTATATGTGATTTTGATTAAATTAAAAAAACGCGATTATTATTGGTTTGCAGCGCCAACATTAGCGCTAGCGACTATGCTTTTAATGGCTGTGGTTGCCCGCGGTTCATTTGGTAATCAGGCGGTGGTGAATACTTTTTCAACTTTAACGTATAACAATAACAGTGCATCGGTTGAAGTGAATTCTTTGCTTGCTATTTTTAATAACCACACAGGTGATTTAAAAGTAAGCTATCCTAATGATAAAAATTTGCTTGAATTAAATCAAAGAGATGATATGTATGAAGAGGAGATTTTGCTCAGTGAGAAGCGACTTGGCAAACAAACGGAAATCATTGACTATATGACACCTTTGTGGGATAAGAAGTTTATGCTTGCCAAAGATGTGATACCAGCGGAAAATTCTTATGCTGAAATCAGTATTTTAAAAGAAAAGGATAAGGAGTTAGTTGAGTTTAAAAATCAAACCCCTCTCCATTTACAGCACGCTAAATTATATCTAAACGGTGTTTTCTATGAACTGGGTGAAATCAATAGTTTTAATGATTATCAATATCAATTAGCTGACTTAGATTATAAAATGGAGATGAACTATTATCATCGTAGTGATTATAAAGATTTGTCAGAAGATGAACGTAATGCTATGCGTTTGGAAATGATGGTTAGAGAAACGCTTAATGATTACCATAGCATCAATCAGGTGTCTATTCTCGGTTATAATGACGACCCTATCGATTATGGGGTGAAGGTAAATGATAGTGTAGCTAGAAATTTTGATAAGAATTTGGTAATATTTAATCTCGATATGAAGTACCAAAGTGGTACAGAGTTGACATTGAATAATACGAATTTGGCAATATCGCATTATTTGGGTAGTAAATACGATGATGAATTTTATATCACTGGTGTAATTCAAAGTGATGAAATCCCTTGTTTAGAAATCGAGTCTGATGATTGGAATGGTGTATTAGAGCAGCGATTCATTTTGCCAGAGGGAATGAAAGTCGAAAGTTTAAGCGTAAATCCTGAACTTTACTTGTATAATCCAAAAGAAGAATATGTAATATACGAACAAAATTTACTCGGTAATTTATCTGTTTTTAGTTATGAGGATAATACTTATGTCGAATTGGATTGGCAAGATGGTATGCCATTAGAACTTGATTTAAGTAAGTGTAATGGTGATCAAGGGATTAGAATTAAGGCTGAAATTGCGCCAGACTTAGATTATCAGCAAATTTATAACGATAATTCAAGGATAGAGGCTGAAGAATTTTATTTTATCACGCCTTTAGAAATAGAAGGTTTGGGGGTAATGGAATGATTAGAGCAGAAAATTTGACGAAAAAATTTGGCAAAACCTTAGCTGTTGATAATCTTAGTTTTGAAATCGGCGAAGGCGAAATTTTTGGCTTTGTCGGTTCTAATGGTGCTGGTAAATCGACGACGATTAAAATTGCCGTCGGTCTATTAAAACCCAATTCTGGTACGATTTATATCGATGGCTGTGATGTGACGGCGGATACTAGTTTCAAAAGTAAAATTGGTTACGTTCCCGATTTTTTCGGCGTTTATGACGACTTGCGCGTGACGGAATATATGGATTTTTATTGCGGTATTCATAAAGTGCCAAAGGAAAAGCGGGCGGAAACAACGGAAAAATTATTGGAATTAGTGGCGCTTAGCGATAAAAAAGATGCTTATGTCGACTCGCTTTCGCGCGGAATGAAGCAGAGGCTTTGTTTGGCGCGGGCGCTGGTGCATAATCCAGAAGTGCTGATTTTAGATGAACCAGCTTCTGGTTTAGATCCACGCGCTCGGGTCGACTTTAGAAATATCTTATTCAAGTTAAAACAGATGAATAAAACGATTTTGATTAGCTCACATATTTTATCGGAACTTGCAGAAATCTGTACGTCTATTGGCATTATCGATAATGGCAAGATGCGAGTACTTGGTTCTGTTGAGGATATTCAAAAACAACTCCGTCAGCAAAGTAAAATCACTTTGAAAGCGAATAATGAAACGGCAGAAATAGAACAAAAATTAAAAGAATTACCTGATGTGTCGGCAATACAACTCGTCAATGGTAATTTGGAATTTGCCTTTTCTGGCGATAATACTGCGAAGGCGAATTTGCTGAAGAATTTAATCGATAATGGGATAGATATTTATCATTTTGAAGAAAAAGGTGGCAGTTTAGAGTCGATTTTCTTAGAACTTACAGCGGAGGCAGACAATGATTAATCCGATTTTAGAACGAGAACTCAGGACAAAAATGCGTAGCTGGAAGTCGCCGATTAGTGTGCTTATTTTTCTAATGGCAATCGGTATGATGAGTTATATTGGCAGTGCCTCGATTTTGGGCAATGTCGATTCGTGGGGGATAGAACCGCGGGCTGCGACGGGCTTATTTGATTTTATTACTGTTTTTCAGCTGATTTTTATTATGTTTATTATGCCGATTTTAACGGCAACTAGTATTTCTGGTGAGAGAGAAAGGCAAACGCTCGATTTAATGCTTTGTGCCGATATTAGCCCGTGGCAGATAATTTTAGGCAAAATGACGGCTTCTATGTCTTTTATCTTGCTAATGACGATTATGGCTATGCCTTTTATGGCGTTGATTTTTGTAATGGGCGGTATTAGTATAACTCATATTTTGACGATAGAATTGTATTATTTGTTATCGGCATTTGTTGTGGCGACAGTGGGGATTTATGCGTCGGCTACTTTTAAGAAGAATTTAACGGCTATTATTGGTAGTTATGCGATTTTGGGTATTTTATATGTCTTGCCATTTTTCTTCTTTGCGATTATTGGGATTGCGGGTGCGAGTGGTAGTTCGTGGATAGAGCGTTTGTTTGAAGATAATGCTTATATTTTGATTTCCTTGCTCTTTGGGGCAAATCCAGGTTTTGGCTTGTTGTCTTTATTGACAAATGGTAATGAAGGTATTAAGCATATTCCTAATGATGCTCTTCCTTGGCTAAGTGAACTACCGACCTGGTCTATTAGTATTGTTTTCTTTGTGATTATTTCTGTTGTAATGCTCTTTGGCGCTAAGAAAAATTTGATGAAAAGAAGACGATAATTGTAGTATCGTGATTGAAACACAATAATTTTTTTAAAAATATAATATAACGATTGAAACGCTTAAATACCTAAAATTAACGGCTAAACAAATATTGCTCTCGACGAGTTCGCTACTCCGCGGCGTCTACTAACTTATTCAGCTTGTAAATCACTAAGCTTAGAACTTCTAAAGAAGCCCTAAGCCAAATGCTTTATCTACGCTGAATAAGTGGATTAGACTTTGCTGCGTGGTCGCTAATATACCCGCCTTCAAGCAATATTTGATTTAGCCTATTTAGGTATTTCGCTGACAATCGTTAATAAATGCTTGTTTCTCCACGCTGTCATTCAGCGAACATTATCCCGCGTTGTCATTCAGAGCCGTAGGCGTAGGAATCTTAACGCGGAATGACAAAGGCGAGAGAAATCTCGTATAGTACAACTTGGTGATAGTTACGAAT
>PDWI01007896.1_pt1 | contig 12712 bp, 11 predicted proteins | sample 1430891 | NCBI WGS metagenome assembly PDWI01 (sample SAMN01162508, study PRJNA174530) | Oral metagenome, whole genome shotgun sequencing project. | biome: Marine environment; feature: Marine mammal; material: Swab sample of the gingival sulcus; isolation source: swab sample of gingival sulcus... | reverse complement strand
AGGTTGACAAGATTAGAGATAAGATCACTGCGACGTTGGAAGGTACTTTCCACCTGCGCCCAGGCACTTTCAGCAGCTTCTCTTTTAGCAACAATGCCGTTATAGCAGAAAACACTATAAAGAATAAAAATGACCAGCAAAATTGCAGCCGTCAACGCACTCAAAAGAACAGTTTTCCTCTTCATTTTTCTTACAAAAGTCCTTTTACCAACGATGAAATGCTGTCCTATTTTTTCGCTCTTACATCCTTTAAGGTTGCTTTACCATTACCACTGAGCATTATTACCGCAACGCCATTCTCCCTCAATTTATTCTCTAACGACAGAGCTTTCTCTTTCGGGGCGAAAAATGCCTCTATACCATATTTGACCTGATATTTTTTCAGCTTGTGTTTTGATGGGCGCCTGTCAACCCTGCCGCGAATAAACAGGCCTTCTTCAGGTTTTTCCAGACTGACCCCTTGATATGAATATAGCCCATCTGAACCTTTTTTTAACGTGACAAAAACCCTCTCGCCATTACGGGGATTTTTCCCGCTGTTGATGCTTGCCCCGGGGATATTCGAAATTTCATATTTCAGACGGGCATAGTTGCCACGAAACATACTGCGTGGGTCAACGGGTACTGTTTTCAGCATAATCTCCTGACCTGTCCATATCGGATAAACCGCATTCACATATTCGGCAACGAGGACCATAAGCTGCAACAAAACTACCGCCGAAAGACCAAAAACGAGAGACGTTGTCTTCATAAATTTCCCTCCTTTTTCCGATGCTGTAATTTCCAGAAACGGGCAGCAGAAAGTAAGATGACAGCAAACAAAACAAAGAGTATTGCAGCACCGATATAATCTCCAACCAGATCAACATATCTCATCAACGCGGTGAACAGAATCGTGATGATACCAAGAAAAAAATAGTGGGTAATTGAATGACGAATACCACGAACAATAAGCCAGGTACCGGATAAAACCAGCACAATATTATCAATCACCTGGAGAATAACAGCAAAATCCTTTCCCAAATCTCTCGAGAAACCCTCTCCCCAACCTGTCGAGAAGACGAGCAACAGCAACAAAAAAAGATAACAAGATGAAACAGCGACAATAAAAGAGATTTTATCCCTGCAATACACATAGCTGATCCGGACGGCAGACAACAAGAATAACAGCGTCACCCCCAGAGTCAGTGTTGGAGAACTCCACTGGGCGGTTATTGCCCGAAACCATGGTCTATAAAAACTGAAAACGAGTAAGGAGACCAGGGTAAATCGCAGTACCCATGTTCCCAGCAATATACCATAATCTTCCAAAGTACTGTTTTTTATGCCCGCAAGCCCGTGAGCAACAGCATACAGAAAAATAAAAACCGCAGAACCAACGACAACATTTTCAACACCAACGTCAAAACCGTGAAAATCTGCCAGCAGCCATGACAGGGAGTATTCAATCCAGAAACAGCCGCCGCTTATAAGAATAAGAAACAGCAAACTGCTTTTCTTCACCTTAAAACAATGCCAGCCAAAGACTACCAGCAAAACAGGAAACAGGGCAGGATAAAAACCAAGGTAAGACTCAACAAAAAACCAGATAAAACCGAGCGTTCCTGCCAACAGCAGCAGCAAGGTACTCTCCATCAGCAGCGCCAGTGGCAGAATACCGGCAGACCACCAAAAAATACCGTCAGGGTAGTGCTCACCAATATGATAAATCTGGGCAATCAACATTATGGATGCGCCATAGCACAATCCACCGAGAAAAAAAATGCCGATGGCAACCGCCCTTTCACCTTTTACAACCTTATACACACCAGTCAGATTGACCAGCAATGTCAGCAAGATAAGGCTGACCATTCTGACCATCCGCGGAATTACATCCCAGTTAGCACCGATTATGGTGATAAGGGCAAGCCCCATAAACAGGAAACCGAGGATCGTCAGAATAAAATAACCGTACGACTGTTTTCCCTGATTGTAATAATCAATTCCGTACCGGGAACAGATCTGCACCGCCTGATCTGGAGAAATAATATCCTCTGCCACCCAGAATGTGGTCTCTTTTGCCAAATCATTTTTCAACAACCTGAGTAAACGCATTTTTACCCCATCAATTTACTGTTTTTACGACAATTGAAAAAAGACCAGTACAGTCAAGCATGGAAAAAGCTAAGGGGTTGTTCTTTCTGCCACCAAACACACAGGCACTGATTTGCAACAAACTCCTGTTAGCTGGAAATTCAGGTGACAAGATCCCACCCGCTGTTTTCGGACAATTCTGCAAGCTCCTTCAAATGAGCCCGCTGCACGGCAGCAACTATCTCTTCAATTTTGGAGGCTGCTGTCCTGGTAACAAGGTCAAAAAGCACACCGCAAACATATTCGGTGCCATTCTTCCCCCGGATCTTAGAGACATGGCGAACATTACTATCAATATGCAATACACTGGAACCAGCATAAATAAACTCAATATCCCTGATTTCATCGACCTTCAACAGCTGCTGTTGCGCTTTTGTAATGGAAAAGGAACAGCCATGAACACTTATATTGACAAGCCGGGTTTCAATATCAGCTTGCTTGCCTTTTCCGGCCACCACGATTTCAAGGTCATAGTCATGGGGAACCTTTGCCCTGAATTCTCGCGCACCTCTGATAATTCTTCCCACAATCGGGTAAGAAAGACGGAGTACAGGTATATCATCAACGGTAGTTAAATCTTGATAGGAACACCCCAGCTCCACCGCATAATTGGTCATAAAAAATCGCAATACAATTCGCTTGGAATGACGAATGGAAACGTTGCCAATTCCCGGTTCCAACGGCAGTGAAATAAGGTGGCTGAAGTTCTGAAGATAATCTCCAGGTTGGTAGTCAGGATCGACAAGTACAATTTCTCCATCAACTTCTCGTTCAACCGGAGGTGGAGGATCATCGTACAAACGACTAAAATAGATGCGAGTTAAACCGTCCAGTTCTACCTCGAGAATTTTTTCATCCAGAAAGACTGTTCGCAAAAATGGAAGGATCTGCTCGGGCTTTATAAACAAATCACCGCTTTCAAGCCCCTCCTCAAGGGCTGCCGCAGAATAGTTTGCCCCTGGAAAAAAAAGTTCCAGCCGGGTTCTTAATTTTTCAGCGATGAATGTATGAGAATACGTTCCTGCCATGTGAAGACCTTAATAAAGGTGGTACCGCCCTTCTAAAAAGGTTATCCTATTTAGGCAAAAATGGAAAGGAAAAGAGGCTAACTCCTTAAAAAAATATTGTTTTAGAAAAAATCAGTACTTCTGACAGACAATCACGGTATCAAAAAAGATATACAATAAAATACTCTTGCACCAGATCAATGCAGCCACTATCAGATAATACTCGGGAATATAAATAGATGAAAAGTTTAACCCTGTTACCAATTAAAAAAATCGACGGTGAAGTCACCCTGCCCGGCTCAAAAAGTGTATCGAATCGTGCCCTTTTGCTGTCAGCCCTGGCAGAAGGCAATACAACCCTGACCAACCTGCTGGATTCCGATGATACCCGGTATATGGTCAATGCGTTGCATCAGCTTGGGATTCACTGCCGCTTGAGTGAGCAGAATACGACCTGCCAGGTTGAAGGGGGTGGAAAACATCTGGGACAATGCTGCCAACCTCTTTTTCTCGGTAATGCAGGTACTGCCATGCGGCCTCTTTGTGCAGCCCTGTGCCTGGGAACCGGAACGTATGAGCTTGGCGGTGAACCCCGGATGGAAGAACGTCCGATCAAAGACCTGGTCGATGCTCTCAATCAGGCAGGAGCAGATATACGCTACTTGAAACAGCCAGGGTATCCTCCGATAAAAATCAACGCCAATGGTTTGCGTGGAGGCAAGGTGACCATTGATGGGTCCGTGTCCAGCCAGTTTCTGACCGCCTTTTTAATGGCCGCACCCATGGCAGAAGATGATTGCGAAATAACCATCCAGGGAGATTTGGTTTCAAAGCCCTATATCGACATTACCCTCAAGATGATGGCAGATTTTGGTGTCAAAATAAACAACAGGGACTACCAGGTCTTTTCTGTACAAGGCGGACAAACCTACAAAAGCCCATCTACCTACATGATCGAAGGGGATGCCTCATCGGCGTCCTATTTTTTGGCAGCAGCCGCTATCAAAGGTGGAAAAATACGGGTCAATGGTATCGGCAAAAACTCGATCCAGGGAGATATCATATTTGCCGAGGTTCTGGAGAAAATGGGCGCAAAAATAACCTGGGGTGAGAGCTGTATTGAAGCAGAAGCAGGCACATTGCGTGCTGTTGATATGGACATGAATCATATTCCAGACGCCGCAATGACAATCGCAACCACCGCACTGTTTGCTCGTGGAACGACTGCTATACGGAATATTTATAATTGGCGAGTCAAGGAAACCGATCGCATACATGCCATGGCGTCCGAGCTGAGAAAGGTCGGGGCCACCGTGGTTGAAGGAGAAGATTTCATAGAGATTACTCCTCCTGCACAAATACAGCAGGCAGCCATTGACACCTATAATGACCACCGCATTGCCATGTGTTTTTCACTGGCAGCTCTGGGTGACACAGCGGTAACCATCAACGATCCGGGATGTACATCCAAAACCTTTCCCGATTATTTCAAGAAATTTGAACAGGTCAGTCATCGTTGATCCATAAAAAGAAAATAAAAATGAGAGAGGCAGGTTGCCATACATGGTAAACAACTTACAATATCAAGGAGTCTTTGTTAAAACTTGAAAAGACAAAGATGTTGGATGTATGCAGAGAACTAAAAAGTAATAAATATTCATTTCTCTGTCTCAAAGAGTTAACAATCTGAAATGGTTTCAATCACCTGTTAAACAGTTGTAGCAAAACAGCATCACACTTTTCGTGATCCTGACATGGCTATAACACTACCTTACATACACTGGAGCTTAAATATGGCAGGGAAAATTTTTTATAGAGTACGAAGAAAAGCACAAAAAGGACAAAAGACACCGAGATACCACATAATGGCAGTATCCGGGATTGACATGAAAGTATACGGAAGTCATTTTCGTAAGGTTGAACTGGAGCAGATTGCCGAAACCGTTGGTGCAGACCTTGTACGGTTGAAAAGAGGCAAGAAACATCAATAGATCAACATTGTTTATAAAGGAGTAACGAATGGGCTTAGTCCGTGAAGATGATGGGAAACGACTGCATGTGGAAAGTCGTTTGATGGGTGAAAGTCTGGTGAGCAAAGAGTTTATCGATAAACTCGATGTTGCGCCCCAGGAAAGACTTTATCCCGATGTTGCAGTAATGAAAATCGGTGGTCAATCTATCTGTGATCGAGGAGCAAAGGCTTTACCCGGCATTTTAAAGGAAATTGTCGCAAACCGGCCGGATCATAAAATGCTGATTACCACTGGCGGTGGAACCAGAAGCAGACATATCTACAGCATTGGTCTTGAAATGGGAATGCCAACGGGTGTTATTGCCAAGTTTGGCAGTATGGTTTCCGAACAGAATGCGTTGATGATTTCAACCCTTCTGTCACCGTGGGGCGGCACCAAAATAGCCCACTCGGATATCGTCAAACTCCCCACTTATTTCAAGGATGGGATCATTCCTGTCATGCATGGTATGCCCCCCTATGACTATTTTGCCATCAAACCAAAGGTGGGGAGAATCCCGATACATCGCACCGATGTCGGGCTGGTAATCCTTGCCGATCTTATCGGATCTCGAAATGTTCTGTTTGTAAAAGACGAAAATGGGTTATATACAGACGATCCGAAAAAGAATAAAGATGTGGAATTTATTGCTGAAATAGGTGCAAAAGATCTTATGGAAAAAGGGCAGGACGATCTGGTCATTGAGCGTCCATGTCTTGAAATCATTCAAAACAGTGAAGTCATTGACAAGGTGCAGATCATTAATGGTATGGTTCCCGGCAACCTGACCAAAGCACTTAATGGCGAACATGTAGGAACCTTGATCTATAAGCAATAATATCCGCTTGATTTGGGGCAGGGTGAAACCTGCCCCGAGTTCTCCATTTCCGGCAAGGAAGCTACAGCATCTTCCTCATATCTTCTTTCATCAATTTGTAATTGATCGCATCCACCAGAGCCTGCCAGCTTGCCTCGATGATATTAACCGAAACACCAACAGTTCCCCATGAACCGAGAGTATCACTGCTTTCAACCAGAACCCGCACCTTGGCATCGGTACTGGTTTCACCGGAAAGCACCCGTACTTTATAGTCAGAGAGGGTCATTTCTTCAAGGCAGGGATAAAAACGGGTCAAGGCCTTTCTGATTGCTATATCAAGAGCATTGACCGGACCATCCCCTACAGCCGCAGTATGCACTTCATTACCACCGACCGACATCCGGATAGTCGCCTCGGTAAGGGGTGATTTATCCATGTCATACTTGTGATTCATCACCCTGAAGCTCTCAAATTTGAAATAGTTTCTTTGCAGCCCCATGGCTCTTCGCATCAACAGTTCAAAACTTGCCTCGGCACCTTCATATTGGTAACCAAGATTTTCCTGCTCTTTCAGCTCCTTGATTATTGCCGGAAGTAAAGGATCGTTGGGATCAATTTTCAGTCCCCACTGTTCCGCCTTATGTAATACATTTGAACGACCGGACTGATCTGAAATCAGAATTCTTCTAATATTGCCAACCTTTTTGGGTTCTATATGCTCATAGGTCAATGGATTTCTCTGCACCGCGCTGACATGAATACCGCCCTTATGAGCAAAGGCGGATTCGCCAACATAAGGCTGGTATCTATCGTGGGGAATATTGGCAAGTTCATCAACAAGACGTGAAGTTTTGTACAATCTTTCCACATGTTTTTTCACCTCGCAATCGAGCCCCATCTTAAAAACCAGTGCAGGAATAATCGAGGTAAGGTTGGCATTACCGCATCGTTCACCATAGCCGTTGATGGTTCCCTGAACATGAGTACAGCCAGCAGATATTGCCAGAAGAGCATTTGCCACGGCAGATTCAGAGTCATTATGAGAATGGATACCAATTTTGACCTTGCTGCCAATTGTCTGCAGATATTTTTTAACCTCTTTGACAATTTCAGGAATCTCATGGGGCAAAGAACCACCATTGGTATCACAAAGGACAACAGTATCTGCGCCGCCCTCTATTGCCTTGCCAACAGTTTCAAGGGCATATTCCTTATTGCTTTTAAATCCGTCAAAAAAATGTTCTGCATCATAAATAAGACATTCAACCTTATCTCGCAAATAGGCAAGGGAATCGACGATAATCTGCAAATTGTCTTCAGGCTCGAGATGCAGCGCATCCTGCACATGAATATCCCAGCTTTTGCCGAAAATAGTCACTGCCGGAGCGCCGGTTTCAATAAGTGCCAACAAATTTGGATCCTTATGTGGGGCATTCTTGAAATGCCTGGTCGAACCGAAAGCAGTAAGCCTGGCATGCTTGAGTTCAACGGATTTCATTTTTCTGAAATACTCTACAGAAACGGGATTGGAACCCGGCCAACCACCCTCAATAAAGTCAATACCCAGTTTATCAAGCGCAATGGCAATTTTAATTTTGTCCTCAACCGAAACATTAAAGTTTTCAGCCTGGGTTCCGTCTCGAAGGGTTGTATCGTATATTTCTATTGTCATGATTATTTTCCCCGCCCGTGATTTATATGCCCCTGTAAACAAACTGGAATGGTAATCATATAGCAGTGTTCCCCTGTTTTGTAAAGTGCTGCCCCATCAGCAGTTCGGGCAGGAGTAATTCAGGAAAAAAGATTCTATCAGATTGTGATCTGCCAGATAACAGTCGGTCCCTGTCTATAAAATTCGTCCGACTGTCGGTTATACAGGAACGTATTTCTTACCCAAATCAGGAAAACTACATTTTTTTGATGTATCTGTCGTACTTGGTGATATAAATGTCGGAAAGGGTAAGAAAGGCTGTCATAATAAGTGGTCCATAAATAATTCCCAACACACCATACACGCCAAGACCACCGATAATTGAGAGAAATACCAACAGGGTGTGCATTTTAACCTGCTCGCCAACCATTTTCGGTTTCACGATATATTCCATGGAAAAGGACAGGGCTATATAAAAAATAAAAATAAAAATTCCAGTGCCAATACTGCCGTTGACAGCAACGATAATTGCAGTCGGAACCATGACAAGACCTATCCCGAATATCGGTAAAAAGGCAAGAACTGCCATGACAAAGCCCCAAAGAATTGGCGATTTTAATCCCAAAACCGAAAACAAGACTCCTGCCAATACCCCTTGAATAAGCCCGCAAATACCATTTCCCTTTAATACCGCGTTGGCAATTTCTTCAAATTTTTGAACCAGCAGTCTGTCTTCATCATCGGGAAGCGGAGACAGTTTCACAATATAATCAATGAGTTTTGGCTGATCAATCAACAGAAAAAAGATGACGATAATCATCATAAAAAACATGAACAAAAACTGCATCGCATTTGCAGCCCAGGCTGTCAGCTGATTATAAATAAAAAGCCCTGCCGCCTTGGCGACATAAGAGAGAGAATCCGAAATTTGCGTGATTTCAAAATTAAAACCAATCTCCTGTAAATTTGCCACCATGCGTGCCACATAGGGACTTTCCTGGATAAACTGTTGGGTTTTCAGAGCCACCTGACTATCCCTTCCCCACTGATAAAGGCTGAATGCTTCCCCGGACAGAGAACCTATCAAAAAGGTCAGTGGAATGAAAACAATGGCAATAATCAGGAGACAAGTGAGAATTGAGGCAAAGGATTCCGGCAGTTTTTTTGCCATGAAACAATATGCAGGGCGAAAAAGGTTGGTTAGCAAAAAAGAAAGAATCAGAATTGACCAGAGAGGCCAGAGAATTTTACCAAAAAAGAAGATAGCAACAAAAAACACAATAAGAAAAAAACGTATCCGCATCGGACTGAGCGTTTGCTCCTCTTCAAGGTGCTGTTTGCTGTTCAATGTACTCATTTACCTAGTATTGGAGAAGTATTCTAACCTGTTATTGAATTCCAGTTGCAATTAAAGAAAATACTGAGTTATCATAGGTGCCTGAAATGCAACAGCTGGAGATGTCAGTTTTCTGGTACCAGAAAACTAATATAAGACATCTGCTTGGTTAAACAAGGTAATTTGTAGTTGTTAAGGAGAATGATGCAATGTGGGGTGATATCGAAGTTGCGGTAAACAAAGTGACGGAAAGTAAGCTGAAAGAAAAACCGGATCAGAGTCGCCTGCAATTTGGCAATATTTTTACAGACCATATGTTTTTGATGAAATGGAATTCTGAAGAAGGATGGCACGATGCTGAAATCTGTCCCTATCAGAATTTCAATCTTGATCCTGCTGCTATGGTCTTTCATTATGGTCAGGCTATCTTTGAAGGTATGAAAGCCTATAAAGGCAAAGACGATCAGGTTTTTCTCTTCAGAGCTGAGGACAATTTAAAAAGGATGAATAAGTCTGCACTTCGGATGTGTATGCCCAGAATGTCTGAAGAGTTCGTCCTGAAGGCACTCAAAGCACTTATTTACCTGGAAAAAGAGTGGATTCCAACCGCCAAAGGATCTGCGCTCTATATTCGCCCCACTCTGATAGCTGTTGAACCGATGCTCGGTGTTCGCCCGGCCAAGGAATATTACTTTTTCATCATTTTGAGCCCGGTCGGAGCATATTACAAGGAAGGATTTAATCCGACCAGAATTTTTGTAAGTGACACACATGTCCGGGCGGCAAAAGGCGGTGTTGGCGATGTAAAAACCTGTGGTAATTACGCCGCATCCCTATACGCTTCAGAAGAGGCCAGCAAAGCCGGATACACCCAAGTGTTGTGGCTTGATGCCGTTGAACGCAAATATGTGGAAGAGGTTGGCACCTCAAACATCTTTTTCAAGATCAATAACCAACTGGTTACACCGGCGCTTGGAGGGTCGATCCTGCCCGGCATTACCAGGGATTCGGTCATAAAACTGGCTGAAAAATGGGGCGTAGAGGTGGTCGAACGCACCATTTCCATTGATGAAGTTATAGATTGTGTCAACGATGGCAGCCTGCAGGAGATGTTTGCCACAGGAACCGCAGCGGTCATTTCTCCGGTTGGTGAATTTCGCTATCAGGACAAGGATTATGTTGTCAACGCGGGAAAAACCGGAGATCTATCCCAAAAATTGTTTGACGAGATTCAAGCAATCCAGTTTGGAGAAAGTGAGGATCCTTTCAAATGGATCACAAGAGTTGGCTAATTTCGTAACCCTTGCTAATCATTGACAGTTACTTCCTTTCACCGGATTCATCTTCCAGGCAAGGGGCGGTTGATTTTTTTTTAAACCTCCCCTTGATTTTTAAATTTCTAATCATATATTCTCCGCAACTTTGAGGAAACATCGCCTGTTTACGGGCATACTTATTCAATGTCCCCGAAAAAAATAAAATAAGGGGATGAAAAAAATTATATCATGTAGTCAGGAGGAAAAATGAACATTCGTCCATTAAACGATCGTCTTTTAGTTCAAAGACTTGAAGCAGAAACCACAACTGCCAGTGGAATTATCATTCCAGACAGTGCCAAGGAAAAGCCCGCAGAGGGTAAAGTCGTAGCTGTTGGACCAGGAAAACTCAATGATAAAGGTGACCGTGTTGCTCTTCAGGTAAAAGAAGGAGATCGCGTTCTCTTTTCCAAATACGGTGGAACCGATGTAAAACTTGACGGTGAGGACTACCTCATCATGAGAGAAGATGACATCCTGGGTATTGTCGAATAAATTGTTTTTGTCAGCGTAGTTCATTTTGCCCGCGTTATGCGGAAGATATATTTAAGGAGATAAATAATGGCTGGAAAAGATATTAAATATGGTGTTAAGGCTCGTGAGTCCATTCTCGCAGGGGTAAACACCCTTGCCGATGCAGTAAAGGTAACCCTTGGGCCAAAGGGTCGTAACGTTCTTATTGAGAAGTCTTTTGGTGCCCCAACTATCACTAAGGATGGTGTAACTGTTGCCAAAGAAATTGAACTTAAAGAAAAATTTGAGAATATGGGCGCTCAGATGGTCAAAGAAGTCGCGTCCAAGACTTCTGACGTAGCCGGTGACGGTACCACCACTGCCACCGTTCTTGCCCAGGCAATATACACCGAAGGTGCAAAACTTGTTGCAGCCGGCGGCAACCCAATGGAAATCAAGCGCGGCATCGACAAAGGTGTTGAGGTGGTTGTTGAAGAACTTGGCAAAATCGCCACTCCTACCAAAGAGCAAAAGGAAATTGCCCAGGTTGGCACCATCTCTGCCAACTCCGATGAGACCATCGGAAATATCATTGCCGAAGCAATGAATAAGGTTGGTAAAGAAGGTGTTATCACCGTTGAAGAAGCAAAGTCCATGGACACCACCCTGGATGTTGTTGAAGGTATGCAGTTTGACCGTGGTTACCTCTCTCCATATTTCGTAACCGATGCGGATCGCATGGAAGTTGCGATGGACGATCCTTACCTCCTTCTGGTTGAGAAAAAAGTCTCCAACATGAAAGACCTCCTTCCTGTTCTTGAGTCTGTTGCCAAGATGGGTAAAGGTCTGTTTATCATCGCTGAAGATGTTGATGGTGAAGCCCTTGCAACCCTGGTTGTGAACAAACTGCGTGGAACCTTGAACGTTGCTGCTGTCAAAGCCCCTGGTTTTGGTGATCGTCGTAAGGCAATGCTTGAAGACATCGCAATCCTTACCGGTGGACAGGTTATTACTGAAGATCTGGGAATCAAGCTTGAAAATGTCACCCTTGAAGACCTTGGAACCTGTAAACGTGTTGTAACAGACAAGGACAACACCACCATCGTTGACGGCGCTGGCGACAAAGAAAAACTTAAAGCTCGCGTCAAGCAGATTCGTACCCAAATTGAAGACACCACCTCCGACTACGATCGTGAAAAACTGCAGGAACGTCTTGCAAAACTGATTGGCGGTGTGGCAGTAATTAATGTTGGTGCTGCAACAGAAGTTGAAATGAAAGAGAAGAAGGCTCGCGTTGAAGATGCACTTAACGCCACCCGTGCTGCAGTTGAAGAAGGTGTGGTTCCTGGTGGTGGTGTTGCCTATCTTCGTTGTCTCGGCACCCTTGCAAGTCTTGAGCTGGCTGGTGAGCAGGAGCTTGGCAAAAACATCCTGCTTCGCGCCCTTGAAGAGCCTGTACGTCAGATTGCGACCAATGCCGGTCGTGAAGGTTCTGTCATCGTTGAGCATGTCAAAGGTCTTGAAGGTGCCAACGGCTTCAATGCCGGTACCGAAGAATATGAAGACCTTATTGCTGCAGGTGTTATTGACCCGGCCAAGGTTACCCGTACCGCACTGCAAAACGCAGCGTCTGTTTCCGGTATGCTCCTCACCACCGAGTGTGTAATTGCCGAGCTTCCAGAAGAAGAAGGTGCTGGCGGCGGTATGCCGGCAATGCCTGGCGGAATGGGCGGCATGGGAGGAATGGGCGGCATGATGTAAGCCCATCTCCATTTTGCATTGGAGTCCAAACAAAACGCCCCATCGATATAGCTCGGTGGGGCGTTTTGTTAGAAGAAAAATATTGACACTTTCTCTTTAATACAGTATTTATCTTTGCCTTACAATAATGGCGATGTAGCTCAGATGGTTAGAGCATACGGCTCATATCCGTAGTGTCCGGGGTTCAATTCCCTGCATCGCCACCATTAGACATTCCAGTATC
>PDWI01007895.1_pt1 | contig 12713 bp, 14 predicted proteins | sample 1430891 | NCBI WGS metagenome assembly PDWI01 (sample SAMN01162508, study PRJNA174530) | Oral metagenome, whole genome shotgun sequencing project. | biome: Marine environment; feature: Marine mammal; material: Swab sample of the gingival sulcus; isolation source: swab sample of gingival sulcus... | reverse complement strand
CTACCACGATCTCTATGTAGCTGATTTGGAAAACTTTAATACAAATGCTATCTGGCCTTGGTCAAGAGCTATCTTAGACGCAAACTGGAAGTAAATTAAACTGAATCATCACATTTTAAGGCCACTATTTACTTTGTTTATAGTGGCCTTATTTTAGAGGGAGAGGTGTAATATGGAAGAACATGAAGTCAGGGGATCGAAAAACTTTTTAGAAATATTGGGCCCTTATCTACTTTACATCGCCAAGCGTTTAATTTCTTTAATACCGGTATTGTTGATTATATCGCTCGTTATCTTTATATTAATTAACTTAATGCCCGGTGATCCAGTTATGGCGATGCTAGACCCAGAGAAGACAGCCTCGATGACCATTGAAGAACGTAATAATTACGTTGAATCAATGCGTGCATTTTTAGGTTATGATAAACCAATGGCAGAGCGCTATCTCTATTGGTTAAGAGATACATTTATAAAAGGCGAATACGGCTATTCTATTAGATTTAATAAACCGGTCAATAGTTTTATTGGCGATTATATAGGCCGTTCATTTAAGGTTAATATCATCGGTTTTATCTTCGCTTTTATCATTGCCATACCAATTGGTATAACAGCGGCAGTTAAAAACAATAAATTATTTGATAAAGTAGTAACAGTGTTGACGATCATTGGTATATCGATGCCATCGTTCTTTTTGGCGTTGCTGTTAATTATGCTATTTGTCGTACAACTCGATGTGTTGCCATTTTCCGGCATGTCTGACCCGCGTGGCGTCATACCCGACTGGAAATATCTGGTACTACCTGTTACGGTAATTGTATTAACATCACTCGCCAGTTTAACGCGCTATGTCAGAGCCTCAATGATAGAAGTGCTCAAGTCTGACTACGTTAGAACAGCGCGTGCTAAGGGCTTAACTGAAAAAGTAGTTATCTATCATCACGCATTTCAAAATGCTTTAATCACGGTTGTTACTTTGGTTGGTATGTGGATACCTGCTTTGTTCGGCGGCTCGATTATCGTCGAAAAAATCTTTGCCTACCCTGGCATGGGGTATTTACTTGCTCAGGCCTATGGTTATAAAGATCGGGCAATTTTGCAGACGGCATTGTTGTTCTTTGGTTTGTTGACACTACTTGGCAACATCTTTATCGATGTTGGCTATATGGTTGTCGACCCTAGAATTAGAGAAGGGAAGGTGGGATAATGGCTACTATTACAGAAGAAAACAAAGGCTTCAGTAAAGAAGATGAGGTTATTCTTTCACCGACCCAAATGATGATCATCAAATTTAAAAACAATCGCTTGGCAATGTTTGGCTTTTGGCTGTTTACGGCGATTGTTGCGATTGTTGTCGTAACCCACTTTTATACAAAATTTACTGGTTATGATTTTTCAAAGACTAATGCGGCGCTAAAGAACCTACCGCCTAGTTTGGAACACCCATTTGGTACAGATAAATATGGTCGCAACACGATTATTCGCGTGTTAGAAGGCGGTTGGATTTCTATTCAAGTTGGCTTTTTATCAACCTTTATGGCTGTTACAATTGGCGTGACATTAGGTGCGATCGCCGGTTATTTTGGCGGCATTGTCGACAACATTATCATGCGTGTCGTCGAAGTAATCTATTCGTTCCCATTTTTGGCGTTGGCATACATTATTTCGGCAATCTTCAGAGATGAACCGGCTGAATTTAGACTGTTCTTTATTGTCTTGACACTCGGGCTGATTCGCTGGACTGGTCTAGCACGCTTAGTGCGTGGGCAAGTGATGTCGCTGCGTGAACAAGATTTTATTCTGGCGACAAAGGCGCTGGGGATATCGCGCTGGCATCAAATAACGCGTCACTTAATACCGAACGTCTTGGCGATTGTTGTCGTTTCAGCAACCTTGACATTTGCCGTTGCCATTTTAAACGAAGCATTTTTATCATACCTCAACTTGTCAGTAACAGAGCCAATTCCAACTTGGGGTGCTCTAATATCTAAGGCTGCTAAAAACAGTACCAGTTTGCGTAAGTTTTGGTGGATTTGGGTATTTCCGGGTACGATGTTGTTCTTGTTTATCATGAGTATTAATTTAATCGGCGAGGGCCTACGCGACGCAATTGATCCAAAGTCAGAATACTCTACGAAAGAACAGCGTAAAAATGCCAAGCGCGTACGCAAACAAGCCAAGCTTGATGCAAAGGCAGTTAAAGCGGCAAGAGCTGCTAATAATACAACTAAAGGAGGTGTTTAAGATGTCTAAAACACTACTTGAAGTTAAAAACCTCCATACCTACTTTTTTACCAATAAAGGTGTTGTCAAAGCCGTTCAAGGTGTTGACTTTACTGTACAAGCCGGTAGAACGCTTGGCATTGTTGGCGAATCCGGTTCGGGTAAATCGGTCACGTCGTTTAGTATTTTGGACCTACTCGATTATCCTGGTGAAGTCGTCGCAGGTGAAATATTATTTGAAGGCAAAAACTTAGTTGGTGCTAGTGATAAAGAAATGCGCGACATTCGCGGTAACGATATTTCAATGATCTTCCAAGAGCCAATGACATCACTCAACCCAGTACACCGCATTGGCAATCAGCTTAGTGAACCACTTATTTTGCACCAAAATAAGAGTAAAGAAGAAGCGTGGCAAGCGTCTATCGAACTATTGCGCGAAGTCAGAATACCAAATCCTGAAAACGTCGTTTATAACTATCCGTTCCAGTTATCGGGTGGTATGCGCCAGCGTGTTATGATTGCAATGGCTTTAGCCTGTGAACCTAAATTGCTAATCGCCGACGAGCCAACGACGGCACTTGACGTTACCATTCAGGCGCAGATCTTTAAGCTGATGAACGATCTTAAAAAAGAACACAACACAGCGATTATGTTTATCACACACGACCTCGGTGCAATTGCCGAATTGGCTGATGACGTTGCAGTTATGTATACCGGCGAAATCGTCGAGCGCGCCAGTGTCGATACGATATTTGACAGAAACAGTAAGTATGCACACCCCTATAAACAGGGTTTATTAAAATCAATTCCGATGTTAGATGAAGAAGTCGAATACTTAGACCAAATTGAGGGCAGTGTACCGCATCCCTTGAAGTTACCAAAAGGTTGTCGTTTTGCACCGCGTTGTCAGTATGCCAAAGAAAACTGCTTGAATGAAAAGCCCGAATTGGTTGAAGTTGAAGAAGGGCATTTAATTAGATGTTTCTATCCGGAAGCGGGGTGTCGCAATGACTAAAGTGTTATTAGAAACTAGGGGAATAAAAAAGTATTTTCCAACTGGAAAAAAACGCAATGAAAAGAAGAATTTAGCTAAATTAAGTGCCCAAGCGGTTAATATTTACAAACAAAATCATCCAGAAGAAACCGCTGACTTTGACAAAATACTAGAAGGTTATCGCAATGGCGATGATTACAGTCACGAACTAGATTTAGTTTTAGCCGAGTACGAAGCGCGCTTAAAAGTAAATGGCGAAAAGTTATACGTTCGCGCCAATGACGGCATTAACTTAAAAATATACGAAGGTGAAACAGTTGGTCTTGTTGGCGAATCGGGCTGTGGCAAGTCGACATTCGGCAGAACTATTTTAAAGCTTTACGAACCAACTGAAGGCCAGATATTCTTTGACGGTGAAGAAATAACCAATTATTCGGTTTCAGAAATGGTTAAATTGCGTCAAGAGATGCAGATTATCTTCCAAGACCCTTATTCGTCACTCAACTCGCGTATGCCAGTCGGTACAATTATTGGTGAAGCGTTATTAGAACACGGTATTTATAAGAAAAACGACGAAGCCTTTGAAGATTACGTCAAAGAAATTATGCGCACCTGTGGTCTGGCTGACTACATGATCTATCGTTACCCGCATGAGTTTTCCGGCGGTCAAAGACAACGTATTGGCATTGCTCGTGCCTTGGCGCTAAAACCGAAATTTATTGTCTGTGACGAGGCGGTATCAGCACTTGACGTTTCAATTCAGTCACAGGTAATCAACTTGCTAAAGGACTTACAGAAAGAATACGGCTTGGCTTATTTATTTATTTCGCACGACTTGTCAGTTGTCAAGCACATCAGCGACCGCATTGGCGTTATGTACTTAGGTGACATGGTTGAATTTGCTGATAAAAAAGATTTATATGCCGATCCGCAACATCCCTATACACAGGCTTTATTGTCGGCTGTTCCGGAAACAGATTTAGAAAAGTCGCGCAATAAAAGGCGGATCGTCTTAGAGGGTGATATTCCGTCTAATATTGTTGTGCCAACGGGCTGTAAGTTCCACACGCGTTGCCCAATTGCCAAAGGTATTTGCAAGCGCGAAATTCCTGAATTTAAAGAAGTAGCAGAAGATCATTTTGTGGCATGTCACTTTGCGGGAACAAAAATATAGTGGTATAAGTATATGGGATTATTTGACAATTTTAATGATGGATTAAAGTCGAAAAGGCAAAAACTTCGTGAAGAAAACGAAGAACTTGAACGACTGAAAAGAGAAACAGAATTTGAGAAAGGTGACTTACTTGCCCTGATTATTGCGGCGATTGTTACATTGGTGCCGGTTGTATTGGGGATATTCTTAGTTTACTATACGATTTCGATGTTAATTTTTAATTAATGTTTCTAAAAATTGTCACAGAATTCATTAAAGGACAACAACACGACATCTGTTGTGTGCTGTTGTCCTTTTTGTTGTTAAGAAATAATTATGCGCGTTTAACTATTATTTGTTCGGGTGTTAGCGAACCTAGTGAAATAATTGTGCGTAGCGCGGCTTCAACGGGGATATCAAGCATTTGGTAGTCGTTTGGTTCAACATAAATAATAAAGCCGCTAGTTGGATTAGGTGTAGTAGGTATAAAAACAATTGTTTTTCTCTTACCATCAATGAAGATGTTTTCGCGTGTAACAAAGCCTATGCTGTGCAATCCAGCGCGTGGGTATTCTACTAAAACAGCTTGTTTAAAGTTGTTTGAACGCTTATCAGAAAAATTATTCATAATGTCTTTTAGTGGCATATAGATATTTTTTAATATTGGAATGCGTTCGAGCAAGCCCTCAATCCAACCTGAAATACGCTTGCCGATGACATTACTAATAATCATGCCGACCATAAATACAAATAGTACACTGAGTATCAGACCAAGTCCTGGTATGTGAAAGCCAAATAATCGCCTAAAGGGTTCACCGAAAATAGAATCTAGTAATCTAAATACATAGGTTAGTATCCAAAGCGATAGTGCAATTGGTAAAATGGCTATTAAACCTGAAATAAAATAATTTCTAAATCTTATCATAAGCACCTCTATTCTGGGCAACTATTTGCTAGCAATCTCAGTATTTGCACAGCGGCGTATGCAGCGCCAAAGCCGTTGTCAATGTTGACGACGGTTATGCCAGCAGCGCAGCTATTTAACATCGTTAATAGTGCACTTAAACCATTAAACGATGCACCATAGCCGACGCTGGTCGGTACGGCAATAATTGGCTTGTCAATTAGTCCTGCCACAACACTGGGCAGCGCACCTTCCATACCCGCTACGACGATGACGACAGCAGCACGTTTTATTTCTGGTATTTTTGCCACCAGTCGATGAATGCCAGCCACTCCGACGTCAGAAATTTTAACTGCTTTATAGCCAAAAGCGGTCGCTGTTTCGTAGGCTTCTTCGACGACGGGCAAATCTGATGTGCCGGCTGCGACAATGGTGATATGGGCGGTGTCTTTTATATTATTCGGCCTCATTTGTATGCGCATAACACGTGCCAGTTCATTGTACTGTGCTGTTTTAAATTTTGGCTTAATCAGTTGCCAGGTCTCTGGACTTAGTCGTGTTGCCAGTACATTGCTTTGTCGATTTATCATCAGTTTTACGATGTCGCTAATTTGTTGCGCTGTTTTATTTTGACAGTAGATCACTTCAGGAAAACCAGTGCGTAGTGCGCGCTGGGTATCAATTTTGGAATGCCCAATGTCAATATATGACATGTTTTTCAGCGATAGCAGCGCATCGTCAACTGAAATTGTCTGTGATTTAACGTCGTCTAATAATTGTTTAAGTGTTGTTTGGTTCAACAGCTACTCCTTTAACTTTCCACTTTCTATTCTAAATGCTCCAACCCACTCATGCGGTAGCCTACCATATCGAGTGTTATATAGTCAAAGCCAAGTTCGGTAAGTCCTTCGACAATGACGCTGCGCTGTTCAAAGACGACTTGCAAAATATCTTCGGGCACTTCAATGCGTGCTAAGCGGTTGTGTTTTCTAACTCTGACATCTCTTATACCCAAATCAAACAAATATAATTCAGCTGCTTCAATAAGGTCGAGGTCGGCTTCGGCAACTGGCTTATCAGGTTCTAGACGCGTTAAAAGACAGGCATAGGCAGGTTTGTTCCAAGTTTTTAAATTTAATAATCTTGACCACTGTCTTATTTCTTGTTTAGTTACCTGACAATCTAAAAACGGGCTGATTACACCATTTTCACGCAGGGCTTTTAAGCCAGGGCGATAATCGCTCAAATCATCGTGATTTGTACCGTCGATTATTGTTTCAATCTCATACTGTTTTGCTTTGGCAATTATTTCAGTCATTAAGGCGTTTTTGCAGTAATAACATCTCAGCTTGGGATTATTTTTTATAAGTTCTGGAATTGCCATAGTGATGACGTCGTGTTTAAAGTTAAGCGAAGCACTATAGGCAACTGCTTCTTTAAGCTCCCAATTGGCAATATAGGGGGTTTTAATTGTCAGGGCTAAACAGTTTTGCGCTTCGCATAACGTACTACAAATCGCCAGTAGCAAAGTGCTGTCGACACCACCAGAAAAAGCGAGAGCAAATGGACTTATAGATTTTAAAAATCGATACAGTTCATCAAATTTTCTATTAGTTTGACGCAATTGCTGAATTGTCTTTGTCAACATTGTACTAATCCTTGTTTGCGCAGTGCGTTGTTGATAATGGCGTCTAATTCTGTTAATGATAGATTGTATTTTTCGGCAATTTCAACGCAATCATCGTGTTCTGCCTTATAATTAAACACGATGTCGTCACGTAGGGCAATTTTAACCCGTACTACGCCGTATTTAGTTGTAATCGAAATCGTCTTTCTGGCCAATGCCACTTTTTCAATATTGATAATTCTAGCGCCAATTGCACTGGTATGCTTAAAAATTGTGTCGAGTGTCTGTTGCTGTCGTGTCGCATCGACTAAGACAGAAAGTTTGCTGCCAAGTCGGCCTTTTTTCATAACGATGGGGGTACGAAAAACGTCACGTGCACCCATTTCAAATAGTTTTTGTTCGGCAAAAGCCAGTTTTTCTGGACTTAAGTCGTCAATATTGGTCTCTATCAATAACTGTTCAGATAATTCTGAGTCAGGTTTTAATAAACTGACGCGCAGTAAATTTGGTATTAATAGATTGTGTGTGCCTAAACCGTAGCCAATTTTTTGGGCGGTTTTTACGTTAGGGCACGGTTTATTTCGTTTATAGTACTTTATAATTGCTGCCCCCGTCGGCGTGGTCATTTCGTAGCCGACAACTGATTGTTTGGTTGTAAGACCAAGTAGTATTTCAGCGGTTGCCGGTGCTGGTATTGGCAATTTACCATGTGCACAATTGACAAAACCGCTGCCAATTTCAATTTCTGATGTGACAATTTGGTCAGCGTTTAAATTGTTCATGCAAATGGCAGCGCCGACAATATCAATAATTGAATCAATGGCGCCAACTTCGTGAAAGTGCACATCCTTGTAGTCAACACCATGTATTTTAGCTTCAGCGCGTGCCACAATTTCAAATATGGCAATGCTATCGCGTTTGACAACGGGTGACAGAGCAGCAGCGTTAATCAGGTCGACAATTTGTTTATAATTGCGCGCATTGTCATGATGATGTTCACCGTGGCTATGGCTGTGTACATCGTGATGGTCGTCATGTTCATGATAATGGTCATGTATATGGTTATGTGCGCCATGTTCATGATGCTGTTCAGTTAATATCACATCAACTTTAGTGCCATAAATGCCATTTTTGTGGCCACGTGATACGTTTAGCTTAAAAAATTTATCTAAGCCTAATTTTGTCAGTTCGTGTCGCAGGTGGTCAACATCGGCGCCTAAGTCAATTAAGGCGCCTAGGTTCATGTCACCACTGATGCCAGCAAAGCATTCGTAAAAGAGTGTTTTCATTATTTCAAAACCGACTTGACAAATTCGACGGCATTGGCAATATCTTGTTCATTAGTCTCGCGTGAGCCGGTGCTAGCTTCTTCCATTTGCTTTTTAATGCCACTGGGTAGCGGTAAAAACTTGATACTTTTCGCCAATTTAGGGTCAACTTTGCCACGCGCTAAAAAAGCGCCTAAATAGTCATTTGAATCATCAACCAATTGGGTGACATTTTTATAGACTTTTTGACCGTGTTCGCTATCTGGCGCTGCACCAATGGTGCCTAATAATAAAACGCGCTTATTCTTTAGTTTGACAATCTGCTTTTTGGCCTCTTTATTGGCTGAACCTTTGTCGACCCAAAAACCGATTATGATGACATCGTAGTGATCAAAACTTGTTATTTCTTTGACAGTCATTAAATCAATGTCGACTTGTTCGCCAATCGCCTTAGCAACCCCTTTGCATAGTTTTTCAGTGTTGCCAGTACGTGATGAATATGCCATTAGTACTTTCATTGCTGCCTCCTTGTGTTATCGCTTGTGTTTATTTTTTGCTATTGTTTGCTCAGCTAGTGTATTTCTTTGCCAAAAGACACCGTCGACATAGCCTTGTATGGTGTTATCATTTTCTACCATGTCAAGCCGCTTTTCGGCCCATAGACAGTATTGTGCTTCTTTTTCGATACCTAAGTAATGTCTACCCAGTTTTTTGGCAACAACGCTGGTAGTGCCCGACCCGAGAAAGGGGTCAAATACTAAATCGTTTTGATTAGAACTGGCCAATATTAATTTGGCAATTAGTTTTTCTGGTTTTTGGGTGGGGTGTGCTGTGTTTTCAGGCATTGACCAAAAGGGAATTGTAATATCATCCCAAAAATTAGACGGACAAGTATCGCGATAATTACCAATTTTTGTTTCTTGCCAATCTTTTGGTTTACCGTTGGCACGATAGGGTGCCAGCACTTTTTTTCTAGTCTTGACAGCATCGAGATTAAAGGTATAGTTATCGCTTACAGTGGCAAACCAAATATCTTCTAAGCCATTTTTCCAATTAGCTTTGGCACCGCGACCTTTTTCGCGTTGCCATGTAATGCGATTTCTAACGATAAACATTTCTTGTAAGACGCCACCGATAATTAAGCTGGTCTGCCAATCACAACAGATGTATAATGAGGCATTTGCTTTGAGTAGTGGTTTTATCGCGCTTAGCCACCTGCGCGTATATACTTCGTAATCAGCAGTCTTTTTTTTATTAAATACTGTGCCGTTATAATTTTTAGTTAAATTATAGGGGGGATCAGCGATCATTAGATCGACGCTATTAGCAGGTAATTGCTTAATTACTTGTAATGAGTCGCCCATTATCGTTTTGTCGATGATTTGTTCATGGTCGACTAGCTGATTATCAACTTTTAGGCAGCGCGCAATAAAGTGTTGTCCGTCATCTAGCTTCGTATCAATTGTCTTATTGCGTGGCGCTTTGCGCTTTGCCATTAGAAACTCCTTTGTGTTAGTTCTTGTAGTGTAACTTGATATGTTTTTTTGTTTATTGTAACATTATAATATTTTGTTTCACTGTAGGCAATTTGTAATTGTTGTTTTAACTCGTTTTTAATGCGATTTAAATCTTTTTGATAGTCGCGTAGTTTTTGCTGCGCTAATGTTATGTCGATACAGCAAAAAGATACTTGGTCATTTGGCTTAGCCTGCGCCAACTTAGTGAGATCACTGCTTATGACCGTCGCTATTTTAGCGTAACCGCCGCTGGTTTGACGATCTGCCATCATAATCATTGGCAGTCCATTATTTGCCACTTGAATCGAGCCAAATACTGTAGCATCAGAAATAATATCGCTGCTGCCAATTAACTCTATTGCATGACCTTTCAAGCGATAGCCCATGCGATTGCATTCGTCTGAAAGGGTGTATGTATTGTCATAAAAGCTAGTAAGTCCTTTTTTGGTAAACTTATCAACTTGTGGTCCTGCGACGACATTGATGACATTTGTGTTGCTATAGGCGGGAATATCTGCATTGTTTAATTGCGTCTTAAATGTGTGGTTATGTTTAGTTTGGCCAATTGGTAGAATGTCACCACTTTGCAATTGGCGCCCATCAATGCCAGCCAACTTGGCGCGCAGATCGGTTGATCGGCTACCCAGCACAGGATCAGTTGCAATGCCACCGGCAACTGCCAAATAGCAACGGCAGCCTTGTTTTATGGCACCAAAACTAATGATATCACCAGCGCGTATTGTATGTGATCGCCAATTTTCAATTTTTATACCATTTAATTGGGCACTTAGTTCGGCGCCAGTGATTGCAATGATACAGTCTTTTTCAAACTTTAATTTTGGCCCAATTAGAGTTATTTCTAATACTGCTGCTGTTTCGTCATTGCCAACCAACCAGTTGGCGATGCGGTATGCGTAGTCGTCCATTGCGCCGCCAACGCTCAAACCATAGGCCTGATAGTAGTAGCGGCCACTATCTTGAACAGTTGTTAATGCACCGTTTTTTATTATGTTTATGCCAGTCATAGGGCGCCTCGTTGGTAAGATTTTTTAATGAGTTTATAAGCAGCACGATTGGCGGCAATTTCGTTAAACTGTTGACCGTTGATTGGATAAAAATGCAAGTAGTCGCCAGCCTTTAACAAAATTGGTTCAGTGCGCGTTACATCGTATAATTTCAAGGGCGTGCGCCCAATAATTTGCCAACCAGCAGGGCTTTTTTCTGGGTAGATGCCAGTTTGTTCAGCTGCGATGCCAACAGAGCCTGCGGCGACAGAAGTGCGCGGCTCACTGAGACGAGGTGTTGCAATGCGCGCATCTAATCCGCCTAAATAAGGGAAGCCAGCCGAGAAACCCAACATGTAAATGCGGTAATTGGGGGCGCTGTGAATATCGATTACTTCTTGTCGTGTTAAATGGTTGACTTTGGCGACATGGTCTAAATCAGGCGCATAAACTTTATCGTAACAAACTGGGATTTCAATTAACATGGTAGGTACTGTGTCGTATTTGTCGATTTGCTGATAAATATTTTGCAGCACAGTGACAATGTCATTATACTTTATTATTAATGCATTATAATAAACGCAAAGCGACCGATAAGTTGGCACAATTTCAATGATGTAATCAAGTTTTTGTCTGTCGATTGCCAAAGCCATCTGCTGCACGCTGTCGTTGATGTCCTCTGATATAATATTTTCAAATTCAATTAATACGGCACTGTCACCGTTTGCCTTATATTGTGGCCATTTAGCCATAAAGACCTACCTTAATCACCGAGTGCGGCGATTTTAACGTCATGTTTTACTAATTGTTCTTTTACTTTGACGACAAAGTCGATGGCCGATTGACTATCACCATGCAAACACAGTGTATCGGCGACAATGTTGATTTGTTTACCGCTAAGCGTAGTCACTTTGTTATTGAGCACTATTTGTAAAACTTGTTCGATTGCCTGATCGACGTCTTCTATTACAGCGCCTTTAACATTTCTTGGCACTAACTGACCACTGTCTAAATAGCGTCGATCGGCAAACACTTCTTGTGCGACAGTTAAGCCAATTTGACGTCCAGCATCGATTAATGCACTGCCGGCAAGCCCTACTAATATTAAATTTTTATCAACCTCGTATATGGCTTGGGCAATAGCACGCGCCAAGTTCACATCGGCTGCCGCCATGTTGTACATCGCACCGTGCGGCTTAACGTGCACTAGCGGACAATTTTCTGATATTGCAAACGCCAGTAGCGCACCAATTTGATACTTAACATAGGCGTAAACTTCGTCGGCTGAAACCGCTAAATTACGTCTTCCAAAGCCAATTAAGTCGGGGTAACCGGGGTGGGCACCTACTGCTACACTGTATTTTTTAGCTAAAACTACAGTTTTTTGCATGGTAACAGCATCGCCGGCGTGGTAACCGCAGGCGATATTGGCAGAAGTGATATGTGGCAAGATGAGATGATCGTTAAAAGGCTGGTACTTGCCGAAATTTTCACCTAAGTCACAATTTAAATCGATACACTTCATTTTTGTTTCCTTAATGATAGCTAATTTTTTGTTTTGTAAGTATTAGTCAAAGCTGATATACTGTATTTCCGTTGGTATTATTATATCATAAATCCAGCAATAATCTGGGCTAATTCTAAAACAAAAAAATATAAAAAACATGCAAAAAATCACTTTACATCTCAGGACACATATGTTAACATGTTAGTGAACTTAATAACACGACAATCACGGTGTCCGTTTACGGAATAATAGGGAATGAGGATGAGCCTCAGCAGCCCCCGCTACTGTGAAGTGTGACAAAGTCCCAGACCACTGCTTTTGCGGGAAGGGGGACGGCGGTTGATCACTTAAGCCAGGAGACCTGCCTGATTTGTATGAAACACCTTCGGAGGGAAGGCAGTTATTGATAGAACGTGCTATTTTTATAGTGTGATATTGTTAACTTCCCTGTCATCATTTGGTGTCAGGGTTTTTATATTGCTCTCATGAGCTCGGACTTTGCAAGTCTAACCCTAAACC